>Ga0181612_101529_pt1 | contig 10093 bp, 5 predicted proteins | sample HoacroProtozoa21_FD_119630 | JGI IMG/M metagenome (GOLD analysis project Ga0181612, IMG submission 119630) | Hoatzin crop microbial communities from Cojedes, Venezuel. Combined Assembly of Gp0051906, Gp0051904, Gp0051908
CCCCCGCCCCCGGCCAGTCTGGTGTTTTTTAGCAGCAGCTACAGGTCAGGGACTGCAGTGTAATGAAGTTAAACATCTTTATTAACATTTTATCGGAAAAAAATAGTGTCAAACTAGAAAGTTGGAGTTAAAACTGAGACAGAATACGAGTTAAAACTAATGAGCAGTTTTTCAGTGTCTCTTCATGGTTCCTTAATGGTTGAAGGCTAGAGACTGTAGAATTACATTTTGATTCAGTTTGACTCAACTGTATCTTAATCTTTAGAGGCTTATGTGGCCTTTTGTGCTCTAATTCTTAGAGTTCTAATCCAGTGCATGGTGTGGGCTTTAAGGGGAAGAAAAAACTGTCGACCAAAATCTGGTACAGCTTTAGTCCTGTTAATTTGAAGTATAGTTATTATCTCTAGATGTGAGTGTAGGAGGGAAAGGGATGTGATTATTCCGTGCTGCCCTATGACATGAGTGATACGGGATTTTTTTCTTTTACACCTCTACAGAGTAAATGAATGGAGATAGATTTTGGTTTTAGATACACATGGTTCTCTGTCAAATTCAGTTAGAACTGGATTTAGCTCCTATAACTATCCTTTTATTTTTGGAAGAAAGAGTAACTAAAAATATTTTTATAGAAGTCGGTCTGATTCTTTGAAGAATGTTTTGTGTATCTCATGTATTTTTTAGGTCTAAGACTTCTTGGAATAGGAAGAAACCAGTATATAGATCTAATGAACCAATGTAGGTCTTCAAAAGTAAGTTTCTTTTATTTTCCCTCCTTTTCCTTCACACCACCCTCCACCCATATTATTTCATAGGAAATGAAGAATGAAATAATTTCATGGGCCTGGTTAGTTCAATAGTGTAGCTAATTGAGTGTGACATAGTGTATTGCTAATTATAGTGTGTTTTCTGAAGTTAATAAAGAGCTTTTTAATTTAAAATCGAAGTATACTAAAGAAAAAGATATTCAGCGCTACATTTTTGTTTAGTGTTTTTTTTAAAAAAATCTTATATTTTCAGAGCTATACTTACTCTATGGCACCAGATAACTAATGTCTCCTGGGCAGTATAAACATATATATAAAACATATATAAACATATGTAAACAGTATAGTGGTACTAATTCTGGAAGGGTCATTCCATGTTTATGTGGGTGCAGTTGAGATCAGAGTTTATTCTGGGACAGTCCTCCATCTTGGTGTAAATTTTTGTAGTATGTATGTTTTTCTCTAAGACAACGGTAACGAGTCTGAACAGGCATCTTTGCCTGTGAACAGCACATGTGGAAAACATTGTAATGACTGTTGATAGAAGTAGGCCCTTTAGTTCACAATGGTTCTTTTCTTTCTTCAGGAAACTTTGTAAGTGCTCTTACAGTAGGTTCACAGTGCTCCTTCAACTGAGAGTGTGCTTACCAACATACGAAGCTGGTAGACTGAACCAAAGAGTAATGGCTATACAGTGGAAGAGAAGCTAGTTAGGTCTATAAATAAACAGTGTCCTCCAGTTTTTCTTTCTTGGACTGACATTCACTGTACTTTTTTAGCACTATGCATATTGGCAATGTGGGGTACTTTGTCCTTTAAGGTAAATAAAATGTGTTCCTGAAAGGTTTCGGTTTTTTTAAAAGATCATTTAACTTCTTTAAAATACCCCATTTGTTTACTTTGTTTGCTGTGCTCTCTTACCTGTTCACAGTAGAAGATGTCATAAATAGTTTAAATTTGGACTTGATCCTAAGGTGTTTGAATAGTGTGGGTTTTAATCAGTGACATGTACAATATGGATGAAAATACGGGTTTAAGGAAAGACAACATTTTCAGACGTGAATAATTTTTTTTTTTCTCATTTTCATGTGATTTGAGAGAGGGGGGTAAATTTCACTGAATTACAAGGCTAATAGTATTTGTGTGTGCTCAGCCTATGAATATAATGTACTGAAAAATGGATTATTATAAAAATCAAGATCAAAAGTAGATGGCTGTCTGCATATGTGAAGTGCTCTATTACTATCTCAAATGGACTGTACCACTGCAGAAATTTTTCAGAAGGAAAACTGCTCATGATCTGTTACCCGTGAAACCTGTGGAGATTGCTATAGAAGCGTGGTGGGTCGTGCAGTCTGGCTACATCACTGAGGATGACATCAAGGTATTTTAGTATGGATTGCGTCTCTGAGTTTGGTCAAATGCTGATAGTCCCTGCAAACAGGGGCTTCCTTTTGTGTAGAATAAACAAAGATTATTTTGCAGGTTTACAACAACTCTTTTATGGAAAAGTTACTGGAAGTTAGGGAAATTGTTGTGTTTTCTTTGTTGATACACTCTCCCTCTCCCTGCTTTGTACTTTCTGCGCTATGCACAGTGCTGAGGTGGTTTTGCATCGACCAATTTGTGGTAACTAATGTGTGTGATAATGTGCTTTGTAGGGAACAAACTACAAAATATGTTTTCTTAAATATCACGTTTAAGTCCTGACAGCTCAATTTTGACTGAATCTTCACCTTCTTTAGAATCACAATATTAGTGGACTTTATTTAGTATATATTTTCATTGTTTCTGCTCCTCGTATCTCATTTTTTTTTCATTGTTTGCACATGAAAAATTTGTGAGCTGACTTAGTGTTTCATCCTTATTCTGCGTCCATTCTTACAGTTTCTTTTTACAGTCAGCTAGTCATTTGATCTGGATTTAATTCCTTCAGTAAGTCTTTTGTTTAGATTGGAACATACTTAAAGTAATGGTGGAATCTTTTTTTGGCTGCTATTTGGAATATCTTAGGTGGTAGCTACTTACATTCTGACATCCCATCAACCCAAAGTAGTTAACCTGAAGCACATTACTTTGATATTGTAGTGGACCTCTTTCTAGAATGGTTCCAGCTGTGTGGCTGAACATTCGGTCTGAAAGTTTTACAGAGCAAACCTATTATACTGTGGACTTCACTTGCCGATACCTGTGCAATTAAGTACTGCTTTTGAAGCATGCATAATTTTGTGTGGGGACAAGAGTGAAAAATTTTAAGATTTTAACAGAAACTGCAGTGAATTCTTCAGAGCAAATATTTTGATTAAGAACATGGGTTACTTCCTGTAGTCTGATATTATTTATGACGGATTTGAGGCTGAAATGGTTGGGATTTTTTTGAGTGGTATTAAGGAAATTGCATAAACAGAAGACTAACATGATTTCTTTTACCTAGATTTGTACTACATCAGAGAAGTCTGCTATTGATAAGATAATTGATTCAGGTCCTCAGCTTGCTGGTTCATTAGACTTCAGTGTAGTTCACAGTAAGTTTTTAATGAACGTTCCTTTTCTGTTTGTAGGTCTTGTTTAGTAAATTGAGAGTAGTGTCTGAAAACTAGGAATAAAAGGGGATGATAGACAGCTGAAGCATAAGAGCAGGTGGAGGAAAATACTCAAGAGCTTGTACAGACTGCAGTCTAGATTTTGTAAGTGGTTTAATGGTGAGGCATGAGCAGCTGTTGCTCTTCTATTGTTTGATTCAACAAATTCTTTCGTTAGAAACTGTCAGTAAAGATTGAGGGGGATGTAGGTGGGGACAAGAGAAACTAAAATTTAAAATGTCGGAGTTGGTAGTCCTGGCTGGTGAAACTTCACTCCTTGCTTTTCAAAGGAGAGTTTTTGTGATGTTTGTACTGTTTGAACAATAGGGCTTAAACCTAAGAGGCTCTCTTGCTTCTCAAAGGTCTGCAACCGTTACTGAAAAATGGCATGCATGTGTCTCTCCATTTCAGCATAACATGTATTAGATATAGACAAATAACATTAGGCGAGGGAGTACAAATTCACTGAAACTCCTCCTTGAGAAGTCTGTCTGTAAATGCTTGGCTTACTACAAGCAGTCAGACCTGTGCACTGTAGTTTTCCTAGGAGATTGAGGCAGAATTCCATTGCCTGTTACTGGAGCAGAACAAAACCTTAAAAAAGAAAAGAGGTAGGTTAAATTCAAGCTCTGGAGTGGAACTGAAACAGTATAGGGCTTAAGAAATTTGAATTCTGAAAACACAATCTTTCTCTATCCATGGCCTGGTGTTGCTTGTAGAGAGTTGCAGCTCAGTTTTAGGAGGTTTAGAAGGATCTAACATACCTTTTTTACTCTAAATCATGGGTAGAAAAAGAATGTACAGATGGTTAATGTAAAGGACTGCTAGTAGGATGGGATTTTATGAGGAGAGAGGACTGTTTAGTCCAAGCTACAATGCTATCAATACATTTCAGGTACTGTAAGTAAGGATGTGTCAGCTATGAGAGCTGAATCTGAAGGAGAAACAGTGAAGAGCATCCTTAGAGTGTTGATGGCTTGTAATGTCATCCTGATCCGTTATTGGAGGTACTAATTTTAGTGGATGTACTGTAGATACATACACACACGCACACTGTAGCTGGGCTGATCTCTGTGTATGTGTGAAACATCCTGACAGTTCTGCTCCAGGTGTTCAGTCACACTTCATCTGAGGGTGGTTGGTGCACTTACTCCCTGCTGTGATGAATATGGTGTAGATGGATTGATCTTGGGTAACACCAAAGGAACCACTGACAATAAGTTGGACTTATTTTATACTGTGTGATTTAGCTTTATGCTTTACTGTTAAAGTATAGCTGTTCCAAACCTTAGACTCGAAAGATAACCCTGCTGAAATGTTTTGCCCTTCCTTAAGACTTCTTCCTGGCTTACCTACTCTGTTCAGATGCTTAGCACTCAAATCTCATACTGTTGTCCTTATTATATGCAATGTCCATCTGTATCTGCTGCAGCTTTGCTGGTGCCTTGTGCTGAAGTGTCCTAGAATTTATTTCTCCAGTTGTATAAAAAAGACTTTCTGTGAAGAGGTGTGGGAAGGACATGTGAGGACCATCAGAACTGACGTTATTTAGTTTGTGTCCTTCCTACCAAGTATACGAGTTCCAGCTTGAGTTAGGGGAGAACCAAAATGTAGCCAGCATCCTCAGCTGACAAAACAAATTCAGGACCCACCCCACCCCACCCCTATTTCTTGACAGTACAGTGATGATGGTGAAAATTATGTTAACATTTAGGCGGGGACACACTTGTCTTTGTCAAATGTAGCTGCTTTGATCTGTGGTCATTCTACTGTGCTTGGTAGTCCTGAAGGTACTTGTAGAGCTCTAAGGGCACTGCATCAGACTGCAAGTGAAGAGCTCTGGTTTAGAGTGACACCTGTTTAATATTAGTTGTAGTTCATTGACCCATGCATTGCAAAGTAATATTCTAGAGTGGAGGCTATTGGGAAAAAATACTTTAAATTCTGAATTGGTTGATGAGGAAGTCTACTTTGTGTCATTAATACTCTGGAACATGCATTTTTCTGAAATTATGTGCTTTTATTTATAAAGGCTTATATAACAAAGGATTTATTTACCTTGATGTACCAATATCCGATGACAGCTGTATAGCAGGTAAGTAAATATTTAATGGTATTATACCTATGTTTTCTTATCCTGTAGTTGTCTGTCTTGGAAGCTGCTTGTCTGTGTACGTGAATTTGCTTAAACAAAACATTTAAAATATGAATTTTTTTCCTGACTAAATGTTTTCAACCCCATTAAATCATTGTTTTTAGTGTATATAGGATTTATTTCATCTTGATTTTTGTAGGTTATTTTGTATACATATTTAGGTAAGATGGAATTCTTTTAAGGAGTAATGGCATGAATTAAGAAGTACCCTCCTGTACATCTGTAATGAAAAGGAAGAATAGCATAGAGAAAGGTAGTTGTATATGGGTTTTTGACTACTGTTTTCTAGACAGATGCAACTTTTTAATAGATGTCGGTTCCATCCTTCATGGTCTTGTCATCTCAATTAGTCATGTGCTGTGTCTGGGGGACTATGTAGGAGCTTAAACTAGCACAGTATATGGCTGCCCTTTGGACAGCTCGTTATGGTACCCTGGGTCTCAGGGATTTCTGAATTTAGTGTAATCTGCAAAGGCATAAATCATAATCATTTGGAACCTGATCATGCAGAAGTACCTGTCATTGCTGTAGTAGAGATCAGTTAAGTCAAAGTCCTCTAAGTACAAGAGACTTACTGCTTAAATAATAGCTTTGGGAGTCTCAGCTCTGGAGTGTGTGGGTGGGGTGGGTTTTTGTGTCCCATTCCCATCAGAGCTATTACAAAATCATTTTATGGGCTGAATGACTGGAAATCATCTGTAGTGGATGAGCTGGAAACTGCAAGGCTATGATACAAGGTAGAGTGTCTTTAATTTTTAGAAGAAAACACATTGACAACCATTGCTTTTCTTCAGGAGTGGGAGAGTATTAAATATTGTGTATACTGTCTTTAGGCTTTTCTTTTTATGACTGGGAAATCCTCAAAATGATGGGTACCATGAAAACTAAACAAGTGTAAATTTATTTTTCCATTCAGTTTAATAAAGAAAGTTACCAAATTGTAATTTTGCAAGTAATTCTTTTTAGTGCCACCGCTTGAAGGTTTTGTGATGAACAGAGTGCAAGGTGATTACTTTGAAACACTCCTGTACAAGATATTTGTTTCAATAGATGAACACACTAATGTGGCAGAGGTGAGTAAAACTTACCCTGTGTCGGGGATATAGGAATACTTGAAAGGCCCAGAGCCCACTGCTGAAAATACTTAAGGCAGAGATATAGATTGATATAAAGTGATTTTATTTAGAGGTATTGTGAAGCTTAAGATCCAACCTGTTTCTTATACCCTGAATGTAACTTTTATAGTGCTTCAGCCTTGAAGGAGTACCTTCAATTCAGTGAAACAATTCCATCAGCTGGAATGAATTTATACAGGAGTGATTAATATAGATTATTTTATATGAGCTAGAAATGGAACAGGTCTGTATTGCTAGTGTGAAATAAAAATTTAGTATTTCTTTGGCAGTGAAAACATGCAAGGTATTAGCTTAAAGTGGGAATTCAAATTTTGCATAAGTGTTTATAATTTCAATGTGAAAAATATGTTTTCATAAGGTCTTATTCTCAAAACTTGATGCATAAGCACCTGAAAAATATCCATTAAATATATCCAGGATTTGTTTTCCTCTTTGCATGTCTTCTGATATACAGGAGTAACCTGGAAATTATACAGTGGAAGATAACCTCGTATTTCTTTTGCATGCTTTCAAGTAGGACAGCTGTGAGACTTCATGCTCCTACCAGTACAGGCTGGGTTTAAAAATAAAGAAAACCAACAAAAAGATGCCAAAGCTCACAAATGGTGAATTAGCCTGCATTATCAGTACTGTATTGTTGATTCTTCTTTCTTTTTTTTTTCTTAGCTTGCAAACGTCCTAGAGATTGACTTATCTTTAGTAAAGGTATGTGGGCATAATGCATCTGTTGAACTTTATGTGGAAAGTTCACTGTATTGCAACCTGGTTTCACATAGCAGTTGCTTATTATGTATATGTGTGTTTCTTCAGAATGCTGTGTCCATGTATTGTCGGTTAGGCTTTGCTCATAAAAAAGGCCAAGTAATAAACCTGGATAATCTTCATCCATCATGGAAGAATGTTCCTTCGGTAAACAGACTGAAGTAAGTGTCTCTGTTCTTTCACGAGGCTTATTTTTCTTACTGAAGAGAAAGCTAGAACCTAAATCTGATTGTGAAGCTATTGGTTGCTTGCTTTGACTTCTGCAACAACAAATCTCACTTGGCTTTCTAACATGTGTAACGACAAGAATACCTGATTCTCTTTTTAATCTGAGGATAAGGGGTGGTAATTTACCCTCTAAGCTCAGTGTACTACTTTGTTGCTGTTACTTAGCGCTGTCTTTTTGACCTTCAAATGTCTAGCTGTTCACTTTTGAAGCAGGCAAGTGTACATTTGCTTTAAACTCCTGGGGCCAGAAATAACAGCTGTTGCTGTGCTAGTACAGAGACAAAGTCTCTTCGCACTCCTGTCGGTGAATATGTGTGTAAAGTTTGCTTGCTCGCTGTCAGGTACCATTGTAGTTCTGTCACTGACAGTCTCACATATATGTATATCTAGATCAAGTCCTGGGGATGTGATGTTAATACTAATCAACAAAGAGTTCTCCAAGTTGGAGTGCCAAGTTGCATTAATTAAGAATTGTCAGGCACTTTAATACCAGTTAAGCCATTTAAAATGACCACTATGCCTGAGTTTTCTTTAATGCTAATTCAGACTGTGAGAAAGTGAATTACATTTTCTCCGTTGGATTCTTCTTCAAAGACAGTAGTTTGATTTTTCAGATCTCTCTTTCAAAATCTGGTGTTTTCAAACCCCCAAATAAACTCTTCTGCTGAAGCTAAAGCAGGGCTCTGAGGGGCATCAAGCTTTGACTGTTTTAGGGCTTAAAAGTATTGAGAGGCATGTATCGGATATGCCCATGCATGACCTGCTAGCACTGGAAGGCAGAGATACTTCTCTGGTGCTACAGTGACCGATAGATGTGGGTTTTAATTCACATTAATAGGAGTACTTTGGATCCTCAAAAGATGCTGCTTTCATGGGACAGTGGGGAAAACAGAAGTCCTATACAGGAAGCTGGGTCATCAGCCACAGATACAGATACCAACAGTCAAGATGATCCAGGTTAGCACTAACAGTAAATTTTGATACATTAGGATCAATTATTTTTATATTTTTAGAGTGCCTTAGGCTGTAAAGGGGTCTAGAAACAAGTAAAATGCAGACTGTGTAGATCATTTTTTTCATATGGAATATACAGTGGGGGAGGTGGTGTCTACTTCTTGGTTTAAAATTCTTTAGCCAAATAGTTTTTTTTCTTGAAATGAGGCTGTATTCTGGATATCAATTGATACAGAGATACGAACCTCTGAATTAAGTCAATCAGTAGTTTAGTAGTGATAAGGGAATTCTGTTCTACTCACTATGGCAATAACTAACTTCTTTCTTATTTTTTTTAAATAGATTTTACTTATACTTGATTATTTTATTTTTAAACAAAACAAATTTGATCATATATTTTCTTTTTGTTCTCTGTTAGCTGAAACAGCCAGCGTGAGCAGCCTGAATCTGTCTAGTGGACACACAAAGCGTATTGCCTTCCTGTTTGATTCTACTCTCACTGCCTTTTTAATGATGGGAAATCTTTCACCAGTATGTCAAAATTGTTCAATGTATTATGCCAAGAATAAATATGTAGAGTTTTAAAATACTTTGACTTCAATATAATACAGCTGTAATTATTTTTAAAAACTTCTGTATTGTTTGTTGATAAGAAATGTTTTTGCTTAATAAAACTTTTGCTTGCCCATTCCGCTCTCGAAGAATTAAGACAGTTTTGGTTTGTTGTTCCAGAACTTGAAAAGTCATGCAGTCACTATGTTTGAAGTTGGGAAACTGTCAGATGAGAGTCTTGACAGCTTCTTGGTGGAGCTGGAAAAGGTACTGTTACATGTTTGACCAAATGCTTTTTCAGCACTTAGAGTGTTAAAGGGGCTCACCCTCCCCCCCAGTATTTTCGTTGTGTAAGACTGCTTATTTAGCAATACAGTGATAGAGAACAAGCACGGTATCATACTAACCTAAGTGGTTAGGTCAGAATGTCTCTTACTCACAGCATTTATACCTCTAGTGACTTTCAGGGACACGCTCTGTGTGTGTTGTATGAATGTGGTGAGTTTGGTGACCAAAGTGATTTTATGAACTACATTTTCCCGAGCCTGTGTGTACACACACCTGCATTTGTGCTTGTTCAGTGGAAATCACTTTCCTTTCAGTAAGGCATAAATATTTCTGAGAGTCTGAGTGTCATTTTTGTAGGAAAATTTGACCATTATGTGCTGGAATGTTTAACTTATCTACCTCCTAAAGATAATTCTAGAAGGACAGCTGTAGAATTACGTAGAAGGACTGCTGTTAACTGCTGTATCACTTTATTCCAGTCAGGATGACTGGACAGTTAAATCCTTTAACCAAAAGACTGAATGTAGTCCTGATTTAGAGTCATAGAATCGTAGAATGGTAAGGGTTGGAAGGGACCTTAAAAATCATCTGGTTCCAACCCCCCAGCCATGAGCAGGGACATCTTCCACTAGACCAGGCTGCTCAGAGCTCCATCCAACCTGGCCTTGAACA
>Ga0181612_106409_pt1 | contig 10093 bp, 10 predicted proteins | sample HoacroProtozoa21_FD_119630 | JGI IMG/M metagenome (GOLD analysis project Ga0181612, IMG submission 119630) | Hoatzin crop microbial communities from Cojedes, Venezuel. Combined Assembly of Gp0051906, Gp0051904, Gp0051908
AAGAACTAAAAGGTTTATTCCTGTCTTTAAATGTCCTGAGCAAACTTCCGATTGCACTTGCTGAACTGGACCACCAGATTCCCTGCCAACTTCTCACTATGGTGGAAGGGGATGTTACCAACTTAGAGAAGGTAAAAGCCATTCAAGGACTCCAAATATGTGTCAAAAAGTCTGATTCACACAATGGTAGAGCAATGTCTGGATATTGCTGCTCTTCCTAACATTGGCACAAGGCTAAAGGATGGACACAGGACTGAGCTAGGGCTCAGCACACACCAGGATCCTGGGCAGAAAAGCCTCGCCATGGGAAAATACAACAGCCCTGTAGTGAAGATAACAAGTGACTGTGTTAGACAGCTGACAAATTCAACTCGCTTTGTAATGCTGCCAGAGTCACAGAAGCACAGATAAAATAATACAATGCATCCTCAGGAACACCTTAAGCTAATTTGGCTGGAGCCTCCAGTGCCTGATGGCACTTTGGGGCAGTTCAGGTTATTTGTATCTTCACCGGTCACTCCCTACCTTAAAATATTTCAGTTTAAGTGTAACTTCATTTCTGACTTTGCTAGGTTTGTGGTGTTTGGTTTAGTGTTTTAACTTGAATATACTGTCACAAATACTGTAATGATACTTCACCTTGGTTTTGTCTCATAGCAATATAATCAAACCCCAATAATATTTTTCAGGCTTACAGCCCCTCAGATGAAGTGCATTGTAAACATGCTGAAAATAACTTTAACTAGCTAGCCTGGGAACTAGTAGTGAAATTCAGTGCATCATCTATGCAGGGCTTAATGAGGGCTAATTTACTTAAATTTGCATAACCTTACTTCTCCACAGAAGTTCATGACACAAAATTAACGTAACAATGAAAGAAAAGCAGAAACATAAACCATGTCAGACCAAAGGACAAAAAACACAGCAGCGTATCTCTCCTAGTTACAGTTAAACATTTTTTTGTAAGTATCATCTAAAAAAGCAATCAGGAGGAAGAAATTAGAAGATGAGGGAGAAGGAGTTAGAGAAGGAGGAGCCCATGTAAAAGGCTGACAGGTACGAAGTTCACAGATGAATGGTGATACCATTCAATTCAGTAGATTTATCAAAGTGATTTTTAATAAATTACTCCTTCCAAAAGGACTGCAATTAAAAATAAAAATCAAGTGGAAAACAACAATGTGGGAATTATGTACATTCATTTCTAACCCAAGGTAAGCATTAGGTGAATGTTTAACAGTTTTAAAGGCGTTTTGGGGCATACACAAGGCTGTTATGTCCCAGCTCCTGTGATAAACAGATCTTCTCAAATTTGCAACAGGAATATTACAACAACCCATTTCTGGCACCTCTCAATTCAAAAGCAGCCCAGGGCTAAATAAATGATAGCAATGACTTAGCCTTGACATTTTTCTTTTCATTTTACAATAATGACACATAAGAATGTTTCCACTGTAACATTTAAGTCAAGTGAAAAGCCCAATTTAAATTGTTGGGATATCTTTTTTAAAGGAAATTATAATTTTTTTTTTTTAAAAAGCAACTTTTCCTGAGCAAACACTTGCAGTCATGAAGCAGAGACCAGGGAGAATGTCAGCAGTTCAGATTTGCAACGTGGGATCTCAGCTTCCCTTGTCACCTGCCCATTTGCAATTCCAGCACTGAGTCTTTATTAGAAGGCTGTCATAAGCCTTATTCTTTTGTCCTCTGACCCAGTGTTGCACTATTCTTGCTCCATTAACACCGCTTTTGATCTATGTCCGTGTAAAGAGAATGCATTTACCATAGCATTAACAATAAATAAATAAACCTGTGGTCATGTGGGAAACTCTTCACTGACATGATCCCATCTAAGAGGAAAGGGCATTGCATCATCCCATTGCATCAGAGCATAAGAAGGGGGTACATGGCCAGGCCAATGCCACAAAACCTTGATCTGGACAATCTAGCAGATTCTCGGGTTTGAAAGTATTCTTGAAAGTCACTACATGACAAACTTCCTAGGGCTTAAGAGAGGTTATACAGACAGAAAGAGAGCCAAAGACCTGCACATCCAGGTGCTGCCATGAATCTCAACTCACCTGTACTGAGCCGTTCCCTCTCCTCTTTTTCCAGCCGTATAGATCCAGGATTAAGCTGCCAGGCCTTAGCACATCTCGGACCAGCCTTGAGATGATCAACGTGGGTCTGGTTTTACCACTGCTAGTAGTGCTTTGCTGGGGTGGGTTATCCCCACCGGGCACCCAGTGCCCTGGTGGGTGCTCATATGCCTCCTGTGCTTTATGTTGTCCTGAATACACTGGTGAAGAAAAATCCCACTTGACCCCAGGATTGAATTTCAAGCCCCATCTGTACTTCTGGAGCAGTCCAAAGAAGATTAAATTGTGCTTGTATGCTTTCTTCAGAGTTTACTGTTGACATCTCTGTTGCCAGTTTTTGAATTTGAGCTTCTGTGTAATCTGAGGATTTAACTTCATGGTCGCAGAGATAAGTTATGCTCTCAAGATGTGACATGACTCCAAAGAAGCCATCTCTACACTGTGACTTTTTGTACCTCTGAGAATGACTCAATAGATAGAGGCCACAAAATGACAGGCAAGAATCAAGAATAAATATGTGTAATAAGGTGTAATTGCCCTAAATCACTTGCCTGGAGTTGCTAAAAGGAAGGAGGGAGCAAACAGCAGTAAGAACAGTGATTTAAAGTCCATAGTTTGTCACCTGAGGGAAAAAGTTAGCTAGAACAGGCAGGACTATTAAAGTAGGTGTACGTTATCTCTGTCTCAGTTTTTATAAAGGCAGAACTCACTGTCAGCTCTGCTGGGCTCATTATGGCTTTACTGTTTATCTGGAGAAGGTGTTGAGGTGAGTGAGGGTGATAAATAGTTGGAAACAGCTGAAGACAGTTTTCTGTAGCCATTCAGGCATCCATTCCCTTCAATTAGGCACTGGGCAGAGAGGCAGGTTGTGTGTACCTCCTCACTCCTTTAACCATCGGCTGGCTGGGGGAAGAGGTTGGGTGGTTTCATGACTCTGGCTTTTGGGCTGAGAAGCATTCTCAGGTAATTGTTTGGTTTCAGTTTTTTCAGAAGGAAACAACTGCAGCTTATCTGGGAGATGATATTTGTTCTTAAAAAGTAATTTGTTTCTACATTTTTTCAATTAAGTAATTATGCACGCATTTATTATTATAATTCAGTGGGATTGCTGACAGCCAGTTCCCTAGGTGTCAAATCCCCAGCCCTGTGCTAAGAAAGTGTGCAAGTGCGAGCATTTTAAGTAGTCGCAACATGAGATCTAAATAAAGGAGAAGACCTGTGGTGGCCTTTTGCACAGAGGTAAAATTTCAGCAGATGACTCCTGCACTGAATTCATTAGCCGTTGTTCAGGATCTGTCACTCCTCATCAATCACATGGGATTTCTGTTTCATTTAGACTCACACAGACCTTTTAAGACAGTTGCACAAGAGCACCTTCTCTTTGCCAAAAAAACCTCTGAGCAAAGAATTTTTTATTTATGAAATCTTTCTGCAAACAATATATAACTTCTCTCAATTCTTTTTCTCTCCAAAACCCAGATATTATTAAAAAAACTGCAAGTTTTTAATTTGAACAAATACGATTTCTTCATTTTCCAGTGGTGCCTTAGAACAATCATCATGTACCACGACCTCCTTTGTCTATACACTACTCAATTTTTTAAAATTCTGTCAATGCACTGGTGATGATGGGACTAAATAAAGTACTTCTGTTTCAACTTCTGTGGGCCAAGGGTTCAGCATGATGTTGCAGTTGGACCCGTCTAAGAGCTAGTGGCCAGCAAAAGAGGCTGTCTTGTGTCCCGACTGCTCCCTGCCCTCAGCTCTGTGGTCCCAGCCTACCTGGCACACAGGTTGAGGCTTGGCTGACCTCTTGGTGAGCTACTTCACAGGGTTAAAGCAGTGGAAAACTATCCTTCTCAAAGAAAATCATCAGTTTCTACCAATTTATATTCCTAATTAATGTCCTAAATTTAAGTCCCTTTTACCAGTGCAAAAGAAAGGGTGGAAATGCGCATATGGGATGGGAAGTGTAAGAGGCAAATATCTTTTTCAAGAGCAGCTGGAAATTGTATTGGCTTAACTACAATTTTAAATCTCCTTTAATAGTAATTATTAATAATAATATTCAATATTAAAAGATTTTTAATTTTTGGCTCATCCATGGGATCTAGCTCCATGGTAACTAAAATTCCCAAATGGTTCCTTGTCCAAATATTTGTTTATGTCCAAGTCTTCTGGGTGTCAGGCAACCAACAAGCTCAGGTGAATTAATCCCCCCATCCTATGTTAATCATCGTACCTAGTGCAGTCAACTCCACTTGCATAAACATATATCAAACAGAAAAATAAGAGCTGTCCCTCCTGCAAAGAATACAGGAGACAGAGATACCACATCCTATCAACTGCAGACTGGAAACACATAGGAGGGAGATCAGACATAGAGGGGACCACATGGAAGGCAGAGAAATTAATTATGATGCTGGCATCTGATGGAAAATCTGCCTGAAAAAAATGGGCCAAAAAAAGGGGGATGTATGCAAATCAATGATAAATTTTTAGAGCCATTTTTACAGTCGATATTGTCTTCAACCTGCAGAGCCTTGCTGGCTCCACCAGGATAGCTTTTGATGTAAGACATAATGTGGCAGAGCACTGATGATAAATGAACAGAAACACAAGTATATACATTTCTCTGCGTAAGTGCAAGAGTGTTCAGGGAAGACCAGTTAAATAGATCTTAATTTAGAAACTGCCTTCACCGGTCTGGAATTCAGCTCTAATTGTGGCGAGTAACAGAATTCAATTGAAATTTAATCAGCAGAATGAGCATTGCTAACATTTGAGAGTTAATTAGGGTAATAATTACTGAAGAAACAGATTTCCTGCATTGAGGAGAAGTTGCTATGGTATTCCCATATATATTTAAGAAAGCAACTAAAACATCCCTTGATGTAGACAGAATAGCCACAGAGGAGTGGAAAGTTAAATGGGCAATACATCAGAATGTCAGGGCAATCCAGTACCACCCTAGTTCAACTGTTTCTTTCTTTCTGAGGTCTTTTTCTTTTCAAATCAGTCCTGAGTGCTGATGAGGCTTCAGACTGCCTGAATATGTCAGACTGCCTGATTCTGTGAATACACCACACACAAAGACCCAAAGGTGAAGGATGCAGTTATCCTCTGTTCATGGGTTGGTTGGAGGGGATGATTTTGAGTGTCAGGGAGATGTCAGGTCTGGGGAGGAGGAGTATTTTGTAGAGAGAAAGAAAAAAGTCTTTAGAGGGAATGGCAGCACCAAGGTCTGGTCCCACTTGTGTAGGGGAAAGTTCAAAAAAGGCTGTGGAGACCCTCACTGACAGGTTGAATAACTTCTGTCACTTGTGCCAAAAAAGAAAATCTAGAATTTATTTTTGACCAGAATATGTTTTAATTACAAATTAACAGCAGACAATAATGAGGAGATCTCTGAGACAAAGGCTGACCTCTAGGTCAGGGTGCAAAGAGATCTGAAATTAGAGAGAGAAGAAACCCTAAATTCAAAGCCAGTAGCTGAGCAGAATGGGCCTACACAGACTGGGAACTAGGGTGAGGAAAAGAGCAAGAAAGCCATGGAAGAACACAATTCCAACAAAGAGCATGCAGTCAGTAAATTTAAGAGTGCTGAGTAGCCCAAGAGGATTTAAATGGAGGAGGTTCAGCCAGGAAAGCGCTACAATGATCTTGTAGGCATGGCTCTTTAAGCGCCGGATTGCAGCCAACTTGGGATAGCCTTGAAGCAGAGAGACAGGAAGCCAAGTTTGTAGGCAGCTTGTTTGTTGCACACAGAAGATGGATAGAGAGGCTGGCAGGATCAAGGGCTTCTTATTTATATTTAGTTGCTTCAAGACATAAAAGGCTAAGTAGGGCAACTAAGCAACGGCCATGTCTAGTGACGATGGTAGTGATATTCCCATATGGAGAGACCCAACACAAACACACTTTTAGCAGAGCTTTCACTTTCAACATAATCTCAATGTTAGAAACAGGGAGATTATGCAGGAATATTACTGTTAGAAGCACTACTTCAGTTCAAATCTGTCTCTCCAGGTATCTCTATTCTGTGCCTAAAATTGCTGCAAGAGAAGTAAGAAGCTGTAGCAAAACTTGTAATTACTCCTTCTTCCACCCTCGCACATCCTGACTTCTCCAACCAAAGCAAGAAAGAAGGGCAGAGAATTTGGAAGATGAGATTGAGATACATCTTTGCTTCTTAGGACGTTTTTTCTGTCCTGCCTGATTTTGTTGCTGTGACATTAGGGAAGAAAAGGTCTCCTCACAGAAGGACTGTGACCCAAATTTCCTGTGCAGTTGTTCCAATATCTTTCAAGAGAGAAACATGAGATTCTATGATTTGTGCATCTAACAATTTTAAGACCAACATATTGATAGTAAGAAAGACAAAAGGATTGTTTCTTAGCACAGCATCTCAGTATCTAACTTTCAGATTTTTTCTGTTGGCAATGAGCCACTATAGCTAATAGCCAAAGATAACCACAAGGAAATGAGATAAACCACCTTCCAGAAGATCAGCCATCATCTAATTGCAACATGCACTCATAAGGCTGAGAAGCTACTAAATCTCCTGCTTCATTAATGAAATACTGTCTTAAATAATTCGAAAATGTTCATATTTGCAAATACTTGTGGTGGATGCCAGATAACCAATCATTTCTAGGCATGCAGTGTGGAATATTTCAACAAACTCACTCATTGGTGCAATCATCAATTCACTCAACAAAAATTTTTGTTGTGTTTAAGGCTGAAAAGGTGGTACATGGCATCCTGCTTCCCGCTGCATGCAGGCACACAGCAGCCACAGTGCAAGTCAGCTGAAGGAAAATCTGTGCAGCGAAGCAAACAGCAGCCAGGACCACACAGGGAAAATCAGATCCTGCACCACATTCAGCCCATGGATCACCCTCTGCAGAGATCTGCATAAGCAGATTTTACATGCAGTAAAATGAAAAATGGGTGATGGAGTGAGCTCTAACCTGTATTTTTCAGTGATTTGTTCTGGACAGTAGAGATTGTCAGAGGCAGCTTCAGTTTATTTGAAAGCTGTTTTCAAAGCATTGTAAGTGACCAGCAATAGACTCAGATGTAGAATGTGATATTCTGTGCTTACATAGCACAGCCGGATGGATGCATATTTGCTACAAATAGTTTTCTTTTGTATGTCCGTTAAACAGTAACTAGAATAATAGATACTATACACAGTGGAGATGCGGAAATGCATAATGCAGTACTCTTTCAGCGACAGAAAATTGAGTGGAAAAAGGGTTTGTGCTATCAGATCTCTTGGTAATGTGTGGGAGAATGAACTGTATTTTAACAAAATGAAGAACTTATGTAAAATGTTAGTGTTTTGTGTTTTCATCCTAAATGTGGAACAAAGTATGAGACCTTCATGAAACTTTCATGAAGTTCCTTTTTTTCAGGGCCTGTGTTCACCAACTCGAATGAGAGTTCAAGCTTAAACTTTCTGAATCTTGCTTTCATTTGTAGGAGTCAAAAATCTCAGTGGAAACCGAATGTCATGTAGATTTCTTTTAATAACGCTGATAAAAGTGGAGTGCTTTTTGGTTGTTGTTTTAACCTCATCTACAGAATAATTATTCCTATCTATTTCTCCCAGTATTTAAGTGCTGACACTGTACAAATTATTCTCAACAAAAAAAGGTCCAAAAGCCCCAAATCAAAGCAGATGGTAAAACTGTCTGAAAAACAAATTATTTATAAGATCAGGACAACAGCTGACAAATCCTGGTGGGATAAATTACTTTTCCCCTAATAAACCAGGTCTTTAAAGAAATAATACACGGAATAGATTTTCCCATTTATCTTCTGATTTACTGTTTTCCTCACTTGGAAGAGAAGAAAAATCTGCGTTTGAGTGATATCCTGTAACTCCGCAGGCGCCGGGAGGGGGGTGAGCGACCTGCAGACCCCCAGAGCAGCAGCACCCTCCTCCAGCCCCACCTCGGCAGTGTCCCAGCGTCTCTCTCTGCTCTGGGAACTCTCTCATCCCATTTAAGCTTTACAACTTCACCATCTAGTGGAAGTCCAGGTACTTTCTTCCCCCAAATACACCTCCACTCCAGAGGATTTTTATACTCATGACGACAGATGAGTGGCAGTTTTGTGGGGGAGACTAAAATACAGAGAATCACCGTGCCTTAATTTCTGTCATTTGTTTTGGTTTGCCAGACTATGGTGATTTGAGATATTCAGTGAGAGCGTGCTGAGAAGTGGAAGAGAAAATATAGGAAGAACACAGTGTTAGGGGGATAGCACGGAAATATAGCATGACTAGAGACGCGGACTGTGGTAGTATTGCTTGCCAAGCCCAAATTAAAGTCCCAGGCGGCGTTCCTAAACGAGAAACCCTAAATGCAGGGCTGGGGATCAGCAGAGGCCTTGGAAACCCTTGGTGCTCTTAGGATCAGGGCAAGTCTTCCTCTCCTCTCCTCTTTTTGGTGGCAGGGTCCAGCATCAGCCAGAGAACAGCAGGGAAGCTTTTGCCCCCACTGGGCTTTGCTCAGCCATGGCTGTACCAAGAGCTACTCAGTAATCTTACGGGGTCCGAACCCAGCACTCCGTGTAAACCCCACCACTCTGAACTTAGAGGGAGGGGAGGGGGAAGGATATAAGAGCAGAGCTGCTGGTGGATTTGATGCTTCTTTAACCCTAGGTGTTTGCATAGCTTACTACAGCAAAACTGGGGTACTTTTCTGCACAGAACATCTTCTTCCACTTATTTTCCCTCTGGCTGTTTTGCTAAGGAAGTAAAATGGTAAAAGAACAGACTCAAGCAAGCTCCTGGAGGACTGAGAATACTTTTAAATAAACTTTAAAAATCAATACTTCATTTAAAAATACTACATAGATGTATGATTGCTTTCTAATATGTATTTGCACACATATTCTTTCCTCAGTTGTTTTCTGGTTTAGTTTTATTGAATGTGTTTTTCTGATCGTGTTGCACCTTGTTGCTCTGTTTCTGATGGAGTACTTTGGGAACTTGTTACTTGAAGATCTGCTCTGTAAGAAGGCAGCAGCAGCTATACAAAAGAGCTTTGCACCTGCACTCTCCTCAAAAATGTTTTTTGCTGCTGTTTGGAGCTTGTGTGTTTGTAATTTAAAAGTGCTTGTAGCGCTTTTTAAAAGTCTTCTTAGCCAACAGATTGAGTGACTCTGCTTGAAGTGCTGATAAACTGCTGTCAAAGTTTAGGTGAAAAGAACCAAAATCGCTAGACCGAGCTTTATCAGTTCAACAGCGTCAGAGGTTACAAGACACATTTCCTTGAGCAGAAATGGAACAACTGCGAAGGACAACGCACGTTCTTCCTCCCTGTGGACTGCAGCCTGCACAGCTGGATAACCGCTGCCATCCCTCCTCTGGGGCAGTGGCAAAGGACCACTACTCTTTCCCCACGCTCTCGGCCCCCGGGGGAAGGGGACGGTTCCCCTTCAGCAAGGCGAGCTGGGCGCTGGGTGGAGGTGGCTAGATGGCAGCAGAGCCCCGGCCACCAGCAGCGGTGGCTGCACGGCCAGCTTCGGCCCGGGGGACGAGTCCCGAGGGACACACAGGGCAGCTGCTGGAGGGAGAAACGACGGCAAGACTGAACTGTCTGAAATTTGATGCATTTGGGAATGCTAAATACGGGGACAAAGAATTTGGATTCTGTTCCAGCTCAACATAAATTCCCAGCTCTCACTAGGTTATTGCTGGTGGCAAAGTTGGAGGAGTTGCATGGTAGCAAAGGAAGAAAAATAAACAGAAATTCTATTTATATCACAAATCATGTTTTACTTGTACTTCTACAAGATGAATCCCATGTAAATTTTTCATGGCCCTGTAAGGAAAAGTAGTTGAATGGACTATATCCTCGGACTGACAGCCATAGACAGGCAAAACCCAGCCAGACTGTCATGGTTTAACCCCAGCTGGCAGCTCAGACAGCCACTCGCTCACTCCCCACTGGTCAGATGGGGGAGCGAATCATGAGGGT
>Ga0181612_121117_pt1 | contig 10092 bp, 10 predicted proteins | sample HoacroProtozoa21_FD_119630 | JGI IMG/M metagenome (GOLD analysis project Ga0181612, IMG submission 119630) | Hoatzin crop microbial communities from Cojedes, Venezuel. Combined Assembly of Gp0051906, Gp0051904, Gp0051908
ATGCAGAGAGGGAGCCGGTGGGGAGCGGGATGGACTTCTGCCCGGCTCCCTCAGGGGCTGTGGCGAGCAGCATTTTTGCCATGCAAGGCTGGCAAAGGCGCGTGCGTGTGTGCGTGCGTGTGTGTGTGTGTGTACTTTTCTGGCTTTCTTCTCCACAGGACTGAGGTTATGATTGCCTGGAGTCTGGCCACGTATTCCTGAAGTCTCATCCTGGGACCGGGCTACACCATCATCAGCCACAGCTATCGGTAGGCTTTGGGGAAGTGCATGGAGCTGGTGTAACCTCCGGAGCTGTTAATGCTTTGACACGGGGTTGTCCGAGAGACCCTCCACATGCTTGTGTGCTGATGTTCCCTGTTCTCCAGGCCACGGCTGGAACAGCCCTGCTATGGAGAGGGGTCCTGTGGGTGACCCCTCGTCTGTCCCAGCAGACACCAAGCCAGCGGGCACCAGACTGGGACTTCTGCAATGCACAGCTGGCCCCAGGCCTTTGGGGAGGGTTTACACCTGACTGTTTTCGTTCTGTTTTAGTACCTACAATATATTTGCCATTGGATGGTTAGCGAACTGTCAACATAGTATAAGTACTCCTTGAATAACATTAATTAAAGGAACAGACACCTTCCTGCGATTTCAGAAATTAGAAAGCTATGAGTAAATTTTTCTCCCCCAATAATGGAAAAGAACCACATTCTTTGCATTGGAACAAGTGAAAAACATGGTTTACTAGCTCCAAAGATCATAAATATGATCTGTTTAGGATTAAAGCTACAATAGGAAACAGAGAACAAGAGCCAGAATATTTCTATAATTTGTAAATCATGTTCATGTCTCTCTTTTGCAGCTGCTCCTGTAAAAACTAATGCCTTACGCATCCCTTATGGGATGCTCACAACAAGTCGAGGGTGTTCTGTGCCCTGGACAGAAGGAGCCATTCCAGGAGATGGGAAGGCCCTGCGGGATGAAGGAGAAGCGATGGAGTCCTGGCAGAGGTGGTTTCCTTGCCTGGAGCTGGGTGCGACCGCCCGGGAGGTGCACTGGCCATCTGAGCCACTGCTGAATATTCAGCACTGGTTTTGCATGCGACACCCCAGACAGTGTGCGCAGCTGTCACTGTCATGTCTTTTAGCTTCTTGGGGCATCTGCAGTATTTTCTCTGTCCTCAAGTCCCATATAACACTTCATCCTTGTCACCTACATTTTCCTTTCCCACTGAAGTGCGGGAACCCTTGTTTCTGTGCGCTGACCCTCATTTCTGTACAGCTGCCAAAAGCCACCCTTGAACACACTCTCTTTCATCTTACAGCTTTAAATTTTGCCTGCAGCCATACCACCACCTGCAGTCAAATCACCTAAGGCTGAGATCTCATGTGAGCTCTCAGGCTCAGAAAGCTTAGGCATAGTCTGTGCTTGGACAAAGGTCTGCTGGGAAGCAAAACAAATCATGACAGCCCATCTTGGAGCCCAGCAGTTGTTTTCTTAACTTCTTTTAAGTCTTCCTATTGCTTGGGTTAATCAGGGCTTTGCATTTGTTATTGCTGCTCATGCAGCCTTTAACACCTGAGGCTTGCTCCTCCTCTCCCTATGGACTGCAGGACCTGTTCCGAGTTTTCAAAAGGCACAGTGTTTTATCTTTTATCTTCTACACTGTCACTATGTGTTTCCAGTGAGCTCTGTCTTCTGTGGATGTGGCTTTCCTGTCTTTGGCTAGACCAGTTCTACTAAGCCATGTGTCAATAATCAAAACTATCATCTTTACAAGACAGCGAAGAAATTTTCTGGTGGGGCGATTCTTCAAAACAGCAGAGAAGTTCTGGTCCATAGTTACGGCATCTGCAGTACTAAGAGCCTTGCCGGGAGGCAGAGATGCGTTAGTGATAAACTCGGCTCAGCATAAGTGTGAAGCTTGATAAAGTCTACATGGCCTGAATTACACGTGGACAAACATGTTCTCATGTGCAGTTACTCAGAATGCCTCATCATCTGGAGAAAGGCTGAGGGGCCATCATCGGTGATTGACTGCAGAGACTAATGGGATCTCTGCAAGGCTGAGGGGCCATCATCAGGCGATTAACTGCAGGGACTAATGGGATCTCTGCACTGCTAGAGAACATGCCTGCAGAGCTGCCCTGCCCTCCATCTAACATTCGCTCTGCCAGAGCTTATCCAGTGTTCCAAGACAATCTGTGTGCACTGGACTGCTGGTAAGATGGTATGGCAGAAGACTTTAATTCATCTTACTGTCCTATCTCAATTTCCAACCACTGTAGAGTACAAGAAAACTACCATAGTATTTTCAAATATCCATAAGTTTATGTATGCAAATTTGTCTTTTAAATTTATTATTTGTTACAGGAGTTGTTGGTCTCTCTTGTTTAGTCTTGGCCTTCTTTATGTGGAAACTTGAACAAGGTAGAGCAAATGAACACGCATCAGGAAACTCCAGATGCATCCCAGTGTGAACATGAGCCATGAAATTACCTCACTACAGGATCCTGTAACTACTGCTTAGCTTAGGAAAATGAAATAATTGTCATGCCTATGGTTGGGTCTGACAAAGAAATGTGCCACTTCCTGCAGGAAAACAGGCCTCATGCAATCCTAAAGGCAAATACGATGTCCATATGCCTGCAGACATCGCTTGGGGGCACTCAGAGGGACACTGATCACAAGGAGTGGCTCCGTCCCTTGCCTCAAGCGCAGGGTGATGGAGCTGTGCTCTCAAGAGCTTTACAGAAATGTGCCTGTGAATGAGGACACCGAGGCCCTGAAAGGGGATTTCTAGAGAGCTGTTGCTCACCCAAGCAGTCTGGGCCAGTGGGAAGATTTGCAGGTCCAAGTAAGGGATTGTTATGGTTTCCTAACCTTGCAGTCAGGTTAATAGTAAAGCCTGCAAAAGATAATACTGGACTAATATGAGGGAGGGACAAGAAAGCAGTATATTTGGTTTGACTGAAAAGCAGAGGAACAGTACAAACCACAAGTTTTTCCTACTCTATCCTTCAGAAAGCTGATGGATGTTTTTAATCAGCAACAAAATTATCTTTAGAAAATGCCTCACACATGCACAGTACTCCTGAGTAACAACAGTGTGCCATTGAGGACAGTGGCATTTGAATAAGTTTAACAGTAGAGGGGCTGTCTTTAGAATAATACAATACTATCAGAGCATTCTGCAGTACTCTCTGTGGAAGGGAGCATGAAGGGGATCCTCTACGTTCTTGAGAATGAAAGCAAGAAACATGCCCTGGTTTTGTAACTGGGATGATGGAGTAGATCGGAAACTTCTGCCAGAGAGATGCATTTTTTTTTAAAGTCTTTTTAAAAGGCACCCAGATAATACACTGAACCACATTACTTTGAACTTGAAGGCAGATTAAAAATAAAGATTTTGTTAGTGAAAACAATTTCTGCTACAGAATCTGATTTGCATTACTGTTTTGGAGGCAAGACTTTCTTCCATTCCTCACCCCTCTCCTTGTGATCCTCCTTAGTTCTTCTCTCCTGCTACTCAGACAAGGTCTGCCTTCTCTGAGAAAATCCCCCCCTGAAAATTCCCTTCTCAAGAAAATTGTACCAATGTTACACCATTCATAAAAGTTTCTATCTTTCTGTGACATAAAGAGAGCTAGACAGACTGTTCTTGCAGCCTTTTCACTGCATTGCGCATTTTTTCTGAGCGCCATATAAATCTGGCTGTCATCTGTTATCCTTCATCACTCTTTGATTATCCATTCTGGTTTCACAGAGCAGCACAGTGGCATCCAGCCATCCTGATCATCAAAAATTTCTTCCTTATATCCAATCTGAATCCCCCCTCTTTTAGTTTAAAACCATTACTCCTTGTCCTGTCAAAACAGGCCCTGCTAAGAAGTTTGAAAATACAGCACAATACTTCAGCCAAAGCCAGGAATGCAAAATCCAGACCCAAAAATTTAACTATAATAGAAACGTCAAGAATTTGGGAAGCACATGAGAATGTTCACAAGGAGGCCTGCCTGTTCTGAATTCCATAATTCAGCTGCTGCCGCACAGGCTTCTGCAAAGAATGGTACAATTTCATCAGAAATGAACACTGTTCAATGCTAAAGTGAAAAGTTGCCAAGTTCATACTTTCGTATTCTGGTTAACTGGCAGTTACTAGGAGTAAAAAGAAGAATCTGATATTGCAGACAACCTGAACACGACTGATAACACTGGAGAAGATGGAACAAAACTACAGAAAAGAGGAAATATGATGCCAGCTAATGAAAATGAATTGAAGTTGAAAACATTACTTTTCAGACACACAATCTCGGATACCAAAACAGAAAATATTCTATAAATTTTGGATGACGCGAAGGGCAAAACATACCAACACTACAAAAAGTTTCCCCTAGTACAGTCAGTATCCTCAGTCCTGCAGAAAATGGAAATATATTACTGGGCAGTGATACCAGTCTTCAAATTAACAGTGCTGTGCATACAGAAGACATGCAGGATTCACAAGACTTTAAAAACAATCAACAAGACAAGGATGAACTTGAAGAAGCTGAAATGCCACCAGAAGAACACGAAGAGGCTTTGTTGCCAGAATTAGGAGATGGCAGTTTTGAGGCAGAAAATGAGCTGCTGTTAATTCTTTGCAGAATAAATGAAGCCGAAAACTCCACTACAAAAGCTGTGTTGTGCCCACCATCTGTGGAATATGCTAACGCATCCCTTTTGGAGGAAAAAGAAAGGGAGGAAAAACCCATCATGACAGTGCTCTTTTTCTTCCTTCAAATCTGAGGCAAACTGCCCCAGCCTTCCTGAAAGCTATTAGCATCATCATGGTGGGAAATTTCAGCAAGTCCAAAAACATGAAATAGCTTTTGATTTAAGTATCAGAAAAAATTAAAGGTAATTCAGCTCAAGTAATTTTACTCAATTAACTGAACAGTGGTTTTGGTAATGGGAAGGATCAGACAGGAACGGCATCTGGTTGTGTCAGAGCCAAACAGAACACATAAGTGAGAGGAAGGTAAACCAGCAAAAGTTCACTGACTGGAGCAGCCACTGATGTTTATGACCTGGAAAATAAAGCCTGAATTTAATTTAATGTAAAAATTTACATTTACAATTCGCAAAACCACGTCTGATCTGTAATGTGCAAGTTGCAGTACTTGGATTTCTGTGCTTCTCTTACTACTGTTTATTTGATGGAAAGCACAAAATCTTTTCTATACCTGCATCTATTAAATTCTATCTTAAATTCACGTAGCTTAAGAAGTTTTCTGGTCTTCTTTCCCTCACAAAGCACCGGTACCCACTGAGTTCCTGGCAGCAGGGACTGACATTTGGCTCTCTCCAGGACAGGTCCCCTTCCATTCACACCCCGAAAGCTGCTGTTCGGATCCCTGGGTGGTGAGCCTATAGCCGGTCACTGCTTGCTCTCCAAACGGTTAGCTACAGCCGCTGCTCGGAAGCTGAAGTTTAGCACAGAAGGAGCTCTGAGCAGATCCAAAATATTCTTAGCTCTCTATTTCCTTAACTTCCAAATCTGTGGGTCTGAAAATTTATCACTAAACTATCACCTGATTAGGACTAGTCTCTTGGACCAGACAATATGTCCTCACTGGTCTGATCTACTCTGGTTGAGAGGAGAAAACCATATCGCTTTCAAAGCAAGAAACACAGTGAGAAGTAAATATATATTAAGTGGTGTTTCCTGGAATGCAATTACACAAGATCAGTAAGCAGAGTTTATCTTACAGCAACTTAAGAAAAAAACCCCACGAAACAGTGAGAAGTTCTGGATATTACGAGCTGAGTGGCTGCCACGAAGAAGAAAGAGTCCCGATTGCTGCCTATTTCTCTCAGAAATGGGGTTTCTCATAACCTCTGACAGTGTGTCCTATCCCCAGCTGTTCCCAGAGCAGGGACATTTCTGTGCCAGAAATGCTGGGGACAGGACTTCTGATTGTCTCCAGATCGTTCGGCCTGCTACACACCTCCTGTGCTCGTATCCTATTCGTGTGTCAGGGAACAGCCTCAGCACATGGTGTCAAAGCAGTCAGAAGTTTATACATTTCCAGGGTAACTTGGTCCCTCTTTGTGATGGCATGGATTTCATTTTTCACACGGAAACAATCAAGAATTCATAGAAAATGCCTACAAAAGTCTGAAAGCAGCAAGTATTTTTGTAGTCACTCAGTAATAAGTCATAAAGTTACATAATTACTTAAAGTTTCATTGAATGGGTAAATGTTAATTTCCTTTCCCCCTCAACCCACCAACTCTTCCGTATTTCTTGACATACACCATAATCTGTCTCGAGGCTTTCTGCAATGGCCCTTGCCTCAGAGGCCAGGCGTTTGGGGCAGCCACGTGCAGTCAGAGGGAGGGCTGGCCGCAGCAGCAACGCCCGCTCCCCTGGTGCCTTCCATCTGCGCGAGGCGGGGGCACTCACCTCGGGGCAGGCGTTCCAGCCCCTCATCAGCAGGGCGGAGATGGGCTTGGGGATGGAGTACCCGATGGGCGGGCGGATGTGGTGGTATGCCATGTCTGCTGCCGCCGCCGCTGCAAGCGAACAGCCCGACAGAAACCCGTTAGCACCCAGCCACCACGCACGCTCCTGGCACAACACAGCCTCGTCACTACCGAAATACACCCCAGCAGGTACAGAGGCGTCGAACCATCGACCCCGTAGGTGAAGTCTTGTAGCTTACAAGAGGCTTTCCAATCCATACTGTTTGTAACGATAGCTAAGGCAGTCCATAACCCTGAATGGAACACATTGCTGTTAAGGCTGAGCATGGGTGAAGACAATCTAACTTACCTTGGGGGAAAAAAATGAGTTAACCTTCAACTCACTTTTAGAAAAATTTAGTAACTTCATTACTAAGACAGGGTGACAGGTAGACTCCATTTGCGGATAAATTGGTAACAGACATATAAAATAACCCATGGCTAGTTCTGTTGCAGTCCAAGACAAAAATTAATTTTAAATGTTTCTTTAGTAAAAATTTAGTGAGTGACTTTTTATAAGTGCAAGCCACTAGTGACTGAGAAAAAATTGCCAAAATGTTTTCCTAGTTGTGTTTACATGTTTAGTGAATCCAAATACATGGTTAATCCCTCTTACTCCCTTTGAGCAAAATTTTTGAAGTCAAAACAAATGTATTTTGAACTCATATCAAAAGCTAAGTAAAATCCTTTGTTTGCCTGACATTTTAAAATTATATGACAGTATATGGGACGTGCAGGGAATTGTTAGATTGCAGCCATGAGATTGTAACAAGAATGGTCTAATTTTCTTTAACCATATCCCATTCTCATCACAGTAATTATCATAAGAATAGATTAATTTCAGCCATTGTCTGTCCTCATTGCAGCTTTTGTCTGCATAATTGTGTTTCAGAATGTTGATAGCAGATAAATACCGTGATATGGTAACTATATGTAGACAGGAGAGCTAAACACAGTTTGCCTAATTTTGATTCCACTCTAACTAGGTTCTGAAGGCATGACGCACATACTACCAGATTAATCTTTTGCCTAGCAGATGCTATGAAAATGGGGCAAATGCAAATAAGATTAAGATAGCAATGCAAAATGCTCCACTTTTTCCTGCCAAAGGCAGAAAGTGTAAGTGATATACTACCTGTTGGCAAAATCTCGTCTCACCAAAGTTAATAGCATTTATTCCATCAGTTGAATGGGGTCAAGATTAGAAAAAGAAAGGGAGAAACACACTGTGTGCCTCTGTATACTTCTATAATACTTCACAAAGTTTGTCTGTGTCACCTCTGTCTGGGCTCGCCTTTCACTGTCACTGGGCCTCTTCTTCAGCTAAAAGATATATCTACTATAAAGTACTTTACAATGGCTGAATTAAATGACAAGAATCCATTCTTCTCAAAGATGAGCAAAACATAAAAGAGTTTGGGTGGTTCCCAAAGCTCTGAACTTAGTGACGCTTTCCAGCTTTACTACGTGCTGTCCTTGAACTTCTGAGTGCTTTCTGGTTTGACTGGTTGGTCACATCCTGCCTTTCCTCTGGGTCAAGGCAACTATAAGCCACCAGCAGAATCAATGACAACCTATCTACAAAAATGTTATTTCACTTTGTTCTTGTCTGTGGATCAGAGGAACAACTGTAGTAACTGCAGAATGTTAGTCAACATCTGCTACATTGGATACCTGTATGTTTAGAACCATAACATACTGTTTCCTTGGGCAAGTGTCATCTTTGCTTTATTTTTGCTACATGGGATGCATTGGTTCAGCTTCTGAATCTAGTTTCACACCTATAACTTCCAGACATCTACACCCCTGTGCTTCCCCACAAAACTCTACCCAAACCTTACACGCTGACAGTTTTACAGGTGTGAATTGAATGCCATTGAAAACAGCCTAGGAAGAGGACTTTCAGGTATCTGAGGGTGTCCTCTTGCCCCCTGGACCTTCCAAAACATATTTTAAATGGCAGATTGTACGCCAGGTAACTGCCAACATCTACTTCCACATGCAGACTGTGCCTAGAGCACAGAAGGATGCTTTTGCAGTCACGCCTTGTGCAAGCATACATACCTTGATACGAGATACAAGAGATACCTAAAGCATGAACAGAGAGCTGCGCTGCAGTTCTCAGGAAAACAGGATGAGATCGGCCTGGGAACCATGCACGGGTTTCTAACTTGATGACAGACCCAGCCGCCTCAACTACAGCTCAAGCAAGTGGGCAACAAACATCAATGCGTCTGCTGAAGAACCTACATCCCAGCCACGCAATCCTCAAAGGAAACCAGTGACCACAAAGATGAAGATCAGACACACTATCCGCCTGCACTGGTCTGCAAAACTGTTTGCTTACGTGAGCCCAGTCCTGCTGAGGTGATGCAGTGTCCGCGACACACAGCTCTCGCGCCTTCCGCGCATGTGTATTCGTGCTCCACGCTCACCCAGTCGCAGCCTGCTTGTGAATCCCAGCTGTTTTCTAAACTGGCTGCAAACCTGCATGGCGTTTGCAGTGTAGCCTGGGCTTTCATAGTATAGTGATCTGATAATCACATCATTAATTATCAACTGGTTGCCTAATTGTGGTAATTGAAGTATATGCATATGTGTATATACCTGTTTTAATAGATGTTCCACCTGATAAATCAAGTAGTGACTTTGATTCAATACCTATAAAAATGTTTATACCTATTTATCAAGTAGAAATCAGATGAATGGATCTCTTATTCGGTATAGAGCGCACCCTTATAGAAGTAGAAAAGTAGAGAACATGGAATTGCTTTTAATGGGGTGACTACTTTTACTTCAATGGGTGACAGTTAGTTTACTTTATAATCAAATTTTATAGTCATATATTCTTTTCAACACATAATTATTTCAATGAGCTTCTCTAGAATGGCTTCCTGGACCTGTAAGCCTGCACAAAGGTAACTATAAACCAGAAAAAAAATCAGCGATGCATAACTAGCATTAGTGTTCTGCAGATACCATACAAAATATTCATAAAGAAAGTTCCTTACCTTGAAATACATACTTTGAAAAAAATATGGGATTTGTATTTAACTGAATAGTCATTATCTGAACATATGTCTTAAATGTGGGACTTTTACATAGACTGTAAAACATACAACATCCTCAAAGCTGCTTTTTGAAGAATATATATAAAGTCAGACATGCACATTCAATATCCTTTTTTGTGCGTAAATATATCTTTCACAAGCAGAACAGTTTGAGGTACCACAGAGACTAGGAGCGAGTTATAAACCATGACTGCTGCATCTGAAAAATTGCCTGCTTTGTGACCTTGTATAAAGTCTTAGCTTCCTCATCCATGGAAGGGGGAAAAATACACTTACTCAGGCCACAGAGAGGTCCAAAATTAGGTGCTGGGTGGGCTGGTGAAGGCAGTGAACTCACTTTAAGGAGAATAGACCTGGATCAAACCTGATCATTTTGGAAAACTGTATCCCCATGTTTGCAGGCACCAATATGATCTTTGGAAAAAGTGTTTGTAACAGGATTCAAACAAACTGTTGGTGAGCTGGAGATGAGGGAGGACCCATTACTAGAGTGGAGGACAAGGAAAGAGCACTCCCTGGGCATAGCGTCTCA
>Ga0181612_121929_pt1 | contig 10092 bp, 5 predicted proteins | sample HoacroProtozoa21_FD_119630 | JGI IMG/M metagenome (GOLD analysis project Ga0181612, IMG submission 119630) | Hoatzin crop microbial communities from Cojedes, Venezuel. Combined Assembly of Gp0051906, Gp0051904, Gp0051908
CCAGGCACAGAGGTGAGGCTGACAGGTTTGTAGTTCCCAGGGTCCTCCTTTTCTACCCTTTTTAAAAATGGGTGCAATGTTTCCCTTCTTCTAGTCACCAGGGACTTCACCTAACTGCCATGACCTTTGAAATATTATGGAGAGTGGCTTGGCACCACAGAGGCTTGGTCATCTCAGGGACAGGATGACCCATCAAGTTCCTGGTTCCTCTTTCCAAAGCAGAGCATGAGAAACTGCTACTGGAACCAGAGGTAAGGAAAAGCAGAGGCGCTGCTGTTACTTCTAACCCATCCCAGCTCTCACAGCGCTCCAGCCACAAGGAGGTGACAAAGATGCTCTCAAAAAGCAGAAATTTGTTGTCGTCAAAATTGGATAATCTGAGATGTTGGAGGAAAACCAAATTTCACGAGTGGGCAAAAAAACTGCAGAATCAGAGATGTCCGGGAGAGCACTTCACAGACTGCTCAGTCATCAGGGACGGCATCAAGGAACTCCAAGGAATACTTGAGGAACAACATTTTATGATGCTAAACGTATAAGTAACTACATCTGTCGTCTCCAGTGTGTTGTTGGGTTGGAGCCAAGAGAATAAAAAGAAAAACTACAGGAATTAAACACTGAAGATACTGGCTACCACATCCCTGGGATCCTCCCGGAGGTACAGTGTACATCGTGGGGGAGGACACAGGACGCAGCAGTGGATGATGCACCTTGAAACCCACCTCAGAATGGAGAGCAATGAGCTGCTCTCTTAAAGATAATTTATGTGACATTCTGTTATAAGTGAAAATTATCTATACTTCTTGTGGTGACCATAGGGAAAGATGAAACCAAGACTCGACATCACAAATTGAAAGCTTAACATCCATTTAACCGTTACGCATTATGATCTCCCAATTAAGTAAGAGTGTTACGTGGCACTCAGTTCTACTGACATTTATAAGCCAGTAAGTAACAGTGAGTGACCTGTCTCTGATGCCCAGTCCACAAGGGCCAAGGCGGAAAGGTGACCATCAGGAACTTAGTCTAGATTTATGGCAATTAGTGAGCAATAGGAATGTCCTTTGTTGTGTCTGCTCATCATCATTAGTGTTTTCTGGCCTTCATGAGCCATAGGAACTGGCAGAGCGTGAGGGATGGTGGTAACGCAAGCTAGTTTTTCAGACAAGTTTCCTGAAGCTAGGTTGGGTTAGCACAGTGTTGTCTAGAAGCAGGAAAAAGAGGCAAGGAGGCTGAGGTAGGGATTTACACTGAATATTATGTGACAGCATTTTCTAAGTCTGTAGCTGGTGGACTACATAAGGCAAGCTCAGGGAAAGCTATGTGAGGGCTTTGAAATTTAAAGCAGTGCCCTTTGGATGTATGTCTACCCTGAAGCAGCTGGCTAAAACATAGCTTTATAATCTGGGAAACTGCCTAGTTGGATTTTGCCAGACAATTTAGTGGAGATTTCGGAGAGTTGCTTATGTATGTCTACAGTGAATGGTCAAAATGGACATATGGAAGTATAGATGTGAATCTTAAAACAACAGTAAAAGGAAAAAGAGAAAAAAAATCTTGCTATTCCACTAAGTGTGGCACTCTATGGAAAGTGCTCATGTAGCTTTTGGATATGAAGGTGGGAAATACTGGGAGATGCCCTTCTGGTCTGACCACTGGCAATACATAGCTGTTTTAAACACATGCAAAACAATGAGAAGCAACTGAAAGCTAGTTCATAAATTACTTCCTCTGGGGTCATCCACATTGTTGCCATCAGTAAAGGAAAAAAACAACTTTTGGAAACCTAGACAGGTAGCATGGATTAAGAGATGTAAACAGTGTGTGTGAGCGCACGTCTTGCTGGTTGACATAGCCATGTCACATGGATAAGTGCATGCTCAAAATAAAAAAAATCTGCCAAGTATTTTATCATTGTAATTCTGAGTAGAAGGGCCTGTTAATCAGATGTCAGACAGTGTGCCTTAGGTCCAATATAGTATTACCTCAAAACAGTAGACTTGCACTTTTCCATCATCAGCCTGCTTTATTCTCTAACATGAATGAGCTGCCTCTGATCATGTATAATCACCTTTTACAATGTACTCTGCACTGATTGTGTAATGAAATGTTTATTTGTGAATACGGAACTGGCAGGGAAAATGTCAGCATCTGTAATAAATTTTATACAACATCTGCAGAGCAGGTTAATGAATAGAAAAAAAATATTGATGTCATCATTCTGCAAGACAAAAACAAGTGTTTTCACTGAGCATTATTTCCGAGCAAGGATGTTATTGTGGCTTAAGCAGAAGAAAATGCAGTAGTATGTTATCTCTTTAGGAGAACAGCAGACAGGAAGTAATGTCTGGGATTTTAAACAAAAGGAAAAAGGAAGGCAAATGGTTGAGTTATGGGGACACAAATATGCACAGGGACCAGTAACATCATCATGGCCAAGAAAAAATATATTGAAGAAATTCAGATACATCTGTGTTTTCCTTTGCTGTTTATTGATTTTCAATGAACCAGAATTTGCCTTTGTATCCCCTGATACTTAAGAATTTAGGATCCAGCGGATCCTGCATCACAGACATTTAGATTTTACAAATTATTGTTATTTAGTTAGTACTGTTGTTTTAAATTAGTTGGTGCCCATCATGTAACTGATAAACTGTAACATTGAATATACTGAGCACCTCAGAATACCCACCCATTGAGCTGGTCCAGCAAGATACAAATAGTGCTTTGTCTAAGAGGAAAATTAAATTAGAGGATGCTATCTCTTTGAAATAACACCCCAGATATTTCTGTGAATAATTGCTCACAAGCAGCTATTTGTTTCTATTCAGTACTCAAAATTAAACATACAAGAAGTTTTTCTTAGATGTTGTTGGCCTCTGATTTTCTTGTTTGAAGATGCTTTGCTTATTTATTTTTGTGTTGATGAAGGATAAAACACTGAAGCAGGCCTGTAGACAGAGACACAGACCAGCATCCCAAGCAATCAACCAAACAAGTGTTAACATTTTAATCAAGTATTTGGATTGAACATGCCCTTGGGATCCTACCCTGTCCTATTGTGTGTCATACATGAACACCATATCAGTTTTACATAGGAGTGAAATCCTGTCCTAGTCACATATGAAACTTGTCTTTTTTTGGCTTTTATTCTTCCCTGTTCTTTCCCATACTCCTGCAAAAGGTTCCTACTTGCCCCACTTGCCCATTTGCCCTCAAATTTTCCTTCTTCTTCTGTACCACATGGGCATCACTAGTAGTAAAGAATATAGATCACTTTTCTCTCAATTTTGAAGTTTTCTCCCGCAGTAGTATCCACTTGTGAGCTGAAGCACATTGTAAGGAAATTCTGCTCAACCATCACAGCCATGATAACAATGCTCAGTTTTTCTGTGGAGCTGCCTGTGCATTTATCTAGCAGACAAAAGAAGGGGTTATGCTCAAGGCAATTGGGCTCCTCAAATACTTTAGCTACCAAATTCTAACAAGCCTTTCGTGAGTATATGTTGACCAAATTAAAAAATCAGTGATCACAAAGTAAATAAAAGGTATGCTCTTGACACTGGAGGATCCAACCCAATTTTCAAGACCCTCTTCCCACCTGTAGTGGTACAGCAGTTTGCCAGTGAAACCGATGTCAGTTTATTTTTTTCACTCACAGGCAAAATTAAAGTATACTTTTCTTTTTCCCGTTGTTCTCAGAAATTTAAGAACCATTTCTAGCTAAAGCTTTCTCCAAAAAAAACCGAGCCTGAGGGCGCTTCTAGCAAGATAAATTGCATCCTGAACTTGTTTGCTCTGAAACCTAAAAAACCCATCTTTTAATGGAATTTGTCAGGGAGCCTTAACTATAGTCAGTGATAATCAAAGCATGCACCGAGCACCTGAATTTCATTTTCTTGAGTTATCATATAATACGCACTTAATATGTACAGTTTTGGTGTCGTGCGCCTCAGCAACAACAGCAGCTTTTGTGTTCAAGCATAATTGATTTGGGAATTAAGGTACAGAGTTAGATGTGGGTTCAATTCTACTTACAGAAGTAGTTTCCTATTCCCACCTTTGTTCATTTGGTAAAGTTACTTAATGCAAAGACTTGTGTTCCCTTAGGGATCTGTGAAAATCATCATTCCTTTCCTCCTTGTTGTTACCTGTTCAGAGTGTAGTATCTCTGGAAAACGAATTGCCGTATGCTGTTTCCTTATAATGGAAAGAATGGTGGAGTCATCTACTGTTGTAGATAAACAAAACCTCCTTAACTGAGTTCAAAAATCAAGAATTCACCAGCTTTATGAGCAGTAACATTTATCCAGATTGGCTCCTCACCTTGAATTGTACGTGGATTTTGACAGTTACTTTCAAATGTCATTGCCACCCTGTTACAACAGGACAGGAAAAAAAAGAGATACTATATCTCTGTTTCTTTTTGATTGGAAAATAGTCATGTATTTGTTGACTGTAGTGGCACTGTTGTTAGTCTAAATGAAATAAATGCATGCAGCAATGGCACCATGTACCCGCAAACCCAGAAACATCCCAGGGGAACTGTGCAGTGTATGCAACTATGCAAATTTTAATAAGCTGCCTTTAATTGCAATGCTGTTCTCTGTTACCTGGTTAAGATTGAAAGCAATGGCAGTATCTCCACCATAGTTACCAAGTCATCCCAATGAAATAGCAGGGGCAAGAGAACAGAGGGCTTTCAATCTTATCTGTTAGTTATTTCCAGGTTAGCTTTCAGGCCAGAGCCGACAGCATTTATAAGGTGATGGTCGCCTAGAGAAGTGGGTAGAAAAAACACCTGGTTGCTCTGTGACTAGAGTCCATACATCTAGAAGAATTTGTAGAGAAGGGAAAGGCTTAAAACTGCTCTTTGAGAGAGTTGAAAACTTGAAACTGCCCCCTGGGCAGAATTTTATTTAATATATAATCCTACTCTAGGTTGTCTTAAGTTCATTTAAAAATAACACCCTCCAAGGCTAACTTAAATGACAGAAGAATCATCACAGAAGGAGAAAACCGCTCTTTCCTACTAGTGGCTGTTGTAAATCAAGGTTCTGCTATCCAGCAGAAAATGCCTTCACTCCAATATTTGTGTATGTCTTTATCTAAACAAAACCTAAACAAAAATACAAACCTGCAAAGCTGAAATGCAGGATTCTTGCACTTATCTTAATCTATTTTATTATCTTCCTGTTTTCTTTTTTCATTATGTTATCATCTACACTACACAGCACAATCCAAATTCAAACAAAGAAGATCTTTGTAATAATAAATAGAATGTTTCCGTCTATCAAAACGCCTTTACTGCTTGATAGAGAAATGTTTTTTTGATTCTTCGACAGTAAGGTGTATTTTCAAAAGCCACACATATTCTGCTGCTAGTGCAGAGCCTCAGAATATTTTTTTTACTGGCTGTACTTTTTATCTAAAGATATACATGGAAAATTATCTGAAGGAAAAATTTCTAAGTTACACAACTATGGCTTGTCTGGACATTAAAAAAATATCTTTTAGCAAAACAGAATTAAGCTAGTTTGGTTGCCCTTTGCATGAGGATTCAAGGCTGTTGATAACTTCTGAATGGCTTTTGCACATATTTTTCCTGTACTTCTTCTTTCTTTTAGTTGTTTTCTTGACTATCAAGTTTTAGCTAAAGAAGACAGTCCTGCCTGTAAAATCAGAGTTGATTTATTTGGAAGAGAAAGTGATATGTAACTGAAACCTGTAGGAGGAAATCTTTGTACATTACGGGTCTGTTGTAGATGATGAGGCAAGCTGAGATGGAAAACCACTGGTATTATTGCCAGTTAGGGCTGAATTCTGCTCTGCCTGGAGAGGGAACACTGTGAAGGTTGAAGATGACATGACAGGGTTCACCTCCTCGATGTGCCACAGCCTACATGCATGAGCCAGGAAAGATCCTGCAGAGGTTTTAATTTTCTTCTAAATGAACTGTAGGTGCTTATGTGCTGTAAAAACCCAGCTGTCCTGTATTTCTTTCCTGTCTCACTTCTCCTATAAAATGGGGAAATTGCTTCCTCACTTCCCAGCACCTGCTTACCTCCCAGGGACGTCGTAAGGGGAACTACACTAAAGATTACAAGGTACGGTATGAACGGAGCTATATTAGTACATTAAGAGATAGACAAGAGGATGAATATCATCCCTGAGGAGCAAAACCACCTGCCGTTCCTGTGACAGCTACAGAAACTACTGCAATATATTTAGCAGCTTACACAATAGCAAAAGAAAGCTATTAAAGTAGAGAAAGCTGGCCAACAGATAAGCCTAAAGAATCTCTGTTCAAATGCAGGTTTTTATTTGGACTTGTTCCTAGTTTGACATCGTTGTATTATTCCTTTTTGAACTTTATGAAACACAATCATTCTCTTTGTTATAAGAATTCTAGACTTAATGCTGTCTGGCTTTCAAGACATACCATCCACTCAGAGAAACGGGGACTTCGACCCATGCACTGCACAGCACTAGCAGAAAGCCCAACTCAGAGTCATCACTGGCATATTGGTCTTACGGCCACCACTTTGTGTTATACCTGTCAGATGAACTGGAATTAGTGGTAAAGCTGGTGAGGAAGCAGGCAAATCAGCTGCTGGGTACCACAGAGGTGCTGGCTAAGCAGGGTTTGCCACTAAACCCATGTCCGCTACCAGGAACGTCCACTGCTAAAGCCAAGGTACTTCTACTCATTTGCAGGTAGAAGACTGAGCTCTGTGGACAGGATTTGCACTGGATTCAATATAACCTGTAAATCAATGGGAAGTGTCCTGGAACACAATGTATGTATGCACTGACTGGTGGTGACCTTTTCAGAGGTAAAGCTTTTGGACAGTCAAGCGTACACAACGGCAGCTACACAAGAGAGCGCAAAGAGCCAACACGGTGAGCTCCTTCTTACAGAATGAGGATTATTCACTGACATTATTTTGCGTCTAGTGGAATGAAAACATTTGAAAGAATCACAAACTGTTGGTGGTGAATGTATTCATCCATTTCTAGAAAGGAAATGAAAGCAATTTTTTCCCTGGCTCAGTAGTTTCTTAGTGATAACTGCAGTTTTCTGACATCTCTCCTCACTCTTTTTCTCCCCATCCCTGAGAAGAACAGAGCTGATGTCAGAGTTATTTACAAGCGTATACAGGTGTATCTTAGCATCCTGGAGAAAGACTGGAAGAGATGCAGAGCTCAGTGATTCACCGATCCTGTATCTAGAGTCTAGCACATCTATTCTGAATAGATATTCTATACAACAGGTACAGTATCTGATCATACAAAGTATGTCCTTTATATCAGAGTTCTGATGTATTGCTTTATGTTTTTATCACAGTGTTTCACACAGTGGAAACTAGAGTGATACTTTGTAATTTCTAAGCTCCTGGCAATATTTAGAGATCATAATTTTAATGAATAGTAGGTAATTTGGAGGAATGACATCTTATGTTTGCAAACACAACGTTGTGAAGAGTAATGATGTTTAATATGTACTGTGCCATGTCTATCAGGACAATATACAGCCCCTTGTATGAACATTAAAAACACATAAACAAAACATCCCAAGTTACCACCATTCCTCAACCTGCAATACCAAACACCTACCCAGCTATTGACCCCAATCAGCAAGTAAAATCGGTAAGGCACACTGTGCACTTGATCGCAAAGGCTGAGTGATTTGTACAATGCAAGGAATAGACTTGGACGTCTTTTACGTCATCTTGCTTACTGCAGAATATAGTCTATATTGCACACTAAAAGCAGGTTAGAACAAATTCAATGAGCCTTCAAAGCACATTTTCTTGCTTTTCATGATGACAATATGAACCATGATGTCTGCTGTCAGGCAGCTGTGTCCAGTTCTAACAGAATGGGAAGATGCTTTTGCTTCTTTTGTTTCTTATCCTTGGACTGGAGGTGGAATGGAGATAGACTTTGGTGCTTCTACATTAGCACTTCAGCTCAGATCAGGACAGTGCTTTTGAAGTGAATAGTCCTGTCATCCACGTTGAAGTGTACTCTGCACTACAGAGCAGCACTGGAGCACACAAACTAAACTCCCTTCAGAGAAAACTAAACAGAAGAAGAGCTCCAGGAGTCTACCTAATGTATCCCGAAAAGCTAATGGGTCTTCTGGTCTTGCTGTTCAGTCTTTCATCATTTAGCCACTTTATCTACCCATTGAAGACTGGTCTTTTAATTTTCCTTGAAAACGTCTGTTCCTAAGGAGCTCTGTGGGCTGCTGAGGGCATTTTTGGAGGCTCTGTGCTCCAGAGAAGAATGGGGACAAGTTCTCACTGTTACACTTCGATGTTCTGGAGGCTCATCTCCCAGCTGAGTCCCCAGCATCCTAGCACAGCTATGTTAATGTAAATATATTTTCCATGATGCATTTTAAATGTGACTTTTGCATGAAGGTGACCTAAGCTTACGAGTTAGCACTGCTTGTATCTGTCTGCACTGATTATGGAGACACAAAAAACACTAGAATGTGTCAAATTGGCTGTAGGTTTACAAGACCTAAAAGCAATCTAAATAGCAGTGGAAAAGGAAAGCAGTAATCACTGTGAGCTGGTACTCCTTTCCTTCTGTGCTCAAATGTAAAGCAGCTCCAGTTTCTAGGATCTGATTTGCATTAGTAAGCTCACACTATCCTAAGACCTTTGGTTTCCTAAATTAAAAAAATCCAACAAGTCAGGTCTGTTTCTACCACTAATGTTTCTGCACCTCATCAGCTACCATGTGGAGAAGTTAAAGCCTCTCATTTTGTACCTAAAGGCACGAGTTTCAACTTCACTGTAGACTCTGACCAAAACCTACTTTGACCTTGATGGAGAACATTGGGAGTTAAAACTTACCAGTGTGATGCTAGTCACACACATCCTCACTGGTTACAGAGCTGGTGTACTGTACCTAGTTTGGGGCTTCCCAGTACAAGACAGAGAGCGACATGCAGGTTCGAGTCCAGAAGAAGGCTGCTAAAATGTCAAGGCACATAATAGAGCACGTGATATGGTAGGAGAGGTGGTATGAACTGGGTTTGTTCAGCCTCAAGCAAAGAAGTTTAGGAGGATTTCTTCTGTCTGCCTTTAGCTGCCTAACAGGAGATTGAAGAGCACAGATACGGGCCAAGTTGCAACAGTGACAATTAATTACAAGGGGAACTATAATTAGGATTATTATTAGGGTTTTTTTTTATCATGAAGGTAGTTAACCACTGGAATAGGAGTCCAGAGAGGATGTGAAATCACCATGATTAAATATGGTTGAAAATTGACAGAGAATAGCCTGATCTTGCATGACAGTGCAATCTGCCTTCAGACGTGGACCTACTTTGAACAGAAGATTGGATCAGAAGACCACCAGAGGTCCCATCCAAAAAAAATTATTTTATAATTTTTTGTTTCTGCTTTTTTTTACAATGCTAAATCAAGACAGCAAGTGGGTGTGAGGGAATTCCTGGCCTTAAGTGGATCTAGAAATCTGGTGGCTTCCAAAACCAGGGACATACCCTCTGCAGCCCAGATAAAACAAACATTAACACAAACAAATGCAAAAGAAACGCAAATGGATATGAATAATAAATGGAAGCACTACTGTACCAGTGTGCACCATGAAATACAGCTGCTGCAGTTGTTTCAAAGTCTCCAAGGTAACTGTACAAGTAACTACTGGAAGTACGACACATAGCCTGAAATCATTAATACAGTTGTTGTGTCTTCCTCTTGCACTAACCCAGTACAATGAAACAGGTTTTGGAGCACAGATTTGCTGATTCCACTGTTGTTAGATTAATGACATTGTTTGGCATCTATCCCTAGTATTCTAAGTTAGTTCAGGTTGTTATTTTGCAGCTCACAAGTAGACCCAAAGAGAGAAGACAAAATCTTCTAGTTTTGCGACTCTGTGCATGACTGACCCTCTGAAGTGAGCGTCTTGCCATGTTCCTCTAGCACGGGGTAGTTATCATTCACAAACCTCACATGAGGTCATGTCCACCCTCTCTGGAACAAAAGGGCTCAGTCACAGCAGAGACATCTGTGACGCTCATCACTGAGCAGCGAGGTTGTTGCTTCTACG
>Ga0181612_152014_pt1 | contig 10092 bp, 3 predicted proteins | sample HoacroProtozoa21_FD_119630 | JGI IMG/M metagenome (GOLD analysis project Ga0181612, IMG submission 119630) | Hoatzin crop microbial communities from Cojedes, Venezuel. Combined Assembly of Gp0051906, Gp0051904, Gp0051908
ATGGCAGGGTGCCGTACCCCCACGGCGAGGCAGGCGCGGCGCGGCCGAGCCCCTGGCACTGGGGCAGCGGAGGAGGCCGCGTTGCCATGCTGCTCCAGGCCAAGGAGGTGCAGGGGAGAAGGTCGCCAGAGCAGGCGGGATGGCCGCAACACCACTGAAGCCGCACGCAGGTGGTGGAAACCTCCTCCTCCTCCTCTGAAGGAGGACTTGTGGGCCAAAGCGGGGAAGACCATTGCATCAGAGAGGGCAGCAATGCACCCTGCCCCACGTTTGTCTGGAAACTTGCTTGGAACAAGGTCTAAGAGATATGAATTTACTGATGGAAACCAGAGCTATTCCTGCATGCAGCATGCTGATAGTCCTTTTTCTCCTGTATTTAAAGACCCTGGTGCAAGAAGCCTATGTTCTGCTTAAATCACTCCAACTCCTCCCCTGCCCCTTAATTCAGTCTTCAAACATCAGGAAACAACAGCCAAAGGGATTTACAGCCAGGCTGGCTCAGTCTGGGTCTCCATGCCCAGGCAACAGCTAGAAACAGGCTTTTTGAAAAGCTGTATGGCCTTCAAAAGAAGACAGAATTTCTTGTTCTCTTTTGCAGTCTTCCTCTTGCTTCTTCTTTTTAAAGGGTGTTGGATATGCAAGTATTTTAGTTCGGCCATTTTTCTTAATAGCCTAAATTTGTCTGCAGACCCTGAAATGTAGGAAAGGTGCATTAACTCTACCTGCTAGAGCTTTGCTTGCAAACAGAAGTTACTTTTTGGAAGGGGAAAAGAGCAATAGGAAATAAACAAATTATTTGAATATTTGTTTAGCTTTAAAAATAATACCTAAAATCTGAGCAGAAGGTTTGATTTTTTTTCTTTTGTTTTTTCACTAGTTGTTGTGTATTTAAATGTTTTAAGTAGAATTGGCGTCAGTATCACAACTGGTTACTGCAGCCAAGAAAGTCAACCTAATCAGGAATCACAGACCCCATTAGCTTTAGCAACAGTTTGTCTAGAAAGCTGGAAAGCAAGCTACTGTTGTAGTATCTTCTATAGCATTCTCAAATCTTCAGATCTTAAAACAGGCAGCAAACATTAATGAGCAGCCTCACAAAATACCTGTGGTCTTGTGGTTAAGACAGCACAACTCAATTTCAAAAGAAAGAGGTTCAAAGCCTTGCTCTGTCACAGCCGGCTCATGCAAGACGAAGAAAGGCTCTGATCCTGAAGTGCTTTAAATTCGGGCATGAGAGTAATCACGTTAAATTCAGTGGGAATAACGTGCTTAAATGTTTTCAGATTAAGGGGATGTTAGGGTACCTTTGGGTTCAAAGCCCCAACAGCCCCCCTGCAGCTGCTAACAGCCTCCCCTCCGACTGTCCATTGGAGCACCTGTGGAGCTTCCAGAAACAATTCCACGTGCTCCCCTGCAGAGGAGGGTCTGCGGCAGAGTGTCCACTGGACGGAGCAGAGAGGGGGTAGGATGGAGAGCAATGATACCTTAAAACACGGCTGTTTAACTGCTGCCGCAGCTGTCTTGGCACAGATCTGCCCAGGCCCTCGGTCCAGGCTTAGCCAAGCTCTGCAGAGCAATGATGCTCTCTTGACCAAGGCCTTTTCTGGGTTCACGTGCTAACTTTGTTCACTTCCCCGTGGGACACGGGGATCCTGAATTAATAGGCATATTCAGAGTAGGTCTGATCAAACCAGTTGGGTGGAACTGCTGGGGCTCCATCCACCAGCTGGGCGAGCCGCAGCCTCACCCAGGCTGTGGGGCACCTCGGTTCAGCTCCCCCCTCTGCCCCACAGCATTTCGGTTTGCTTCCTGGGGTTGTTTCTCGCTAAAGGTTTCACCCCCCCAGTCTAGCCCCCGCAGTGCTTCTCAGTGGACTGGCTCAGCTAGTTCTTTCAAAGCTTTTCAGATTTTGTGGCTTACACCCTTTATGTGTACGCGGCCGGCTCTCCTCACGTGTTGCCTATGTAATCTGAGAAGAAAGCAAGCGCCTCGGCTCTCTGGCACTTGCCCTTGCGGCAAGTGCTGTTGGTACTGGCAGAGTACCGCTATTGTAAAACACTGCTTGAAAATGAAATGGTAAATCACACTCAACAGTTTGCTTTGTACATTACAGCTTTTTTATCATTGTTGCTGAGGAGTTTTTACCTGTCATTCCTTCATCGTGGAGCAGCACTGAAATATTTCCTTTACATTCATCACAAGCTTCTTCCTTTAATAAATTACTACATTATGTATAACGCTTCCTTAGACTGTATATTACTCTTGCTTCTGCAAAGAGTTGGCTCATTGGTTGTGTTGAGCCTGGGATCCAACATAAAGCCCTGGGGACAGGAGGTTGGAGGAATGGAGAGGAAAAAGGGGTCAGTTAATCCTCTGAAAATACAGTTTTGCAGAGACCAAAGAGTAGGTCTGTCATTGAATCAGTGACTTCTCTGAGAGCAATAAAAATCACAAACAAATGTTGGTACCACAAGCGTCGGAAGATCTTATAAATCATATGAGAAAGGGTAAAGCAATTATGTGAAGTACAATAGTCCTTCTTGAAACATACTGATCTTCAAAAATAGGTTTACAGCCTCCCATCTGGACAATAATTTTCATAGCAGAAGTCTGGTGAAAAACTTTGGAAACCACATGCAGTAAGTATTCTTTGTCTCCACTGCAAGGATAATTATGTTTCCTTTCCCTTGCTTTCAGGACTTTTTCCCCAAAAGTTGATAATTTAATTAGAAAATGTAGCAACAGGCAAGGAGTTCACGACACTGGAATTGCAAGTTTCTGCAAGAATCATGTCTACAATGATCTCTTGGTGTAAAAGAACACTTTGGTCACCTCTGCCTCAGTAGCAGCATCCTAAACATGAAACTGTAAGACTTGAGAAAGGTACAAAAAGAGATTGCAGGGCATATAAAGATTTGAACATAACAAAAAAAAAAAAAAAAAAGGCATGGAAACAGCTTTAAAATGGCAGATTTAGTGGACAGAAATTAGGCCAACACATCAAATATACATTGTTTATTGTTGATGCCTGAGGCCACAAAATTACTTGGAGTCTTTGGCTTTCTGTGTGCACAAGATGACGGCAGAAGCCAGACAATGGACTGATGTTTGTTCTTTCAAACCCAGCCACCAAATGAGTGGGGTTGTTATTTTTAAATGTTTAGTGTTTCGTTGGAAGGCTGGCACCTCTCACATGCTCCTTGAAAGAGAAACAACACCGCAAGGATCCATTGTGAGTTCAAAATCCTCATTCGGCCCTCAATTATCCGTCCCTCCCACACAGACAGAGCTTTGCAACTTATTAGTTTGGGGCCTACTTTGTTTATTGTGGTTTTGGTTTAGTTTATGGCACTATATATTTTTGGCATTTGTTCTTCAATTTTAAAGTGATTTTCATGGTCACGGGAGGACACAGAGACTAAAAGCTCGCACAGAGCAAGGCACAAAAGGCACGGCGTGCTGAGCAAGTTGGCAGCAGTGGCCTTCGGATCAGGGTCACAGCAAAACCCACTTTCCCTACACAGCCTGGCCAAAGCTCTGCAGCCCTGCTGCATCCGGACAAATTATTTGTAAGGACCTCTGCTTGTGTTTTATCCAAATGACTTAACTTTTTGAGGAAACAGAGGTGAATTCGCCCAGCCCCTGGGAGACGCTCATTTTAATATCAGGTCCTGCATGAGCATCTGAGTAACAGTATTCAAAACAAGTCCAAGAGGAAGTTGGATGTCACTCAAGGTCAGCCTTGCCTAGTGGCTTCCTTTCTGTAGTCGCAGGGAGAGATCACCACAGGGCAAATATGTTGGACTGGGAAGGGGATGGGATTAATTCCTTCTCCACAGATTTACATGCAAAGTGTCCATCAACAAGCAAGATTTGATCAACAGTTAGCAAGATTTGATCACTTAAGTCCTTCCAGTAATCTTGAAATACGTCTCTCTAATTTTCAGCTCGATTTGGGACGTTTTCTGACAGTTTCAAGAAGAAAGAGAAACTGGGGTTTCCCTAGCTTTTGCGTTGTTTATTTTGCCCTCCACAGCTGCAAATGGAAAAAGTGGGCAGATATCGCAAAGTTGAGCACCTTCAGGTTCCAAGGGACAAAACTGGAGGTAATTTTAACCATGATTGACAATGATGCTACAGGTTTTTAACATCAGAAGTGGAAAGGGCTTACTTCCATGCAGGAGTCCCAGCAGATTTCTGGGGTGAATTCTGGCTCTGGAGGCCAGGAGCAGCTTCTCCAGTCACTGACTCTTAGCATGGTCAGGATTTGCCCTATAAAAGCCTGATCAACACTGAAGTGAATGAGATTCTTCATTTACTGCCTACAGCAGGTTTATATGAAGCCTACATCCTCTGGATCCTTGGCAATTTCTTCTGCAGTGTTTGTGTGAAAACACAAACCTCTTCTTAATGAAAAAGGTCAACAAGTACACTGCACATGAAAGCGATCAACAGGAACTTTTTTCTTGAAGAAGCAGGGGAGAGCCAGGCAGCACTGTGGACCCTTTGTTTATGTTCTGAAAGGAGCCAAATTCAATGGAAAAATAAAATATATATCCCAAAGGCTTCATGACTCTCTTTTCATTCAGTGTTATTGCACTGGAAAATTCTTTTATACAGCAGTATTTTACTATATTTTGACAGCATTCTAGCTTTACTGTGATCATTTGCTGGGATTTTAATGCGCTACTATATGCTTGGTACCTCAATCTGTACTTAAGGCTGCTGCTATATGTTTAAGCAAAATACATTTAGAAATGGACTACCTGCCTGGTGAGTCTTTTTCTGTCTTTGTGTGTAATTATCCAACAGGCACAGTATCACAGTACTGTATATTTGACTATTATCACTATGTCATCTGTTTACTGTCAGTTGAATCATGGATTTTTCCCACTCGTTTTCTTGTTTTGAAGACCTATGCTATAAAAAAAAAAAGGCAAATAAATGTGATCCAGAGCAATGCATGTTTGCCAGTTTTGCTGAAGCTGCTGATTCAACAAGGGCCTTCAGCATTTGTAAATTTAGTGGCATGACGGATGGGGCTATTTTTGAAACAGTACCACTAGTCATATGTTTAAAGTTACACTTGTGTTTAAGTACTTTTTGTGGAATCAGACCTTAATGCTGTGGGCCAAGAAGAGATGACTCATTTAAGGGAAAACATCATATATATGAAAAAATATTCCCACTTCCTGATAAGTCATCAAATAGCTGCTTTTATTATAACTCCAGAAATGAGCTTCTCTTAGTTGACTGCACCATTGTGAGGCAGGAAGCACAAACCCCAGTAATATTATTAATATGTGATTTAAGAGGATTCAACCCCATAAGCAGCAATAAAAAACAGTCAATGTAAATAAGAGATAATTTGTTAACTCCTTAAGGAAAAACTCTCTAATGCAAAACATAGCTGATCAATGTATTTAGCTAACTTCAAGTGAATAAACAATTCTGAAAATGTAGGTTCATGATTTTAAGTGATGCAGAAGGCCAAGTAGAAAATGCTGGTGCCAGATAGGCTGCCCCTAAGTCCGTAAATTCTGTGAGCATGGTGTAGTGTTGGGTGTTAAGTGTCAATCTGAAACCTTCATCAGCAGTTTCTCCATTGGCAGGCAAATTTTCCAGATGGTCTTTGGATGATCAATTATGTTGCTCCTAATTGCAAGTCCCTCCTCTATGTGCCTCCTTCCCTGCTGCTTCAATATGAAGAAGTGTAAAGTCTTTAACCATTAAGCAGCTGGCACAACTTGTGTAAACAGTTCTTAGCACTGCATTTGAGAATGTTTACAAAACTGGTAAGGCTCAAGTGGGCATTTAACTTTTAGGATCTGTTTTTCTACACAAAATATCTCAGAAATAAAAACAGGTAGTGCATTCTCAGCTCTTTCAGATTCCATATGTTTTTTTCATGAATGCTGTTTACAACAGGTAGTTCTTCCAAACATTGTAGCTGCAGGAACAAAAAGTGCAGATGAACAACGGAAAGTTCCACGTTTAAGTAATACTGTCTTCCTCTGCCAAGTAAACCAAAATCTCTAATGGCTGCAGTTTGGGGCTATTTTTCACAGATTTCTGTTAAAAAAAATGTACAGAAATGCACTGATGGAGCTAGTGGGATTTTGCATTTAATTTATCCATTTCTTTATGGCAGCAGAATGATAACTTTTTATTCTTTTTTTAACATCATGAGTTCTTTACTTTGTTTACCTTTTAAAATCACGCTTCAGAGGATTTGCTTATAAATGAAGGAATGAGGTCTTTAGGATATTTGGAAACTTTGAACGACTTCTTGTCGACATATTTAACTGTTCATTCCAATAGCAATATGATCAGACCTCAGATGAATCTTCCCCCAGACACATAGGACCGCATTCAATTTTCCCATAGTCTCTTAAAACATGCAGTGTTTCTTGCGCTTTTCAGACAGTTTTGAGATACCACACGCACGGTTTATGGCAACTGTTGGGTATACTCTTCAGGGTATACAGACCTCTGTTAAGACTCTTCTGGGTATACAGACCCTTGTTAAAATACTAAGCAACTACTACTTCTAAAGACCGATGGTCTCATTCGGATCTTTTAATTTAAATTAACTAAGCCGCATTTGGTGCTAATCTCAGATGTCCCATGTTGGTCAAAGTCTGCTGAGATTTAGTCAAAGTATTGACTGTGACATTTGCTGTCACGATTTGTGATATTGTGTACATCTCTGTTTTTCAAATGCTGAAATAAGGGTGGTTTATAGTAGTCTCTGTTGACACAGAAGAATGTTTTGTACAGGAAATCAGTGAGTGATCTTGCACTGACTTCAGCATAAATAAAATTAGATTCAGCATTCTGCACTTCAAAAGGTAGTTATAGGTAAATAACCAAGTTATTAAGAGTTTATCATTTGAACTAAAAGGATCCTCTGAATCCTTTGGGAAACATCCCTCTTTAGCTATCATTGGGTAACTATGTTTGTGAATCTCCCACCTATTTATTGCCTGTTTAACTCCTTAGTCTTCTGAGAACTGACTAATAGTTGATATTAAAGCTTCCAAATCTATTGAGACTTTTGCTTAAAACAGGAGGTGGCAATAATTACCTCGGTCTTCTTGATGGCTTCAGTAGTGACTTGGCAGATCTTTTTTAGGAGGTTTATATAAGTGACAGCATCTCTAACCAGACAGTTCTTGTGCAGTCTTGATACATTTAGCTTATCCAGAAGTCTGCAAATGGATTGATCTGTTTTCATTTGTCCAAATATCTGGCTATTTACATACCTGTAGGAAGGAAAAATAAAGAACTTGAGGCAGCCAAAATGTTCCAATGAGTCAATCAGGGCAAGCAATATATATTTGATCTGTGCTAAGCTTTGAGGAGCTGGATGAACTTGTTTTAATTTTTTTTAATATTTTCTCCATACAGGTTAATAACCCTTTAAATTTCACATACTCCTTTTCCTTCAGTGTGACTCACAATTCCTTAAGCACTTCACTTTTAAAACCTGCAGCTGGGAAAGATTTTAACAGCGTAACAGTTCCTGGGTTTTGTGGGCTGATATTACATTTATTACTCGGAGCTACGTGCCAGTGGTGTACGTGGGCTAATACAGACAATAGCCTAAGGTTAACCTGTGCCTCAAGGAGCTCGTCGTCCAACCAGACCGAGGTAACCACCAAACTGCAAGCACCTGCCTAGCGTTGCAGTAGAGAACTCATGTTTTCCTGGGGGTGGAGGTTTCCAAAGAAGAAGGCAGGATTGTTTAGCTTTGGTTAGCAGTACACTGGAGCTGGTAGTGGCCTTGCAACATTTGTGTGTATTAGAGAAAGAACAGAAGGCTGGAGGGGCCGGCACTCGCTGTCTGACTGCCAGGGACGGTGTGACAGAGGGACAGAGAAACTCCAGGGAAAGGAGCTGGCAGGCCCACACATCAAAGAGTAGAAAGGCAAAGAGTGTAAATAAGACCACAGATACCGCAGAGGAAAGTTACAGGGTACCCAGGCAGTTAGCCTGTAATGCCTGCTTTTTGGCAATGCCAATGTCCGTGTCTCCCAACAGCTGCCCTTTGTCCCTCAGATCCCAAGGAATGAGACAATGTGAAAGTTAGTCCCCAGAAAGACCCTGCTCACATATAGAAAACTCATGTACAGAAGTAATGAACAAGATAGCCATTTGGATTACACCTCATGTTTCTGTAAATGTGTGGAAAAAAAGGTTCTGCAGAGAAAGAAAGGAGAAGAATCAAAAGGAGAGCTTGCGTTTTGATAAAGCAGATAATACAAATTAGACGTCTATTTATCATGATCTTTAGCCATTTGTCCATATTCAGTTCTTTCTCAAAGGTCATTTTGTCGTACTGGCCTCAGCAATCCTGTGAAATACAGTTCTCTCTGTCATTTGATATAAGACAGAATTTGGTCCAAGTTTAAATAGAAAAATGATGGCTTTTATCCATTTTTTTCTCCAAAAATGCTTCGGCAGTGTTGTCATAGATCAAAATCTGTGCTGCCAAATAAATACATGGAATTCCTCATGCTAGCGGAAACTGAGCAGCCAAATTCTCATGCAATAAGTTGAGATGGACATCTGTATCACATGCATATTGGTGGAGAAGAAAGAAGACTCATGTATATCACACTGTCACATGTATTTTAGTGGAGAAGAAAGAGGACTCTTTTTCATCTGTTTTATCATGATGTTATAAACATGAGGAGCAGCTGCTGAAACCAATCCTTTTACCAGAAGACAACTTTATTTTTGTTACTAAAAGATACTTCAAAAGCATTATTGCAAAAGGCACTTTGAGGTCTCACTGACATTAATGAAAGTCTGGTTTCAAAAGGAAAGGGAAAAATATAATGTTGACCTTCTCAGGCAAAGCTAAGCGAAGGAATATTTTCCTTTCACTGAATTACATAGTGATACTGTGTTTTGATTTGTCCTTGCATATACTGTCACCAGAGGAGCTCAAGTTCACAAATAACTGAGTCTCAGAGAGTAGAGAAAGTGATAAACATGGACTCATTTGCACATGGCCATTCAGAAGTCAATTGCAGAGAGAGGCCCAGAGCTCACAGCTTCTGGCTGCAGCAACAGCCGTGCTGCTGATTCAGGAGCACGCTTCAGATCGTGCCTGGCTTAGGCACGCAGGCTCATTCTGAGCACCTGAGTAACTCAAAAGCAGAGAACACACCTCGAAGCAGAGAACACACTCAAGCACATTTCTGGATCGTGATCTAGCTTTGCTTGCTCGGGAGCTTGGTGAAGCTTACACCGCACTTGACTTCTGTTCCCATTCAGTCGGCAAACAAAAAAGCTTCGGGCTCTGGCTTGCCTCATCCAAACACAGCCATCACTGCAAGAGACCAAAGAAGAGAAATCATCTTTATTTCATGAGAATAGCCACCATCGGCTGACAAGTATAAGTACAATGATTTAAATTAGGCTGTTGAAATGCACCTCAGCCCTAGCTCAAGCCTTGTTTATTTGTGTGCACTGGAACAACGCAGGCACAAAGACTGAGGCTGCTTGGCAGCTGGGCAGCAGAGAAGATGAGCTCCAGTAGAAAGGTGCAGTGGACAGCTGGTGGGGGGACACAGCGGGGAAACAGACTGATTCAGAGCAAGGCATCTGTCAGAGCCTCAGGTCATGATTGGAAACTTGAAACCAGTGATAGTGTCAGTCCCAGAAGAGCCCGGCACAAGGTGCTCTACAGGTTTCATGCAATTAAAAAAATCAATAAAAGATGGAATGAATAGCGTTCTAGATTTCTAGCATCCAATAAAACTGTCTCATTTTAAACCTCAGTCTAAACCTACTTTTGTTCTGTTTTTATCAAAACGATATTTCAACAGTGATGTAGGCAACACAGTGCGTTTAAATCAGAGAGCCTAGCTGGCAGTGGGAGCTGTGAAATTCAGTTTCTTATGTCTCTGTATGACATGTGATTTATTTCCTTCTGTAACAAAGTTCAGTGTCTGATCAAAGCATTTCCAAATTGCCATTGTCTGTCTCCCACCTGGCATTTTCTAGTGGCTGGTATTACAGCTGAGCTTATTTATAGAAACTACCCTCAGCAGGGGCACAAATTTTCCTCTACTGCACCAA
>Ga0181612_161983_pt1 | contig 10092 bp, 10 predicted proteins | sample HoacroProtozoa21_FD_119630 | JGI IMG/M metagenome (GOLD analysis project Ga0181612, IMG submission 119630) | Hoatzin crop microbial communities from Cojedes, Venezuel. Combined Assembly of Gp0051906, Gp0051904, Gp0051908
ATTGTTTTCATCTACAAATTTATATCCTATACTTCTAACTGTTTCAATTAAATATCTATATTCTCCTAAATTGTGACGTAACATTTTAATATGGGTATCTATAGTTCTATCATCTCCATAAAAATCATAACCCCATACTTTAGATAATAATTCTTCTCTTGATATTGCTATATTTTTATTATCTAATAAATATAATAATACATCAAATTCTTTAGGAGTAATATTTACTTGTTTATTATTTATTTTAAGTACTCTAGAAAGTCTGTTTATTTCTAAATTTTTATATTTATAATTATTTACTATACTATTATTATTAGTTCTATTTAGTATTGCTTTAACTCTTGCCATTAACTCTCTTGGGGAAAATGGTTTAGTTAAATAATCATCTATTCCTAAATCAAACCCTTCTAATTTATCATATTCTTGATCTTTTGCTGATAATATTATTGTTGGTATTTTTTTTGTTTTATCTAACTTTCTTAATAATTCAAATCCAGACATAGTAGGCATCATTATATCTAAAATTAATAAATTATAAGTATTTTTATTTAATTTATTTAAAGCATCCATACCATTATATGATATATCTGTGTCATATCCTTCTTTAATGCAATATTGACTTATTACTTCACATATTTTTGCTTCATCATCTACTATTAATATTTTCAATCAAAACCACTTCCTTTAATATATATTATAATACTAATATGTATTTTTAGTGAAATGATATATATAAATTAAATAAAAGTAAAAATATAAATTAATGTAAATACATGTAAACTATAATGACAAATTTATGTAAAGTAAATCATAAGAAAATATATAAATAATAAGTATTTATTAAGTTATATAATAACTAATTTGTAAATATATGTAAATATGAATGTAAACATAAGTAAATAGATATAATTATTTTAAAAAAATAACTCAAAATAATAAAAAGTATGATAATATGTTAATAGAGGTGGATAGAAGATGTTTATAAACCTAGATTTTTTAACAAATGAATATATGATAGGAATATATGTAGTATTAATAAGTTTACTTATACTATTTATTTTAATTAAGATATATGATAAGACTGAGTTAAAAAGAAAGAAAAGATTAAATACAAAAGAATTAAATAAATTAGTTGAACAAATTGAAGAAAAAGAGAAAACTTTAAAAGTTGAAAATAAACAAGAAGAAAAAGAAAAAGAAAATATAGTATTTATTGATTTAGATAAAGAAGAAGATAAAATAGAAGAGTTAACATATAATGAAGCAACACTTAATAAAACAGAAGCAATAGAAGAATTAGAAAAATTAACTCAAGAATTAGAAAGAGAAGAAATGCTTCAAAGAACTCAAGATTTATCTAAAACATTAACTAAATTAGAATTAGAAGAAGAAAGAACTGCAATAATTAGTATAGATGAATATTTAGAAAGAACTAATAAATTAAATTTAATGGAAGTAAATAATGATGAAGATGATGCACCTATTACTTTAGATTCATTTGAAAAAGTTATAAAAGAAAGTCTAGATAAAACAGAAGATCCTGTTCAAGAAATATTAGATGATGAACCTGTAATTACTAAATATAGACCAACACCTGTTATATCTCCAATATATGGAATAAATAATAATAATTTAGAATTAGAAAATACATTTAATTATGATAAATTTGATAGAAATACTTCTAAAGCAAATGAATTTGTTGTCTCGATGAAGGATTTACAAGAAAATAATATAAGTTAAAAAACTAGAAAGAAAACTCTAGTTTTAATTTTATAAATTTATAATTAAAAAAAATTAATAAAAGTATAACAAAATCTGTATATTTATGTTATACTTTTTATGTAAGAAAAATAGAGGTGAGGTTAGTTATGAGTATGCTATTATATTATTTAAAGCCATTAGTTATTGCACTATTAACTGAATTAATTACATTATATTTATTAGTAAACAAGAAAGTTATTAAAGTAAATAATAAAGATATACCAATGTTATATTTAGTTGCGATATTAATTATATGTACTACTAATATTGTATTAAATAACATATTATTAATATTTTCATTATCATCTAATATTATTGCTTTAATAATAGGTCAAATTATAGTTACATTAATTCATGCATATTTATTCTATTTATACTTTGACAAAAAAGAATTTAAAAAATGGCTTATAGTATCAATTATAGTAAATTTTATAGCGTTTATTATTGGACTATTATTTAGATAGTCTTTTAATTTAATGGGGGATTTATGTTAAAAATAAAATTAAGTTGCGACTTTGATTTAAGAACAAATTTATTATGTGGTCAAATATTTAGAGTAGAAGAAGAAGATAATAATAAATTTATTGTTATATTAGAAGATAGAGTAATTAGAATATTTCAAGATAAAAAAATTTTATATGTAGAGTCAAATAATTATAATAACTTAGAAAATGTTATTATAAATTATTTTGATTTAAATAGAGATTATTCTAAAATAAATAATGAATTATTAAAAATTAATCCTAATTTAAAAGATATAATTGATAAAAATAAAACACTTAAGTTTATAAAACAACCTAAGTTTGAGTGCATAATAAGTTATGTTTTATCAAGCAATAATACAGTTAAGAATATAAAAAATGCTCTAGATAATATATCTAAAAGGTATGGAAAAAAAGTAATATTTGATAATAAAGAGTATTATTTATTTCCTAGTTTTTATGATTTAAAAGATGCCAAAGTTGAAGACTTTAGAGAATTAAAATGTGGATTTCGTGATAAATACTTAGTAGATATAATAAAAAATATAAATAATAAGAGTTTTGATATAGAAAAAATATCTTTAATGGAAGATGAAGTTGCATTAAAATATTTAACTAATCAAAAAGGAATAGGTTTAAAAGTTGCTTCATGTATTTTATTATTTGCATATTCTAAATTTGGAGTATATCCAATAGATACATGGGTTAAACATTATATGAAAGATAATTATAATATAGAAGATGTAAAAGAAATAAAAGAATATTTTTCTAAGTATAATAATTATTCAGGTATTATTATTCAATATATATTTAACTATTATAGAAATGAAAGGAGTTAATATGAATAAAGCAAAAGAAAAATTAATTATAGATTATATTAATTATAGAAAAAAAGAAATGGAAGATAATAATATTAGATTAAAAGATAATGTATTTTTAGAATTAAAAGAAAAATATTCTAAAAGTGCAGAAGATATAAATACTATATATTATAAAATAGATAAGGACCTAGAACAAATACTAAAAGAGAAATATTCTATTAATAATTTTAAATTTAAAAAAATAGATAATATAGGATCAAAAGATAATATTAAAAATACATGTGTTAAAATAAGTAGAGTACAAATAGATTTAATGAATATTGCAAGATCTAATAATATAGTTGATTTACAAAGAAGTATATCAAGTATTGGTAGAGTTAAACTTGATATAAATAAAATGAAATATAATAATTTTAGTGAATTAAGACAAGAAGTATTTAATAAATATAAAGAAAGTTTAAATGATAATGAAAAAAATGATATTAATCCAAATATAGATTTTTATAATAAATTAAATAAAGTATTATTAAGTAATGATTTAACTATAGATGAAAAATTAATAATAAATGATATAGTTGATAATAATATAGATATTGGAAGCATTAAAAATGAAATTAAAAATAATTTTTCTTTGGATAAACAAAACATTATATTTGGTGGGTTTGATGATAAAGATTTAGAAAAAGAAAAAAGACTAAAAGATTCTACTATAAATGATTATCAGAATTTATATAGAGATATTAAATATAGTGATGATTTACTTAAAATAGATATGGATGATAAGTATAAAGAAGATGAATATAATGATTCAATGGAGAATTATAATTTAGTAAATACTGAATTAGATTTTGCTAAAGAAGTTGGTAAAAATGTAATTATAGGTGGAATTATAAGTAAAAATATGATTATTAATTTAGATAAATCTAATTCTAAAACTATTAAAGATGATTTAAAAAAATATGTTAATTCTTTAACTGAAGCAATAAAAGAATATGAAAAAGAAAATGGGAAAGTAGTAGATACTATAGATATATTTGAAAATGTATCTAATTCTAATTTGCTTTCTTATTTATCAGTAAATGATTTATGTGAAATAGGAGAGATTGCGAAAAAAAATTTACCTGATGTTAAATTAAGATTGATTGATAATAAGGAGTCACTACAAGGAACTGAGTTTATTAATGATATTAGAAAGTATGAAGAAGATAGAGACGTTAGAATAGTTGATTCTATAAGTGAAGAAGTAAAGGATACAACTAATAATATTAATGATTTAACTTATACTAATTTACCAATAGAAGTAACTAATTATACTAATGATTTTACAAGTGAAGAGCTAATTAAATATAATTTAAATGATAAGCAAGAAGAAGAGAAAAAAAATAAAGAAGAACAAGAAGAGAAAAAAGAGAAAAAAGAGAAAAAAGAAGATTCTATAAATGAAAAAGATTCTTTATCTAATGAAATAAATGAAATGTTAATTGAAAATCAAGAAGAAAAACAAGAGAAAAAAGAAGATATTAAATTAGATGAAACTGTTAAAGATAAACCTAAAGTATTAACTAAGAAAAAACCTAATAAAGAAGATGGATATGTAAAAAATATTACTTTAATTTTAACAATATTTGTAAGTTTATTAATTGTTTTATTTATATATTTAATGATTAATATAATGTAGTGGAGAATTTTATGAAAAAAAGAAAAAATTTTTATAAAATGATGAAAGATAAGTATAAAAAAACAAATAAAAAGTCTATAAGAGTTTATTTAATACTAAGAGTTTTAGTAATTATATCTATGATATTTCAAATATTACGTGGTAATATTGGTGGTGTATTTTTATGTGTATTATCATTATTTTTGTTTACTATTCCAACATTATTTAGTGAAAAGTTTAATATGGAGTTACCTGGATTATTAGAAGCAATAGTATATATGTTTATATTTTCATCATTTATACTTGGAGAAATTAATAATTTTTATGGGATATTTCCATTTTGGGATACAATGCTTCATACATTAAATGGATTTTTATGTGCTGCAATAGGATTTTCTTTAATTGATATATTAAATCAAAATAGTGATAATATTAATTTATCTCCAATATATGTTGCCTTTGTTGCATTTTGTTTTTCAATGACTGTTGGAGTATGTTGGGAGTTTATTGAGTTTACTTGTGATAATGTATTAAGATTAGATATGCAAAAAGATACTATTATAGAAAGTATTTCATCAGTTAAATTAAATAAAGAAAATGATAATTCTCCAGTAATTATTGATAATATAGAAAAAACTAAGATTATAACAAAAGATAAAGAAATAGAAATAAACGGATATTTAGATATAGGATTAATTGATACAATGAAAGATTTAATTGTTAATTTTATTGGAGCAATTACATTTAGTATTATAGGATTTTTATATATTAAAAATAGAGATAAGTATAATGTTGTGACTAAATTTATACCAAAAAGGCAGAAAAATTAAGTAAAATTAATGAAATAATTGTATAAAAACAATAAAAATTATTGCATTAATTATAAAAATATGATAATTTTTAATATGTAAGCATTGTTATGCTTAAGTAGGAGGGAAATTGTTATGAAAAAATCAGAGTTAATAGAAGCAATTGCTAACGCTTCTGGATTAACTAAAGCTGATGCTGGACGTGCATTAGATGCTACATTCAGTACAATTACTGGAGCATTAAAAAAAGGAGAAAGAGTTCCAGTAGCTGGATTTGGAACATTTAATGTTGCTAAAAGATCTGCTCGTACTGCTCGTAATCCAAGAACTGGAGAAGAAGTTAAGATTCCAGCAAGAAAAGCAGTTACATTTAAAGCTGGTTCTGCATTAAAAGACGCAGTAAACTAATTTTAAAATAAAACACCTATTTGGGTGTTTTTATTTTGCAAAAAGTATTGATAATTACTTATTTTGATGTATTATTATATTTAATTGGTACTTTGAAAATTTTAGAAGTCCCAAATCAAATTATTTTATGAGGTAGTATATGTTAGATAATAAATTAAAAATTAATAGTGATATTGAACTTGCTAAAGAAGAAGAAAGAATTACTAAATTAAAAGCAATAAAGTTATTTGATACAAATAAAAGAGAAGAATTTGAAGTAGGAAGTTTTAAAGGATTATCAAATATTCATAAATATTTATTTTCTGATATTTATGATTTTGCAGGAAAAATAAGAGATGTTAATTTAGCTAAAGGTAATTTTAGATTTGCAACAAGCATATATTTAGAAAATGCATTAAATGAAATAGATAATATGCCTCAAGACAATTATGATAATATTATAAAAAAATATGTAGAAATGAACATTGCTCATCCATTTAGAGAAGGTAATGGAAGAAGCACTAGAATATGGCTTGATATGATATTAAAAAAGGAATTAGGTAAAGTTGTTGATTGGAGTAAAGTAAATAAAGAAGAATATTTACTTGCAATGGAAAGAAGTCCGGTTAAGAGTGCTGAAATTAATATATTACTTAAAAATGCTCTTACTGATAAAATTAATGATAGAGATGTATATATGAAGGGAATAGATGCAAGTTATAATTATGAAGGATATAATTCATATAAATTAAATGAATTAGATAAGCATGAAGAATAAAATTTTAATTGTTAATTTATAAAACAATTCATGGTTAAAAATCATGAATTGTTTTATAAATATTATTGATAATATTTTAAAGTGCAAAATTTGCACTTTAAGAAAATAATATAGAATTATGGAGATAATATGAAAGAAAAATATTGGAATTTAGATTTATCATATTATATTAAACAAAAAGAACCTGAAAGAGTAGAAAAAGCAAAAATTTGGAGAATTGCCATTGGGTTGCAGGATGTTGATGGATTAGAAACTTCTGAATATTTATTAGAAACTGCAAAAGACCATATTGAAGGTAATATTAATATAGATGAAGCAAAAAAGCGAATAAATTCATACTATGAAAAAATTAATGATAGAAATATTGAATCTAAATCAGAAGAAGCAGATAAAGTTGCAGTTAGAATTACTGAGATTTTAAGTGATAATACTTTTACATTTTCAAAAGTTGAATTATTGAACATACATAAAAGATTATTTGATGGAATATATAAAAAAGCTGGAGAATATAGAGATTATAACTTTACAAAAAAAGAGTGGATATTAGATAATGATACAGTAATTTACTCTTCATATGAAACAATAGATGATGCACTAAGTTATGATTTCAATCAAGAAAAAGAATTTTCATATAGTAATATTGGATTAGATGAATCTATAAAACATATATGTAAATTTACATCAAGTATTTGGCAAGTTCATCCTTTTTGTGAAGGTAATACAAGAACAACTGCTGTTTTTATAATAAAATATCTTAAAACTTTTGGCTTTAATATTAATGATGATGTATTTGCAGAGCATTCCTGGTATTTTAGAAATTCACTTGTAAGAGCAAATTATAAAAACTTTAAAAAAAATATATTTGAAGATACTTCTTTTCTTGAAAAATTTTTCTATAATCTTTTAACTGATTCAAAATATGAATTAAAAAATAGATATATGCATATAGATTACTCACGATAAAATATCATGAGTATTTTTATAAATATTAATATAGAAATGATTAAAAAAATAAAGTGTTTTTATTTTTATAAAAATATTGTATAATTTAATTAAAGATGGTGATGGTTATGGATATATATGTAAATGAACAAAGTAGTATTAGAATAGTTAAAAATAATATAGTTATATACTTTGATCCATTTAATATAAATGATAAGAAAATGGATGCTAACTATATATTTATAACTCATCCACATTATGATCATTATGATATAAAATCTATTAATAATATTAAAAATGATAAAACTAAGATAATTGCTCCAAAATCATGCACTAATAAAATTGATGCTGATATATATTTAGATTTTGGAGTAAATAAAGTAGATGACTTAGATATTATTGTAAAAGAAGCATATAATATAAATAAAGATTTTCATAAAAAAGAATATAATTGGGTTGGCTATATTATTAAGTTTTTTGATAAATATATATATGTTATGGGAGATACTGATATAATAGAAGATAAATTAGATATTAAAATAGATTATTTATTTATACCAATTGGTGGAACTTATACATGTAATTATATAGAAGCTGCTAATTTTACTAATTTAATTAAACCAATTAATGTTATACCTACACATTATGGAACTATTGTAGGAAACACAAATTTAGGTAATAAATTTAAAGAATTACTTGATAAAGATATAATATGTAATAATAATATTTTATAGGAGAGTTATTATGGCTAAAAAGAAAAAGTTAAAATTAAAAAGAGGAGTAATAATATTTTTAGAGATTATAGCAAGTATTTTAATAGTTATATTATCTTTATATATGTATTATTATTTTCAGATTAATTCTATTATGAAATTAGGTTACTCTAAGATTGCGAGTAAAAATATATATTCTTTAAAACAGAAAGATTATATAGAAACAATTGGTTATAATGAAACATTAGAGAAAGCATTTGAAAGTAAATATTATAAAGAAGAATACTTAAAAGATTATTCTAAAATAGAATATCAGAATCAAAAAGATTTAATTAAAAATATAAATAAATTATTAGATAAGAAATACTCTGTTAAAGAAATAAGTTTAATACTTAAAAAAGGTAATAATAAAGAAGTTAGTTCTTTTACTAAACTAGATAAACAAAGGTATATAGAAGAGTTTTTAAGTGTAGAGTTTTCTAAACTTAGTAATTTTCAAAGATATGTAAAATACTCTATGGAGTCTGGTGAATCAGATGAAGATTGTGTAATTTATGTTAATTTAGATTTAGATAAAGATGTTTATACTGATTATAACGAAGTAAGTGAATTTTCATTTACAATGCTTGTTAATAAACATAATAAATTAAGTGATGATTTTGTCGCAAGTGATTTAGTTAAAGTTCCTGCGAAGTATGCTAAAAGTGATGATATGAAATTAAATGAAACTGTTTTAAATCAATTTATAAAAATGTTTAATCAAGCAGAAAGCGAAAATAAAGATTTAGTTATTAATTCAGCATATAGGGCTCACTCTGACCAAGAAGAGTTATATAACACATATTTAGGATTATATGGAGAAGATTATGTTAAGAAGTATGTCGCAACACCTGGATTTTCTGAACATGAAACAGGACTTTGCTTTGATATAGGATCTAAGAATTCTAGTTTATTTATTAAATCATCTGAATATGAGTGGATGCAACAAAATGCTTATAAATATGGATTTATTTTAAGATTTCCAGAGTGGGGAGAGACTTTAACTCAGTTTAAGAGTGAAGCATGGCATTATAGATATGTGGGAGTTGAAATTGCTACATATTTACATGAAAATATAATGACTTATGAAGAGTATTATGCAAGATTTATAGATAAGTAATTAAAATATAATTAAAAAATAAAAAAAGTGTGATATACTTAATTTAATAAGAATAAAATAAAGAGGTGGCTTATTATGTATCCGTTAGGCGAACAATTTAAACCAGATTATACAAGACTTACACCTGATCAAAAATGTATTATAAAAGGTAATACTTATAGAATAAGTGTTTTATCTGATAAGATAGTAAGACTTGAATATAATGCTAAAGGAGAATTTGTAGATAAACCTACTGTTTTTGCTAGACGTAGAAATTTAGGTAATGTAGATTTTTCTATTAGACAAGACCAACAAGTATTAGAAATTACTACTAAATACTTTGTTTTGACATATCTTAAGGAGCAACCTTTTATAGGTACTGCAGTTGATCCTATGAAGAATTTAAAAATAATGCTTAATTCACATGATAGAGATAGACAAAAAGATTGGTATTATGGAAATTTAGAAGTAAGAAACATGAACGGAAATTTAATTGGAGTTGATGTTGAACTACCTAAGAATCTTCAACGTGGACTTTATTCAATTGATGGATTTGCTTCAATTGATGATACAAATAATATGCTTATTTTAGAAGATGGAACAC
>Ga0181612_171439_pt1 | contig 10092 bp, 7 predicted proteins | sample HoacroProtozoa21_FD_119630 | JGI IMG/M metagenome (GOLD analysis project Ga0181612, IMG submission 119630) | Hoatzin crop microbial communities from Cojedes, Venezuel. Combined Assembly of Gp0051906, Gp0051904, Gp0051908
TTCTCCTTACCCATAACAGATATTCACAGACCGACTTTTTGTTTCCTTTCTGGGGAAATAGCCCAATCTGTATGCCTTGGAACACTGGCAATTCTTTGACTTTCTCCCTCACCTCTCTCTTGACAGACTGCACAAGAAGTTAAACAGGTGGAGGTTTCATATTCTATTACATCTATAGCCTTATTCGGAGATGTTTATAAAGATGGAAATCGACCTCTTCCTGGATACCAACGAACTGTCAACTTCCTCCAGCCAGTTTCTTTGCAACACATGAAGACCCTTTCTCATAGGCAGCCTGATTAGCTTTGCTTCTGCTATAAAAGGGGAGTGAAAAGAAAGCAAAGGGGTTGGATGAGGAAAGTGCCTCAAGTCCTTGCTTTGCATTCCTCCTCATATTCAGCAGAAACAGGTAGGAGTTCGGTATGTGGCACACTTCTCAGGCTGTGTTCACACTTCTTGGATTTGGGAAGGATTTGAGCAAATAGAAGGCAGGCCGTGTGTTGGAGCTTCCTCCAAAGCAAGGAGGCTTAGACAGGACCCTTCTTGCACATCAAAGTACCCAGAATAAACTGTGCATTGTTCCAAATGACATAAACAAGAGATTCTTTAACTTTCAAGCAAGCCCTTATATTTTCAATTCTTTCCTTCACACAAGTATTTGGAAATGCTCTTCACTAAAATATAAATGCCCCGATTCTCTGTATCCCAGCAGGAAACCTGGGATGTCCATTAACAACATTGGAGCTTGCCAATACCCTGAAACCCATAACACCGGGTAAAGCACCTGGTCTGAAAGGTTAATTTTTATGCTTTTTTCTCCCTTCCAATAAACCTGCAGGCAACTACATATTTTTCTCAACAGGTCTCTGGAGGAGAGTTCTGTTGTCTCTACCTTAGGGGAGGGTTTGATTTCAATGGTTTTCCAAGCTGGGCCAGGATCACAAATCAGGCTTGAACTATTGACACAATCTCTCTCAAATTCTGGGAGGTAAGTTAGAGAAATTCATACCTGATATCAGATGCCTGAGCCAGGTGGGGATTTGTAATGGCTGGACCAGCTCAGATGGTACCTTTAGCAGGATTAGGGCATCAAGCCACTCACAACTTGGACAAAGGAACAGCTGCTGACCAAAAACAGTAAACGCACACTCCCATGATGTGATTTGGAGTTCTCATATATGAGAAAAAGACTGGGAAATGCCCCTCCTGTACAGTCAGTTGGCTCAGTGGCCAAAATAGTGCACAACCAAGGGTAGATAAAAGCTGGGTTTAGAGCAGAAGTTAGGAGGTTAAAATGGATCACATCCCTGGGAGGGGCAGAGAGATGCCCAAACTCTTTCGGGACAAAAGTAGCTGAAGCTTCAGCAGAAAGAAGATAAAAATACCCCCAGAGGCAGCCTTGGGGCACAGCACTGCACCCTTGTGAGGACCCAGGGAAAGAGCCCTTTGTGATTATTTGTCCTGGTGTGTGGTGGTGAGGTTTTTGAGGTTTGATATTGGCAAAAGAGAACAGGAAGCTGCTGCAGGAAGGAGGCTGGGCCTTACCACACTATGGGGAAGAAAGGGCTAACAGAGAAGCTCAGGAGGAAAGGGAGCCATGGGTCTGAGCTTAAGGCACCGGTCACTAACAGCTGAAGAAAGCTGCCATGATGCAAGGGTGGCAGTGTCAAAGGACTGAGAAGACAAGTGTGTGACAGGGTCATGGGCTGATGGTCTGAGATAAATTTAATGGCAGATTCCCATGTTCATAGAATCACAGAATGGTTTGGGCTGGAAGGGACCTTAACCACCATCTGGTTCCAACCCCCCTGCCATGGACAGCGACACCTTCCACTAGACCAGGTCGCTCAAAGCCCCATCCACCTGGCCTTGAACACTGCCAGGGATGGGGCAGCCACAGATTCTCTGGACAACCTGTGCCAGGGCCTCACCACCCTCATAGGAAATAATTTCTTCCTCATATCTAAACTAAAGCTACCCTCTTTTGGTTTAAAATTGTTACCCCTGGTTCTATCACTAGAAGCTCTGTTAGAAATTCTCTCTCCATCTCTCTTATAGCCCCCATTTAAGTATTGAAATGTGGCAATAAGATCTGCCAGGAGCCTCCTTTAGGGTAAACAACTCCAATTCTCTCAGCCTGTCTGTCATAGCAGAGGTGTCCCAGCCCTCTGATCATTTTTTGTGGCCCTCCTCTGGACTCACTCTAACAGCTCTATGTCTTCCTTATTCTAGGGACCCCATAGCTGGACGCAGGACTCCCAGTGGCGTCTCATGAGAGTGGAACAGAGAAGGAGATTCACCTCCTTTGACTTGCTGGCCATGCTTCTTTTCATGCAGCCCAGGATATGATTTACTTTCTGGCCTGCAAGCCCACACTGTTGGCTCATGTCCAGTTTTTCACCTATCAATATCCCGTTGCTCTCAATCCATTTGTCCCACAGTCTGTATTGATACTGGCGATTGCCCCAACTCACGTGCAGGGCCTCACGCTTGGCCTTGTTGAACTTCATGAGGTTCACAAGGGCCAACTTCTCAAGCCTGTAAAGGTCTCCCTGGATGGGATCCCGTCCTTCTAGTATACCAATAGCACCACTCAAGTTGTTGCCATCTGCAAGCTTGCTGAAGGTGCAGTCTTTGAATAATTATCTTCTTGCAGCACCTTGAATAATTATCTGTTTCTCGTTCTCCCTCCCTAACACAACGTAACCTGCTGACTTCCTCCTGCAGCTCCTCCACCTGCTGCCTGAGAGGCTCCACCAGAGCACAGCTGGCGCAGGCGGAGCTGGCACCCTCCTGTCCTTCGGCGAGTGGGATACTGACTCTAGAGTCCTCCACCTGGACAGCAGCTTCCTCAATAGGAAGCTCTACTGGTTTTCACTGGGATGGAGTTACATTTCTTTGTAGTAGCTTGTACGATGCTCTGTTTCGGATTCGTGATGAGAACAGTATTGATAGCACTCAGATTTTTAGCTATTGCTGAGCCGTGCTTTCACATGGCCAAGACCTTTCCTGCTCCGCCAGCAAGGAGCATGGGAGTGCACAAGAAATTGGGAGGGGACACAGTTGGGACAGGTGACCCCAACCAACCAAAGGGATATCCCACATTATACGACATGCCCAGCAATAAAGGCTGGGAGAAGAGAGAGGAAGGGGGAGACGTTCTGAGTGATGGTGCTTGTCTTCCCAAGCAACCATTACATGTGAAGGACGCATGTTTCCTGGAGATGGATGAACACCTGCCTGCCGATGGGAAGTAGGGACTGAATTCCTTGTTTTGCTTTGCTTGTGTACACGGCTTTTGCTTTACCTATTAAATTTTGTCTCAACCCATGAGTTTTCTCATTTTTACTGTTCTGCTTCTCTTTGCCATCCCACAAGGGAGGAGTGAACAAGTGACTATGTGGTCCTTAGTTGCCAGCTTGGGTTAAACCAAGGACAATATGACATATAACAGTGTCTATGATAAGGAGGCATAGAAAGGAAGTTGCTCTTAATTAGAAATGGAAATACACGATCAGAAATTGATTTGAGAAATCATAAGCTTTCCTGACAGTCAAATTTCTCCTTTAAAATACTTAAACTATAACATTCAGTTCAGGTATGTTAGAGAGTGCCTCTCATTCAGTAAATTTGTGTGTGTCAGCTGAGGGCAGATAAGAAAATGCAGGGTAGAATGCAGTTCAACTGTGTGTCTAAGATGACAAAAAAATTCTCTCAGCAATAGATATCCATAAAGGAAAGGAAAAACACACTTGTCAGAGACTGAGTTCTTCTTCACATATTCTTTGGTCAAAGCCATGATATTCTGTAGAAACCTGGTCTTTTTTCTGGCTATATAATTTCTTTTTCCGAAGTCTGACAATTATATTTAAGTCAGTTGAAAACACCACTTCTGTTTTTATCCAATTAGTCTTCCAGACCCTTCCAATAATTCCAGACTTTTTTTCTTGCCTTTCTTACTCTACTATAAATTCGGAAAAATTCTGATGAATTAAATATTGTTACACTTCATTGCAAAACTGACTTAAGCAAGTGGACCAGTAATCTGGTCCAAAATATTCTAACAGTTTTTTTTCTAATTGGAAAACATTATCTGTCAAAAAAACACTTTTTTTGGTAAACATATACTTTTTTATGAAACATTTTTCAAACACTTTTTTTGACTTCAAGAAGAAATATAAGGTCTGAAAAAAATAAAAGCTCCAAATCTTCTCTCCTTGATTTTTCAGCCTTTTTCTTGGTTAGAACACTGCCCAGGCAGTGATAAATCCAAGTTTAAATCTCTGCCCAATTCAAATACAGACTGGAAAACTAATACTTAATTTCCATTGTGAATTCCTCAAAAACTTAGAAACAGAATCACTCACTTTCTCCATTCCAACATACATTTAATTATTTATACAGAATGAACAGATTCAGCTGAGAGAATGACTTCGTAACTTCATGCATTTGAATCACACAGAACATCTGTTTGAAACTGTCTTTGATCCATCACAAGCATGTACGTTAGCTGACAGCTGGTGGGCTACATAAGGAAAAAGTAAGCTTTAGTTGTCCCTGTCAGTCACTTTGAAAAGAGCTGCAAAGGACCATTTCCTTCCCCCATGGTGAAAAAGTATATTACCAAAGTGTGCAAAATATGTTTTAGAACATGAATCTCCATTTTTCGCATTCATCAAGTTCTCCATCATGTTGCAGCTTCCTGTTTAGTCCTTGACGCAATACAGTAGCTGGACTTCTGCATATGTGTATTTACTAATACAGATAAGGGAAACATACTATCAGTCAAGAAACTGAAAAACATTTCAAATAATTCCAGAAGAATGGAATCGCATTAAAACTGTCTGGTAGCTTTTGGCTGATAAAAACTTTCATCCAAAAATGTTCATACAGTTTAAAGGAAATATATCTCCAAGTTGTTCATATCAGCAACTGCGTATTTTAGAATGTGAAGCATGGATAGGATCAGATATTTATACATCCCACTTTTCTTTCAGAGCCTGATATAACTGATGGACTGTAAGTCAATCCTTTCCTCACTTAAAACAATGAAAGCATTCCTACTGTTAAGGTCATCATCAAGTACACACTGCAAGTCAACATACTCACACACTAAGAAAGGGCATCATTACCATTTACATAAGAAATCTAATGATAATAAAAATGAACTAGATAAAGATTAAAACAGATTTACCACAAACTAGGGTAAAGGAGAACAAGTCAACTGAATACTCATTTAACAAGACAAATGTAATAGTACCGCTGAGAAGGAGACTGGTGATACTACAGTTAGGCATTCTATAAAGACTTTAGTTAACGTCACTTGAAGGTGAAGAACAAACAGGAGGTAAAGGATGAGCAGAATGTCAAGAAAAAAAATTCCCCTCCCTCCTCTTCCCTCCGCAAAGGAAAAAAATAATTTTGAACTGACCAAATTTGTGTCGGAGTTTTCGTTTTGAAATAAAGACCTTGAAGTAAGTAAATCAGCTGTTTAAAGCACATTCTAAATACTACCAATGTGAGGAAATAATGAATTCTGAGTCATTCACATACCACTGTTTCTCAGTTAATAGCACAGAAGGCTTTGAAAACAAAGAAATAGGTAGTCCCAAGAAACCAGGAAAATTTTAAAAGTACTTACAAACGTGCATCCTTCCTATATGCTTTGCATTTATTTAGCTTTCATTCAGACCATACAGACATTAGAGACATCATAGACAATTGGTGGAAGACAGCAGGACAAGTATATAACATCTTGGGATGATGAACTAACATACCTGTGAGTATTGTGTGATAGAACAGCTTTCAGGAAGAACAGATCCCAGAAGCTTCAGCATTGAAAATCATGTAGGTTTGATGTCATCTGTGCACTAATGAATAAATAATAATAAAAAGTATCTTCCGTTTTCATTGCTCAGGTCCTTCCGTTGAGGTGGCAGTTTCTAATAGTTCCCTCTTATATTACAGTTTAGAGATTAAAAAAAAATTGATGATTTTTTTTAAATTAATAAAATGCTGTCATAAGTAATTTTCTGTGACAAGGTGTAAACTCATTCAAAATGGCAGTGAAGGTAAATCAAGTTTCCACTTCTCCTGTGTGTAATATTATTAGCCAGACATTTCAGATGTATCTGTGTAGCACTCCATAAAGTATGAGAACTTTGCATGAAAAATCAGGTACATGAGACAGATCTAATTAATTTTTGGCTTGTTTGTCCAGAGAAAGAATAAACTCTTACTCTGCTGTTTGAATTATCACAGATGAAAAAATGCTTACAACATGGCTGTATACTAAAGAACAAAATGCCATTCTTGGGAAAAATAGGAAACTGTTGTCGCTGGATCCTCCTTATTTTAAAAATTGCCCGGGATTAAAGCTCTTTCTCAGATATATCCTGGTATGAGTTCCAGTTCATATGTAGTGCATTTGCTACTATAACATACAAAAGAAAAAAACATCCACAGTGTAAATAAAGGGAAAAGAGAAGCATTATATCTCTAAAGAGCAGAGTAATATAAATAGTAACAAAAAGAAAGCTGGAAAAAGAAGAAAATATTCCTACCTTTTTGAGGGATTGTAAATTACATTTACCTATGTTCTTATATTTTATTTGATTTTCTCATAGAAGTCCTGTAGAGTATTATGAAAGGATGATACATAAATGTTTCCATAGGATTTAAAGATGATCTTGAAACAGCTGTGATTAACAATAAAAAAAACCTGTAGGATCCTGCATTATTTGCCCAGAACTATCATGGTAGTAATACAGATGATGCATTTGTTACCTAAGTTAAAAGAGATTTTCCTTTTTTGTAAGACAGTCTGGAACTCTCAGTGTACAACACTAGGATCTATTCTCTCTGATGCCAATGAAGATCCTCTCTGTTGGAGATGTCACATCTGTCATTGAATCCTTATTGCGCTTACACAGGAGAAACAAGCCTGATCATGTTCCCTTTAATATCAGTGGCAGTATTCCCAGCAACCTAACAAGGCAGGAGCTGAGATAGGACCTAAGCACTGTCTTCATGATGTTGGCTTCCCTCAGCTCCTGCCACCTACTAAAAGAACTTGAACTTTAATGTCCATAAATCCCACAGGATTCAGTCCTATATAGCAAGGTAAAATTTGGTTATGCATATGCCAGCAATATACAAAGGCATTCGTCAGGTTTTTACTGAATATGCCAACCCTGGGACAGGCATGGAATCCTATAGTTGGCAGATATTTGTCAGTAGTCATTGAGAGAATAAGATATTAAAGAGAAAGAAATTATGAACATCAGCAAAAGAGATCTAAAATCAAAGATCACCAGTGTAAAAGGACCTTTGTGCAGAATCACTCTGCTGACAATAAGTATTGCTAAAAGTAAATTCATTCTTTCTAGGTCAGCAGTTTCCCTTACCACAGACAAAAAGGATACATTCTTATGGATTCTGTGAATTGTAGAGTGGGTAAGACACGACAGCCTGAAGTTTCACAAAAAAAAAGGCTCTAGTATTGCCAGCTTCCATAGGTGTGAAATAGCTACAGATCACACAGCTCCATAAATCTTGACTTTTCATGCTAGCAATCTACTTTATTTGTGATTCAGACAGAGAATCTCCCTTCCTTAAATGGAAAGCTTCTCTTTTAGCTGTATGCTTGGTCAAAAGTTCTGGTCACATTTTCATGGTACCACCTGCACACTCTGTGGAGTGATGTCAATGTCTAGATAAAGTAATGAATTACAATATAATCTTAGAAAAGAGCATGAAGTATAGTGTTGAACATAGATAGATCATAGTATTCAGTTAAAACAGTTCCAAAATATTCTTTTAGGACTGACTTCTGAGAAAGCTAAGTGATTCCAAAACATTCTGATTGGGAGAACATCTTTTATTTGAGCCAACATATCAGTTAATAAAGATGAGGAAGGGCAGGGTGAACTCTGCTTTGTAGCTGCTCTGATCACTCTTTTCTCCTTTAATGTGGCTGACATCAAGCACTGGCTTTCCTGTGCTTTAATTTCTTATGAACAGCCGTGAATCATGAAAAGCACAGTAGCCTTCACAGACATTTCAGAGCTGACACCTCTATTCTCTGTGCACAAGCAGATGCATTATTGCTGATAAAATTTTGGTTTTCACCTTCATCAGATTTTTAAAAAAGTGTCCTCAAAAATTCATTTGAGTGATTTGGGGACTTCACTACAACTTTGAGACAGAGTGAAACAACCTCTGAATTATGTTTTGCTGGTTTTTCACAGCTTTCCTCCATAGGTAGAACATATGTCTGAAATATAATTGTACAATGTGAAGTTTAACAGAGGCATACTGGCATCAGAATATGATATCATGTAGTTAACAGTGATGTTAATATGGGGACGACAGAGTATTTTTCTGTGGTTTGCCGTTTGGCTTGGTTTCATTCTTCCAGCCTAACCTGGATAATATGTTACCTTACTGGTTTACTTTTATTTGAATTATTCTGAGGTACACATAGGTCTCCAAACATTGACACTGAGAAACTGCAATTATTGTTGAGTTCGACTTGGATATATTTCATTACACTGGTATTTATTTTTCTCTCCTGAACTGCAATATATAGCTGTCGTCTCCAACTCAGAACACACCAAAGTTTTTAAAGAACTTGAGCACATTACTGAAGTCACATTGCAATAACTGTAATAAATTGCACCTGTGAACTCCTCTCTGGTTTATTTATATACTGTATCACAGGTTATTAACAGAAAATAACCCACTGAGATACAACATTCTTGTTTACAGTGAGACAGTGGTGGTGACAGCAGGAATATAAACCATAAAATCAACAGGGAACAGAGAACTAATAAAAAGACAAGGGTCTATAAAGCAGAAAAAAACCCCAAAGACAACTGTGAAGGCAAAAATAAAACAAAATAAACTTCCATCATAAAACAATCAAAATCTGCAGTATACTTATAGATACCAGGGAGCACAAATACCCACTGAGCTTGAATATTTATGGGTGTCAGGAAATCTGTGAACTGTTCAGAATCAAAACTTGATCAGCAGTACATACCTCTCTAAAAAGCTGGTTATGAGCATTAAAACAAAGCAAAAAAAAAAAATACAGAAGAGAAAAAAAATAAAGAAGAGAAGAAAGACATGAAAGGGGAGAAAAAATGACCCAGTGAGAAACCTCTCCTGATACATATATAAGATCGATGCCGTGAGTAAATTAACCATTCAGTTGCTCAGCATCAGAAGTTCTCTTTGTGATACCAAAAGAAAAATAACTTGAGAAAAGAGTGAGAACCTGGAAGTGTTGAGGATATGGTGATTATTTTATGCATCGTATTATATTCTGTAGAACGTACTCTATAGAAGTTTATAGAGCTCTTTGTCATTCTATAATTCTCCACTTCACACTTTATATGGTGCTTCTCTATACCTGCATTTGGTATCACCTTAGTTTCAAAGGGACAGAAGGACTTGTCAGAAAGAAGAAAAAACCCCACTATTTTAAGAAAGATAACAGGTTTATAGAAAACATGAAATGTTGCCTTTTTTAGCACTCATTAGCTGACAAGTTCAAAAGTACCATCTATCAAAACAAAGGCAGAAATATTTCTTAGCTGTAGGTACTCAGGCTGGAAAACATAGCCACAAAATGCTGGTGGGATTGGGAATGGCTAGACTTTGGTATAAGGCACACAGTTACATCCTCATCTCGTGCTGAAGTGCATCTTCACCTTCATCTCATAGTGAAATAGTACATTCCTGGGATAAGGCCAGCTTACATATCGCTCAGTCCCAGATAACATTGCCAGGCAGAGAGTAATAGAGTCCTGAGGGCTGGAGATGGGACAAAGTTCACATTTATGCCACCAGGGGAAAAATAGCAAGAAAAACAGGTAAGAGAAAAATGTTGCTGGGCGATTCTTGAGAATCCAGTCCTGCTTCTCCTCCTCTGAACCAAGATTCTGTGGCTCATACAAAGAGCTCTTTGACATGATTTCTCCATCCCTCAGCCTTATTCCACCATCCGTGTACAGAACAGCTACACAATTACTCTAAAAACTAAAATTTACTTGCCCCTAATACCATGGTGTAGCTTGATTTAAACAA
>Ga0181612_128409_pt1 | contig 10091 bp, 9 predicted proteins | sample HoacroProtozoa21_FD_119630 | JGI IMG/M metagenome (GOLD analysis project Ga0181612, IMG submission 119630) | Hoatzin crop microbial communities from Cojedes, Venezuel. Combined Assembly of Gp0051906, Gp0051904, Gp0051908
TTAACAGGCATTCCAAATTGGAAAACAGCAAAAGTGAAGCTGTAGCTATGAAATTTATATTACAGTTAAGTATATTCCTTATAATTTCATATAGACATGAAAGACTGTGTAGGAGGAGAAAAACAATCATAAAGTTTTGTAAGAAGTTTTGCAGGTCTGGTTTCATTTTCGGGATTTTTTGTTTGTTTGTTCTTGTTGATGGTTTTTTCCCCTACAAAAAGAGAGCTCTGTAAAGACTGAACTGTGTAGCCCTGCTTCCTGATATCACTGGTGATCCCTCATGTAATAATTTTCACCTGAAAGCTCCAGTTTAAAGTAACTAAGTATTTGTCCCAATCCTGTTCTCCTTTTCTCCTCCTCTTCTTCAAAATCACCAGTGAAGCTACAATGCCCCACTTCCTTGAGGCAAAGATGTATGGCAGAGATAACAACAACCTACATGTTCTGGCACCATCAGTCATGAAATGGGAGCATGGAGAGTTGGGGCTAAGCTCTCTTCAGAATTAGTAAATGATTCAAGCTGTTTGTCAGGACAAAGACAATGGTTGCCCATGGGAAGGAAAGAAAAGAATTGCAGAAATGCTAGGGTGGATGGCATCAGGATGAGCGAAATGGGTAGCTTCATCTATTGGAAGAGAAGGACAATGACTGGTGTAAAGAGATTCTAAATGGATAGCGGTGAGGCTTGAAGTCCTGAACTATCTGATGCTGATCTGGAGGGTTAAAGTAAGTTATTATGTGCAGAAATCAGACTTCTGAACACAAGCTTTTCTTTCTTGAGCTATGTGAGAACATATGTGTTTTGAAACAGCTGATAAAGGAAGATCACTGGCCCTTGAAACTCTGTGTTCTGAGTACTTTACCGTATTGATTAGCAAAATTATGTCAGAAATAAATTGATTAAAATATGGGTAAGCAGTTTATCCCAAGTCAGTAAGCTTTTCCCGGGTCGCTAAAGCTTAAATTCTCTCTTGTTCGTTTAACAGATCTGTAAAAGTGGCTTTTGCAGACTAATCAAGTTGAAGACATCAAGCTACCTGGCCGCCCGCAAGTACATAGTGCCATTGAACACTGAAGTACACCAACACTGTACCTGCTAAGGCATCAGGTGCAGTAGAAAGGAGACAGAGGCTTACTATATGTGACAATCTCTCTATAGGAGCTGTGAGAGAGAGAGAGAAAAGAGGATTCCAGCTGCGAAGCTGTTGCAGAAATTCTTACATGTATTTCAACCTTGAATGTATCAAAAGCCAATGTTTATCCATTTGTTTCTGTGCCTTTTGTCTTTTATGAAATATAACCCATTTCCCTCTCCTGTGTTAATCCCTCAGTCTGACTCTAGTTATGTCTTCTTTGTCTTGATGTTACTAGGCTTAAAATGCAAAACTGCTCACAAAAGTCTGTACAGCAAAGACCCTAATGCATTTGCAAGCATTTTAAATCTGGTGTGGGCTCCCCAGGGAGCTTTCTGAAACATTGTCGAAGCTGGATATCCAATGTGACGGTGCCTTGGGAAGACAACATGTGCCTTGGCTGTGTGTGCTGCCCAGGTCTGCTCTTCTGTTATAGAGGTGCCACAACCACTTCTCATAAGGTAACATCTCTTTCTCTTCTGCTATTCCTAGTAAGCCTTTTCTGTTACTTACAAAAAAGAGAAAATCTATTAAAAGGTTCATTATTTCCACTGGACAGTACACGTTTTGAAGCAGATGGACTAGAATAAACAGATCTTTATGACAGGCCCAAAATTTTGAATGTACTTATTCAATGCCTCCTGTGAATGCATAAGACAATAAATCTGCAAATAGAATTTAATAATGTAGTCCGCATCATTTTGTATTTAACTTAAACTTTGCCATACTTACAGTGAACTATTTGCGGAACCACTGGGCTTATTTGCATTCCTATAAACCTGTGAAAACTGACACATGAACTTCGCCATTTGGCGTGCTGCTGTCTGAGGCTGGCTACTGGTTCAATCCATGGAACTGCACCTTCATTCACCTTCGTTATTTCTCAGTTTTCTCAGAGTGACACAAAAGTATGCCTTTTTTTTGCAAGCAGCACTTGTGACATAATCTCCACTGTTTTCTGAAGCTGGGTCTTATTCTGTGAAAGATTCAGACTGCTCATGTGCATGTCTATTCAATTTTTAGGTGCTCCTGAGATCACATTTGCTGCAATGTTTGCCTCCCTGTCTCAGAGCTTGACAACCTGTAAATTCCTTTTTAAGCACCGAAGATGTCAGTTCAGAATCTCACCCTACATGCTTAGAAGTTACGCTTTTCAAGGTCTGATTAGGTGTTGATGGAAAATAAATTTCTTATTTATCAGACACCTGGACAGGAAACAACACATTTCAAAATAGGAGTAGCAACTGCTGAATGACAAGAAGGATTTGGTTGAAAAACAATGAAAGAAATCCAGCAGTACACTTCTGAAATCAAGAAAACAAAACCTATGGTACCAAACCATAGGATTTACAAGGTATCTAGAAAAAAAAAAAAAGTCTTTTCCTTCTTTGCTATTTGTATGTCATGATTAGTTTTATAATAGGTGATAAGTGGAACCACAATGCATAAGAAGTATATAAAAAATTACCTTAAATATCTCAAAGAACTTCAGATTTTTCTAATTTATTGATTGTATAAATTCAAGCAGTGTTCTGACTAGCTCTACTTCTACAAGCATTTTAGATAGTGTGATGGGACCAGAGCTGGTCATTCCTAAATGATCTTCTGTTATGCTCAGTTGGACAGAATATACTTTCTAGTCTTCCGTGCATTCCTGAAGACTAAAAAATACAATTTTTTAAAATTAATAGGAGGTAGATTACAGGAAGAATTGTATTGCTCACAGCTTAGCAAACTTGTTCCTCTCCCCTTGCCCTTTTTAAAAGCATTCAATTAAAGATGATGCAGCTTTCGTCTCTCCAAACTGGTACCTCTGAAGACAAAAAGAAATCTGTCCAAATGCATGTTTTAAAGCCATTCTGTATGGTTTTGTTGTTAACCACATTCCATACAGGTGACTGTAACACACCAGTGTATGACCTTGTGCAGTATGCAAATTTGATTTATCTCCCTTCTACAGCTTGCTAAATGGAACCTCATTTCTTGTAACCCTCTGTGTGGGTTTATTTTATTTACTTAAAAGCAATGCTTTTTACTATTCTCATACTCTTTGTATACTGTTTTTGATATTTATGACATTATGTAGCTGGATATCACTGTACTAGTTAATCTGTGCTTTTAGTAGAGAAAATGCACTAAAAATTACTGTATGCAGTGATTACTTGTTACAGTATTTGTAGCATATTGTAACTCATATTCTTGTATATTGTAACTCATATTCTTCTCATGATTTTGTCACGATTTTGTCACTATTTCATGGAGTTTTGTGGTTCTTCTTATTTCTCCTACAGTACAGACTGGTTCTTTGCTACCATTTGCAGTGATTACCAGAATCCCTATTGTCATCTTCTATTGCTTTTTCCCACAGTGAGGATTGCATATTTTAGCCACTTTTCTGTTTTTTTTCCCAATATTCTAGGCTTGTCTGGAAAGCTTCAATAGTACTGCACAAATACAGTAAATGTACAGATGAATCCATCAATTCCAGTATAAAAACTACTTTATTTTTTCTCTCCTGGTCCCAGAATAGAATGTTTTCAGAAATATATTTACTCATAACTGACATCCTTTACAGAAACTAAACAGAAAAAAACCACTTTCTTCAGAATAAATGTTTCCAGAGCAGCTGAACCATGTGTATATTTCTGTACATTTACTTTGCTCGAGCTGACGGACACTAAACCAAAAAGTCCATATGTCTACAGGTTAATCAAAATCCATTTGTCAGCTAAGCCATGGTGAATGACTCTGCGTGCATTCTTAGGTTATTCTTATAATCAAATATTTTATTTTAAACCATCTAATGTGCTTCTGTACTTCTTCACAGTCCATTTGAATCACAGGAGTTTCATTGTTTTAATCAGTATTCTGCCTCCTTAAAAACTGAAGAAGTAAGGCTGGTCTTCAGTTAGCTCTCCCTGTAACACTTCAGCTTGAGAAATGAGAGAAGAAATCAAGCAGTGCAACAGAGGGCTCAGCATTCTGATGGGCTGGTGAGATCTGTTTGGGGAAAAGGAGCAAACCCCTTAAATGTAACAGAAATTAAAGCTTCTCTGGTAGGAATTCGTCTTTCTAACACGAGAGATGACTAGGCAGCTACTGAAGATGAAGAAAGAATAGGCAAGAGAGACCATCTTCCAGAAAAGGAGCATTACATAGTTCAAGAAGTGAGACACTGAGATCTGAGTATCTCAAAAATTCCCAAGCTAAAACTTCAACAACTAGGTGGGCAATAGAGCCCCAACAACCTGGAAACAGTCAGATCAAAAGGTGCTTTTCTATAAAGGGAAAAAATGTTAAACATGAAAAAGTAAGTTCTAGAACTGGGATTGAGATTTATTTTTGAAGGGGTAAAAAGAAAAATAAACTGCACTTGACTGGAGAACCAGATCATGGTTTCAAACTATTAAGGTCCTTGAAGAGGTGATAAAGGTAATGGATACACAGATCAAGTTCCTCCAGAAGATGTGTCCTCCAGAAAATCAATCTACTGTTACACAGCTTCTGTTTTTCTCCGTTTTCCAAAGTGTTTGTCCAGTCTCCATCTAGTGAAAGGGACTGTTAGAACTCACACTGGTTTTGCCTTATAGTTCCCTGAAGGTTGCATTTTGAAATGAAAACAGGGTTGACAACTAGTGTATGTGCTACATACATTTCATAGTGTGCATGTGTGTGTACATATACATGCACCTATGTATACAGTTTGTCCCTTTTTGTACAGTTGTAATATTATAGAGCTAAATTGCTTTTAATACAAAATACACGACATTATCAAAGCAAAGATAAAAAAGCCACACCATCGAAGGCCGACCTACTGCATGATTCCTAAGATTAGTAACTACAGAGTAAGCTTTTCAAGATTGTAAGCATCCATATTAACAGCATGAAGGCTTTCTTATTTCTCGGCTGGTTTACTAAGAGTAAAAGTTACTAGAAATAGATCACCTTTTATGAACTTTACCATGGAAATTTTTAGAGAAAATTGAAAAGCACTAAAAGTCACTCTTATTGTTAATTTATTCATACCATGTTTTTAAAGTAATGACTCCTATTGTCACCTATTAAATATAAAATTTATTTTTAGGTGAGAATACAAGTGTTTCAGCTGTTTATTTTCACTTTGGTATTAATTTGCAACTTTTGAAGTCCAAATCATTTGAAATTGTAGAAACTTTGTAAAGAAATATGAACATTCAAAGCTTATTACTATCACCTTTATATATCTTAAATACATTATCTGGTATACGACTATGTATACCAATGGATAGAAAGCATTTTTTGAACACATACCCCCCCCCGTAAATAGTTGCATGAGGAAACGACCATATGTGAACCTGACTTTTTTTAAATACATTGTGGAGGTTCGTTGCCAAAAAAGATTCCTCACTGTCTACCTACACAGTAGTTCCACAGGTATCGCGTTGTTTTCTTTCTTCATAGTTGATGTGCCCGTTGTATTGGGTTTGCACAGCAAGATTTCAGCAGCGGGGGGGCTGCAGGGTCATCTTATATGAGAAGTTGCTAGAAGCTTCCCCTGTGTCTGGTAGAGCCAATGTCAGACAGGTCTAAGACGGACCCACTGCTGGCCAAGGCCAAGCCAATCAGCAACGGTATTACAACCTCTATAATAACATATCTAAGAAGGGGGAAAAAAATCTGTGCAACACCAGAAGCAGTGTACAATACAAACAATAAACCTTTTGAATACTTATTGTAGTTTTTTAATACGTATACAAACTTTCTTATCAAGAAGCCAGATTGTGAGCTCATCTAACTGGTTAAGAACAAGTTTTCTGTGGTAAATTACTTAATGTTTTGCCATGTTGCTGTATACAATTTATAATTATTTTCACAAAATTATCATTAAGAGATTTTTTTTTTGAATGCCTGAACAATTTTCGTGCAATGGAGGAGAACATCTTCCTGGGCTGCAGCCCAAGTCTTTGTGCCCTGTGGCTTTTTTACAGCTCTCTGTGGCATAAATACACTAACATAAATCAGATAACATTTCTGTAGGACTTACTTATTACATGAATAGTAAAACCTGGAGTTAAAAGTGTCACCGAAGTCCTTAACATTGTGTAAAAGCATTGAACAAGATGCTAGGAGGTCTAGAGCTCATGCCTGGTGTGTAGAGGCTGGGAGAGCAGAGATTGTATAGTGCTGCAAAGAAGAGGTTAAAGTGACTTAAGTGCAGTCTAAGTCCACCTGAACGGCATCACAAAGATGATGGAACCAAACGCTTCTTCAAAGTTACACCCCATATGACAAGGGGAAATGGCCACAAATTGGAAAGAGAGATGTGCAGATGGGATTAGGCAAAGCTTCTTTCCTAGAAGGATGGTGCTGCAATGGAACAGGTTACATGAACAGACTGAGGAATCTCCATCCTTGGTGTTCTCTACACTCAACCAGGCAAAGCTGTGGCTGACCCAGTCTAGTGCGGGAAATAATCTTTTTCTGGACAGGAGGTTGGACTAAATGGTCTCTAGATAACTCTTTCAAGCAAAATTTCTATGATTATGACTTTCCAAGATTACTTGCCAAAGGGAGATGGCCAGACTGAAAGCTAGTTTGGCTAAACCTTGTAATGAAACATGTTTTACTGAAGCTTCTGTATTTCAAGGATGCTGGAGGACAGTTACATCATATTGAGGAAGACCTCCTTTCATCAGGTAAATTTGCTACTGCACAATCATAATGAGACTTTTCCTTAATGCACAGCAAGACCAGAACAGTCTCCAGGATCTCATAGAATAAGCTTAGGATATAAATTAGACTAACATATTTTAAATGCACTTGTTTATACAGATCAACTGTAATTTATAATTTGAAACATTTAAATAGAGAGAACTATGGAATTTCAGTAATATTTCAAAGCCTAGGTTAAAACTTGGGTTTACATACTACTTAACTTGTCTCTCTGAAACCTTATCTATTTCCTTTTGTCCTCAAACTAAACATAAATGATGTCAGAGGCTTTTATGAACTTTTACTGAATGAGTTTTTATTTGCAGGCAAAGAACTAAAAAATTACATTACTCTATTTTCTCATTTCAGTTCTAGCATCTGGTCCTGCACTGCGATGAAGTAGTTTAGAAGTTTCTTTACGCCTGACTCTAAGCTAAACTTTAATATACAGAGTTTACTATAAGTGAAATGCACAGTGCATATTTTTATTCATATGTCCTTGGAAGTGCTTGTTAACCTCTGAATTCTCTGTGAGATTGTCTGAAGGAAATGGACATGATTTCTCTTTAAAATAGCATGAAGCATGTGGTATCTGAATTCTTTGTCCTGAACAGTCAGGTGAATTTTCTTTTTTTCTTGAACAGAGTGAAGTCCCTCCAGAATGTCCCAAAGCAGCATAACGTTGAAGTAACTTGACATGTGAATTTACAGATATACAGAGATGTCCCTGTTGAGACACATCCGTAACGATTTCGCATATGAGGCATCTGCTAACTATCAAGTTATTACAACTAAAAGTTGGAATATATTTTAGCATCTACTGTGTCCAAATGCACTCTTCTTTAAAGGAATCTATCAAGCTTAATGTGGCAGATGTGCAAAAAGGCATAAACAATACCTGGAGAATGATGTTTTACAAGATTACATAAATGTTCGTAAGAAATGCATACAAATCTCCATAAATAAATGCTTGGGAGTTGTTGGTGTTTCACCTCACAAAATAAGTCCTTTCCATTGTGGACATATAGAATATTCATTTTTTAACAGCTGCTGGACAGAGTTCTACGCATTTTTCTCAGTGAAAATGTGTTGAAGTTAAAACGAACACCTTACTCCTCGAGAAGAGAATCAGTCTCTATCAGTGCCTCATTCTGCCATACTTCATGGAACAGCGTATGGAGTAGTTCAGGGCATTCCTTACCTTCAGTGTTGTAAACTGCAGAAACTATAAGAAAAATAAAGAAAAAGTCCTTTATTGTCAGGATCACATGTAACATAGGATTCTGAAGGCAAAACAACTTTGTCAGGGTCTTGCTAGGTAAGTTCCAAGCATTACCATTCATTATGTACACATGGCTGCCCAAAGTCACATGGAGAAAATGAGAATAAGCCAGAACAAAGCAAAACAGAGAAGTATCAACAAGGAGGAAAGAGAACGCTTAACTAAGATAGTCTTGAATTGGTTCTTGGAATGACTGTTGAGATTTTCAGGAACAAGTTATCCGATACAAACCAATCAATCCCCCAAAGAGAGCTACAGACAGTTGCAAGACACAAAAGGGAGATATCACAAATAAAATAGTTTGAAAAAATGTGTTTGTGCTACTTAAATAATGATGCTGGAATGAATGTACAATAAAATATTTAGATTAACATACACATGAGAAAAAATTTGAATGATACTTGATTAACATTTACTGAATGGTAGTAAATTAAGCCAAAAATCAATGTATTGTTAATGTACCAAGCTGCTGATGATTTGTTTTTCCAGTTCTACACTTAGACTTTGATGAAAAGTCTGGCCTTTTACTTACCCCATCATTATGTCTATAAAGTCCTACTTTTAAAAGAAACCTGCTGTTACAGGAAATTCATAATCAGATATTCTGACTCATACATATATGGGACTGATAATTCTGTAGCCAGTGTGTATTGTAATCCACTCACTATACCTACCCACTATCCCAAGACACTTGTACTTGGACAATGGTTTGAGAAGATCTGTAATCATTGTCCAGTGATAGGAACAGCTATCTGGGGAGACAAAAGATTATACATGTATTTCATTAATAATATTTTTCATGTACACACAAGTCACAAAAAAATTACTGAAAAAATATAGCTCTTAAAATTGCTTATTAAAATGTCAGTCAGCTTAGAACAAAGTAGTCAAATACTCTGACACAACATATATATGAAGAAAATCAGAAATCTTATATTAGTTTCTTTGGGAGAAAGTGATTCCTCCAGAGGGAGATGCTGTAGGTGTTCACATTCTGTGAGTTAGAAATTATTTTGAGTAACAAGGTTAGCAGACATGGCAGTTTATGAATGTGAGCTAGCAGATATGTTGGGATGCCTTTTGAAAAACAGGAGTCATTCACAAAACATAACTGGTACCTTGGCATCTTGGTTAAAAATCTTTAATGACAGTTTTTTATGGGATGCTGGAATATTCTTAAGGTGATGGTATTTAAAATATTAGTTCTGGAGGGAAGTTTATATTTACCTAATTTCTGTCGCTGTCAAAAATATCGGTCAGACATCAGTAAAAACATATCTATTTATGTGCAGTAGTGGTAACACTCTGTACCTAGTTTTTGAAGTTTTCTCAATGGCAATTCAAACAGATTACCAGTGTGTAGCCATCTGAGCACCTAGCTCTACTGAAACAATTACAGAAAAATAATACAGAGAGAAAAGGAAAACAGGCTAGTGATCAATAACCATGTTCAGATTACTTGAATTGTTTTCAATAAGAGCTAGCAAATGAAACTTTAAAAGAATTTTTTTTGACCCTTCAAATTGTAAACAGTTGAGCTTATAAAAATCCTCTACAAAAGCCATTAACAAACTAATGCTTAAGTAAGTATTAGTTTATTAATGTTTATTAGTTTATTAAACAGTGGCACCTCCTGGAAAGCATTTGTAAGAAAGGGCAAGGAGCTGCCCAGGAGTGGGGGAAAAAGTATAAGAAACAGCCCTACAAGCATCAAGGTGAGAGAGGAGGAGGAGTTGTTCCAGGCACCTGAGCAGACATTCACTTGCAGTCTCTGGAGAAATCACACTGGAGAAGGTATTTTCCTGCAGCCAGTGGAAGAGCCCAAACTACAGTAGATATCAGCACTGCAGCCCATGGAGGCCCTCACACCAGAGCGGGTAGTTATTCCTTAAAGGAAGCTGCAGCCCTTGGATCTCACACTGTATGAGCTCTTGAGGAACTGCATCCCTTGGAAAGGACCCACAATGGAGCAGGTTTATCCTGAA
>Ga0181612_136774_pt1 | contig 10091 bp, 3 predicted proteins | sample HoacroProtozoa21_FD_119630 | JGI IMG/M metagenome (GOLD analysis project Ga0181612, IMG submission 119630) | Hoatzin crop microbial communities from Cojedes, Venezuel. Combined Assembly of Gp0051906, Gp0051904, Gp0051908
CTGAAAGATTCCAACTTAAGCCCCTTTATCCATGATTTCAGCTAGAGGATAAGAGCTCTTTTGCATGCAGTTTTCCTGCCATAGAAACTCAATGATGAAATGTGATGGCAGGGAGGGTGGTTCTGTTGTGTCAGAAAAGATCAAAATGTGAAAAGCATAGCTATCCTGAAGTCTTCTGAAATCTGGATATCTCTAAAATTTCTTTTTACTGCTACCAGGAGATACTTCCTCACTGAGTAGCTGGCTTTGACATGGGATTCAGATGATACTTTGGCTCATGCTTTTTAGGGCTCACACTAAATGTAGTGTACCTTCTCTTAGAGTGATACTGATGGGAAATTATTACAAAAATCTGACTTCTGGGAAGTATTGCACTCCAGTATTAGAACCTTGCTGGCAAGTTTGTTCACTGGCTACAAGGAAAATATTTTTTACCAAATGCTGGACCTATGGATATCCAGGTTTCCTGATGGTGGATTCACCTTTTTTCATCCACACTGCTAAAAGGGAAAAGTCACCTTCCATGCCCAGTGAAAAGGTTTATTCTTTTTCATGACCTGTCTCCAAAGCACCATGAAGGGACTTGGGTTCACAGTATTTCAGGCCAAAAAAAACCCTCTGGAATTATCTAGTCAAGTCTCCTCTGGATCTTACATTTCATGTGCTTATCCCTGGGTCAAACCAAGTAACTGCAGTTTAACACAATCCTAACTTCCAGACACCAGTTTCTCTTGTGTTTACTACTTCTATTTTCCTGTGGCTTGCTTCAGACCAAAAGAACCACAGGGTAATAGTGGACTTCCATATGACTTTTGCTTCCCTTTCCAAATTAGAAGAAAATGTCATAAAGTGACAGTCATGCTGAAAACTACAGATGGAAGAGATGATAATTTTGTAAATGTGGTTTAAGGAAGCATCTGTCTTCTAATTCTACTCACAGACTTGCCTAGCACTAAATATACCTATGTGAATCTGAATTAAAGCAGACTAGTCCAGGGACTTCATGGAGTTCTTCCATAATACAAGGGATTTGTTTCCTGTTTCATTTTGCATAAGTGTTTTACAGTACAAATTGAAAAGAGAACAAGTGTGAAAGAGAGGAGCACTGTAGTGCATGCAGACTTTGCACAAACATAGCAAACATAAATGATTATCTGTGTGATTCTATTCATCAATATATGATTAGAGAGATGACCTAAGTATGTCCCATAGAAATGGACATGGAAGAAATCTCAAAAAAAATCCAAATCAGTTGACAAAATGGATGGAATTAAAAGACACAGTCCAGAAATAGGTGAATAAATAGCTACTGTTTTTATACAAGTGAACACACAGACAAATAAGATCCTTTCCTATCTAATGCACATATTTAGTGTTGCCAAGAATATAGATTTTTTTTTTCCCAAGGTCTAATGAACTTTAAGGATTACAAGACTAGGTTCACACTGTCATTCTGCTTGCCTTGAGTAGCTAGATCATACAGGGCTTCTCTGGGATATTTTCACTAGGAAAACAAACTCCTGATGGATCCAGGTATTTCTTTATAAACAATAGCCAGTAGCAAGGAACATGCTCTCACCCAGGTTTGCTCAAAGGGGTTTTTTCTCTCTCCTCCAGTTTTTCCTCAAAGCTCTGCACTTGAGCCTATTTCATTTTCAGATTTGACCTTCAACTGATTCCTTGGTATTCTTTACGCTTCTTCCTTCCATTTTTCCGTCTCTCATCACAAAGACACAGGCAGACAAACAGATGACAAACAGGTACACAGAGTTGTAATCCGACCTGTATCTCTCCCTTGTCTCCCTCCCCTTCCCACACTTCCTAAATTCAGGCTTTTCTGAACCTGCCCAAAATAGTTTTCCATTGTTTATTCTTTTGTTAGAGGAAGAAAGAGGCAGCTATTGGGCCTCTCGTTTACCTAGAAGAGGATGTAGTTGTCCTTTCTGAAGGTCTCAGTACGCCAATGTTCTTCCCAGCATCCCCCAGCACTGAATACATTGCTTCACTTCTGTAAGCTAGCCGTAACTTCAGGAATCTTAAATTCACTGCGGTTTCTGTCTGATGCTAATTTATTAAAATTATTAAGAAATTGGATTATTAAAAAAAGTCTTGTTATGTCTCTAAAATAAATACGTTTAATCATAAAGAAAAAGCTGGTTTACGATAAAGATAACGTGATAATATTAAGAGGAAGGTATTTTAGTTAAAAAGAACCAGAAACTACCATATCCTTATCTTATGTAAATGCTACATTGTGAAAATCCTCTCAGGCTTAGTCTGACTTAGCCTGTGTAACATTTCAGCTGTTATATTTCAACTGTAATAACAAGCAAAATGTAATGTTAACAGGTCTTATCAAATCACGACAATCCTTCCACACTCAAGGACACAAAAACTCCTCATCAGTGTTATGTTCTCTATATCTAAGAGGTTCTTTGGGGGTTTGGGACTTCTGTCTTCCCTTTCTGAAGGAACGAGAAGAATATTTGCTAAAAAATAGTCCAGCCTGTGCTCCTAGGAGCCTAAGACCACTGTCTCCTTGCGGATTACAGCTGGCAGCTGTAAGGTGTAAAGTTTTACAATTTACAGTGCTGGGATTTCTTCTTCCTTTTAATCTCTGTTATTCAAAAACCTTTCGTTTTCTTGGCGAGCTGTGGAACTTTAGATTGCTAGTTAAACAGAATGTTCTGCCTGCAAATATTATAATGTATATATGGGCTAGAGGGAATGTATAGTAAATGAATGCAGAATCCATTAATATTGTGTAGTTTGGGGAAAACGGGTGAAAGTATAGGAAATTTTAAGCAGCTACAAAAACTGTCATAAGGATGAAGGATCATTTAAGATGTGAATTAACCTTTTTCTCTATTTATAGAAAAGTCTGTTACAGTCAGTATGGAATTAGCATACACTTTTAGCAGAATGGGCATATTTCTCCATTAAACCTAGAAATGAGTTCTACAATCTTTTAAAATACTAATTTTATCAGATGGAGTAATGCAATTTCTGTGGCATTCCACTGCATTTGTCCCCTTAGATTCATTATCATTATTTTTTTTTAAATTATGTTTTACAACAGCTGTACCATCCCATTCCACATGATAATTCTCTGAAGAGACTTCTAGAAGACTTGATGAGGACATCTTTGTAGAGATGCTTGCTCTCCCACTGGAGGGCCAGGTTTTCCTCCATCCAAAAAGGGCACTGCACTATTAATTTGTTCAAATTCTTAAGCAGCTGACTTTGTCTATTCCTGCTTGCTTTGGCCTCAGGCAAGACTTCTGGCTTATTGGCAACATTGCTGTATTGTACCTGTGCTGTATGGGATTTCCTCTGGCTCTGCCTGACCCTAATAAAAGCCCAAAGCAGCAGAGCAGAAATAACAATACCAGAACGCTAAAGCAATTGTGGCTAGAATGGATGCTTGCCATTTCCCTAAGCCCCATGCAATTCACTTCTCCTTTAGCCTGTCCTATCTGTCTTTGATCCCCATCTAGGAACCATGTCCTGTCAGCCCTGTCAGCAAATGAGTGTGTAGGACAGCCTATCACTTAGAGAAGAAAACCTCTGTGTGGAGATCCCATGTGCATACGGTAGGTATCCAATCAGCGTTTTTCAGTGGAAAAACAGACGCATTCCCCCCTCACTTGTCTTTTTTTTCTTTTCAGCGAGAGACCCCACTAGCTAATTTCTACAAGTCTAATCTGATTGTTAACAGACTTTGCGCTGATCCCAGCTTTACCTTCATTTAAAGGAATGTTTCAGCGGCATGCAACCTGGGGTTACTGAAATGGCCAAACAAAAACCACTGGAGAAAGGAGTTCAGAGAGGGTGGAACCAAACTCTTACCAGCCATTAGGTTTTGCATCTTCCTGTTCTCAGCCACAAAATGGATATGAAGCAGTCATTGTCTTTGTTAAAACACTTCACTCACAAACCATTTTTAAAACAACTTTTGTAAATTAGCTATGGCTACAAATCTCAGAGTTAATCTCTGTGTCTCTGCAACTAATCCCTCAAGGCTCCTCACCGACCTGTGCTTGGTCACTCCTTCTCAGCCTGACTGCTGTGCTTCTGCGCCAGCGTCAAAACACAACGTAACCTAAGGACAGAATATCAGCTGTACTTGCAATTTCCTCCTCGTTATGAGATGAAGCCACACCTTGACATCAGTTCAAAGCTTGATCTTCTTTCATCTTATGCTTGTTTAAAAAAAAATAAATAGAGAAGCCTCTTCAATCAAAAGAATGAGAAGCGATGACATACGAAATCCTTCACTGCAGTATTTTCAGACAAAATACCACTTGGACAACATAGTTTTAACAACATTTTCACGGGTATCGCATTTAAATTATTGAATTCTGACACACACCCCCCCCCAGCAAAACATAATGAAAATGGTATATTGGACATTACACCTTGACAACTGGCATAATATCAAAATCGGGAATGATTACATAGCATAAGACTGAAGGAAACAAAGTGCAGCTACAAAGTTTTAACCTTCCTTTTCTACTCATTGTTTCTTAAAATTGCCAAACTCATTTTACCTTATTTTAGGGGAAAAATTCTTTCTATGCTGAAACTTGCTCAAAGTTACTGCTGAGTATGTGTTTCATTCCATTTACATGGTACCACAAAAAATGTTCTAATGTTGAAATAATGAGTCTGAAAGGAGAAAAATAAAGCTTTAACACAAATGCCTCATCCATGCAAAGAATAAGGTTGAAATTGTACTTCTGTTAAGTCAATATAGCTTCTATTGACTTCAGAGGAGCTCAAGATGCCATCCTATTCATTTTACAAATACGCCTACATGTTTTTGCCATCGTTATGGATGTGACAGCATTAAAGCACAATTTAGAATAACAGGTATGAAGGCACGAATTTTCCCTATAATTTGTAGATATATTAAAGTCCTATGGCTACTGTTGTCCTTAGCCTGAGAACATTTCTTCTACAGACTATCCCTGGCAATACCCAAACACAACTGAGTACATCATGGTAACAGCAGGCAAGAAGCAATAGAAGTTCTATGTTCTAAACTTTGCGAGCATATGCGCTAGTGAATGTAGTTTGCCCTCTTCTTCACCAGCTGGACAGCTACACTTAGCATCATGCTAGTTCATATATTCTTTGTAATTGTGCACAGCATGGAGTTTGGGCTTTATTTCAGAGCTAAAATGAACACACTTGGATTTCGCTTTATTTTTAATGAGTTTTAAAGGGCATGGATCAGCCATTTTACAACTTCTTTCAGAGCCACTGGACAAATTACAGGGACTAGTACAGGATAACTAGTTAAGCAGGGTATTTTTCAAAAAAGTTTCAAATTCATGGCAAGCCTCTTGAAATGATTATTAATTACCATCACTTTACTGTTTGCATTCTTTTTCCTGAAGTTAGTTATTGCTGCAGCACTTACAATGTTCCTCCCACCACATGCAGCTATTTGCTGTCTAGAACTGTTTGAGTTTTAGATCGACTTGAACCGACCTTACGGGGTTTGGTGGCCAGCGCGGTTCCCAGTGAAGCACTGGATGATGGTGGAGCTTGGTGCACGGTGACCTCTGCTGCTTGTGCAGTGCTACAGTCGCGGAAGGCTCAGTCAAAGCAGAACACCACAACTGCATGTTTCATCGCAGAAACAGACTGAACAGTTTTTCTGCAGTGCTAGCTCGGACTGCTGTGGGACAGTCTCAGATAACCAGCTGCACAACACTCCACTTGAGCCTAGAAGGAACAGCGTATATCAAAGGGTGTGTGTCTCTTCCACAGATTTATAACGGCACTATATAATTTCAGCTGAAATACTATTTATTGTAAATCCAGATGTTTGGCTGTATCTGCTGTTTACCAGGATGAACATCGTGCATATTAATTGAAACATACTGTCTGCCATTTCATTCTATGCAAAAAATTTACATTTCATATTAATTTCTAAATCACATATGCCAAGATTTAGCATGCAGTAAGATACAGAATCATGCTAGAAAGTTGGCAAAATGCCATCAGCACCTCAACAGCAACTTGCAGATCCTCCATGAAACCCTCACTCTCACTTCACAATATTACCATGGAAAGAAAACTGCATCAGTACAAAATTAGGGCGCCAAGGACTAATGCAAAGTCTGACACAAAGTAAGGTGACATTTGCCAGACCCATGACTTGCACTCACATTTGTTCTGTTGCAACTTTCAGACTTTTTTTTTTTCAAACCTGAAATAACAGCTGTATTAGAAGATGGGAGTACCCTAGTCAATATAAACTGTGCTACCATTTTCACCCTCTTCCTGGAACAAAAGACTTTTCTCAGGCTACCTCCTTTTTTCTTGTCCAGTCAGTAAAGTTATTTATATCCTTTCCCAGAAGGTATGACATCACCCAATGTTGAGCCAGATTCAGTAGCTGTGACATTTGTCTAGGACCCTTTGATAGATTCATGACCAAAAATATCTTCTCACATGTTGTATCTCTTCCAGCCACATTTTGTGTCACGCAAGGCCTGGACAATGGTGTTGGTAGAGCCTCAGGGATAAAAAGAATTGAATACAATTTGGTTCAAATCAAAATATTGTGAAGAATTGATGTTGCCATTAAATTTCCAGCTTTGACATTTGCCAGCTTTCTTCTTCTGCCTGTTCCGTCCCCCTTTTTAGTGACACAAAATCAAGGGAGCTAGGGAAAGAAGGTGGAAAAATCAAGAACATTTCTAAATCCTGATACTCCCAGCCTGGCTAAGAGCTCAAGGTGCATGAATGATTCCGCAACTTGGTTGCAGGTTAGTCCTTTGTCCGCGCTCTAACTCCAACCCCATTTCATCCTCAAAGATTACAACAAGGGCACCTCAAAATTGTTGTAAGATCCCAAAAGTGATTTCAAATGTGCAGCACCTCTAAAAAAGCTAATAAAGGGTGTCTGGGACAAAGCTTCATCCCACAAATGACTCCAGGCTGCATCATGGTTCATGAGGAAAACTGGCCCAGGATCCCTGGTGCTGTGCGTGCTATGGCATAGCCAGTGCAAACTGTGGGTGCTGTGGCATAACTGAGCGACCCGCAGTTGAGAGTACAGAAAGATAAAATTTCATGGTGTGTATTGTACCCAGAGCTTGCTTGTGGGTTTGTTTGATTTGGTTTGTTTTTTTTTTTAAAGAAAATGTTCACAATAGGAGAGAGAGAAGGATATGTTTCCTTTAGAGAACCTGTAAGAAGGCTTTAGTGGAAGAGTGTTTTTGCAGCACTTCTTTCTGCCCGTGGATTGGGTATGCACAAGGTATATCACATTGTGATAGGTACAGGGGAAAAAGGCACCTTGTCATGGTACAAAGATATAACTGGGAAGAAACTGCTCACATTAAGATCCTCTCTGAGCAACAACTAAAAATGAAAACTGATCAAGAAAAGTTGTTTTATTCAAGCCTACTACAGATGCACAGCATCACAATTAGAGGACAGTTTAACCAGGATACTAAGCAAAATTATATACGGTTGTTATTGCCTCTATCTTTCAACATACAAGCCAAAGTTCTTTAGGGCTTTCCACGAAACATTGTACAAGTCAGTGCAAAAGCACTGCTTTAAGACACTGCAGTTACTTTTTATTAATAGTCTGCACTTAAATAAGGAAAAGACCCAGTTCTAGGAACTTACAGTTATAACACAAGTGCTCATAGTTCAACTCAACAAAGAGATTGTCTTAAAGAGAATTTTAAGTCACTATTACAATAAAATAATTTTTAAAATAATAATTTAAAAAAAAAGATAGCAAGACTGTTCCTGTTAAGCTTCCCATTCAGACTTTCTCATGTCTACTACTGTTTAGGCAATGAATATTCATGAATATAAACATGATTTATAACATCTGTATACAAGTAGTAGAGTGTTAGCAAGACATTTACACTCCTTTGTTTGGGATATATACATGTATACAAAAAGAAAAGCTTTCCCTTGTGATCTTCTCCAGAGATGATTTCACAGTCCAAAGTCTGGCCTTAAAAAATTGTAATGTATATCATATGATTCTGCAGGAACAGAAATGGAAGCAGAGAGTCTCTCAGCCCACAGCCAAAGCCTTCTACCTTGCCAGAAAACAGAAATAAAAGTTCAGTCTGTGAATCCTTTTAGCAGCCTTCACGCCTCTTAAAAAAAAAAACCAAACAACCAAAAAAACAGCAAAAAACCAACACAAAACCCCACCCATCTTCTGAGCTAAAATTCCCCTTCTATATGGCATTTCTGTATTGCAGTTAGTCCAGCTGAGTTAGATGAGGTGGCAGAGCTTGTCACATGAGAAAGTCACACTGATTTACCCAATCATTCTTTAACAATCACTTGTAATTCATCTGAAGTCTATTATTTCACCTTCCCATTCCTTGTTTTGATTGGTCTTAAATGAACTTAAAATTGTAAATTTAATTTACCGATTTAAATTAACTCCTGCCATTTTGTGACAGGTCCTACAGGTTTAAATTTGTACTTTCAGTTAAACTGAGAGCTTATCTAAATGGAAAATTCCTCAAGGTAGAAATCTAATTTAAACCAATTAGTTAACAATAGCTAGGAAGGGTGGTGCAATACTTCACTGTGTGAGGTGTGTTCTGTGGTGAACATTTCTAATAAAGACGAAGAAAACAACTGCCTGTGACCTGACCACAGTATCTTTGTGGCTCACAGTTTAGCCTTTTAGAAAGTTTTATTAGCTAGAAAACGTCCTCCCCAAACACAGGTGTGCATATGCATATCTGAACATCTCACCTGCTGATGAGTTACCTAAAGCTACCTGTCCAGAACAGCATCTTGCTCAGTGGCTTCAACAAACTTTCTTACCTTCTGGTCATTTTGTCTTCTCCACTGTTTGCATGTAAGCACATAAATAATTTTGATAAATCTTTTCCTCGCACTTCCCCCTTGTCCTCTTTTTTTCTGGGCTATAACAGAAAGCAAAGAATTGCATATTGGTGCAACACCCAATTTTCCTAAATGGAATTTAAATGGGTCCTGAGTGAGCTGCACGTCTCAGGTTCCTACCCTATACAGAATTCTTTACATGTAGGTTACCCAGCAGTTCAAAAGAAACTCTAATTAGTCTATTGACTTTTAGCGGTTCTATTGCTAGAGTGAAGTGAGTCGGTAGTCAAAGGTCAGTCACTCAGCTGGCAATCTTTCCTGACTCAGAGGTGAGAGAGAACTCACAAATTCAAGATTCATGGAAACTGAAATGTATGGAGTTATAAAATACTGATGGCAGACGGCACAGGATTACAGCACAGTTAAACACTTTTATCACTTGCCTGGGTAGAATGAAATATAGTCTGTGATGCATCAAAAGGCTTCCATGAGCGATTTGAAGTTTTACTGTAAATGCACATCCATGAGATAAAAAGAAGTATTCCTGTGGTTGTTTTATTTGATTTTTTTAAACCAAACTGTGCATTGTGTTACTGTAGTCTACTATGTGATTCTGAAGTCAGTCTATCCAATAGTCTATCCAATTTCTTGCAAGAAGAATTCTTTACTGAGCGTTAATCTTTAATTGGCATCTGAAGCATTCCCCTTCTGGGATGAGGGCTGTTGCCAATGTGCTGAAAAACCCCATTAAAAATTTAATCTGTCATATTCCTAAATCTTAATCTGAGAAACTGTCACATTCAGACTTCTCAGTCAGCATGAAAACAGTCCATCTCAGTCTCTGTATAGATAAGATAAGTAGGCTTGAGTGGCATATTACATCTTTTTCTGGTCCTTAAGTGTTACTCCATACGAAATACTGATTCTTTGCTAGATATAACTACCTGCTATGAAGAGTCAAATGACTCGAGTTATCCTACTGTGTCCACATTTCAGATTGACTCAACCTCCTCTTCTGGAAAGCCTGTAAAAGAAAGATTAATGGCAAGTAGGGAGCTTTAGAAAACACATAAATCTGGAATCACAGAATCACAGAATCACAGAATCACAGAATCACAGAATGGTAGGGATTGGAAGGGACCTCTGTGGGTCATCTAGTCCAACCCCCCTGCCGAAGCAGGGTTACCTACAGTAGGCTGCAGAGGACCTTGTCCAGGTGGGTCTTGAATATCTCCAGAGAA
>Ga0181612_148758_pt1 | contig 10091 bp, 6 predicted proteins | sample HoacroProtozoa21_FD_119630 | JGI IMG/M metagenome (GOLD analysis project Ga0181612, IMG submission 119630) | Hoatzin crop microbial communities from Cojedes, Venezuel. Combined Assembly of Gp0051906, Gp0051904, Gp0051908
CAGGGAGGTTGTGGAGTCTCCTCTGGAGATACTCAAGACCTGCCTGGATGAGGACCTATGCAGCCTGCTGTAGGTGTCCCTGCTTCGGCAGAGGGGTTGGACTAGATGACCCACAGCAGTCCCTTCCAACCCCTACCATTCTGTGATTCTGTAAACAAGGTCAGAAGACTGGACCTGAGCTGTTCCCTGTCAATTGGCCTTAGTGGCGAAGGATGATCCTGGCTCTATCAGATTCATGTGGGTTTTATCCACGGTGTCTGTTAGCTTGCTGTGGGCATAGTGGGAAGTTCCCTGGCATCTTTTACTCTGTATGCTTAAGGAGATGTCAGGACTGTACTATTTATAATTAACCTGTTTTACTGTTTGTATGATACCCCAGATGAATAGAACAAATGTTAATAGTATAATAGAAATAGAATTTTCCCATCACTACATTGTTTGTATTCCTGAACAGAAGAGTTGTGATATGAGAGGGTACGTGAGAGCAATACAAATTCACATTATTGGCTTCTGATGACCGTTGTATCTAAGTGAAGAATTTGATTACACTGTTAAAATAATATTTATTTTCCCAGTAGGTTTTGAATAGATCTTTAGTCATATTGTTTATTGAAAATTTTTGCAGACTGTTAAAGGCCTGTTTCTGTGCTAAGCAGATTTTTCTTGATACACAAGGGTGATGTGTTTCTGATCACGTTAAAATTCTCAATTTAATAGCCAGAAAACTGAGAAGCTGGTTTGAAATGCTGGTGCATTTGTCTTCAGAAGAAAATGATTATGGAAAAGTTGTACCCCACCCAGAGAGTGCTGCTGGCTACTTGACACCAGGCTTTCTCTCCACGATAGTATAAGGGTCCAGAAAGTTTAGAGGAATACATTAACTGGTAGAGGATTATTGGCTTCAAACAGAAAATAGTTATGTGCTTTATTTTAGCTGAATCTTAATCTTCACCATGGCATCCCACAGCACATCAGCAGAGGAAAAAACATCTGCCCCTTTTGTCTTGGCTTGACTTTTGAGGGGCACTTCCCTGGTGCTGTAGAGGATTCTGCATTCATGCCAGAATGCCTTGATTCTGGGGTTACCTCACTTTTCTGGAGAAGCAGTAATGTGTCTTGGACTTGAGTTAATTCTTTGCTTCCACAAAGCATACAGTGTAATAGAAATCAGAAGAGAATTATGCTATTTAGAAAATAGTATTGGAATCTCACATATCCTTAATTCAATACAAATAACTCTCATATTCTGAATTTCATAGATGGCTGAAAGCATTTAAGAAGCTAAAATAATTAACTTCAAGTACACAGAACATGCTGGTTATGCATTTTTACAATGTTAAGAAAAAAATTATGTTTAGCTGGAGAAGTTTTGACTGAATAGCTGTATCAGTTAATTACCATGATTAATGCAGTAATTGATGTTGTTGTTCTATGTAGGTTTTATGTAAAACATTGTAGTAAACTAGAAAATGCAAAACAAAACCTTGAAATATTTTTTCCTAGAGGGGAAGGGTAGCACATTTCCTCTATGGCAATTATTTTGCCTACCAAATTTAACATTTCAGATGTAAACAGTATGCAAGTGTCCCTTATGATGCTCTCAGATCCATTTATCACATGAATATTGTTCTGTTTGGCAACGAGATCAGGCAGTGAGTTCAAATTAAGAATGTGTTTGAGGATTTATCATATTTATATTTTCCCATAAAAGTAGTTTTTTATGTCTCTACTTTCTCTGAGATATCACATCTTGTGATGTTAGTGACCCAAACTTTCTTATTTCTTCCTTCCACAAAATTCAGTAAAAAACCACTAATACAGGAGAACAAAAATAATCTTTACTAGACTTCTAATTATGTACTGTAAATCATGTATTGTGATCATTGTCAACTTCTAATCTATTTTGTTCTTTACAAATGGGTTGGGTTTAGTTTCAGTAGAATACCTGAGTCTGTTTCTCCTTGTGAATTTCACTTTTATGTCTATAATTTAAAAACTTCTGGTCAGCAAGAAGCATGTGAAAGAGTACTAATTTAATAAATCCATGCTAATTTTGTGGGGGGGGAATTGACGGGTGAGGATGCAGAAGATGAGAACAAATAGAACTAATTATCAGCTAACCTTTATTCCCCACTCCTTCAGAAAGTTTCGTGCTGTAGAAGAGGCGACTCTAGGATCATCTCCCACTAGGAGTGGCAAATTGTCTTAGAATAGGAAATATTGAAGTCTGTGCTGTACAGATTCCAGTTTTGTCTGGTGTTTCTAGACTTAGCTACAAACCCTTCTTCACCATGTAAAAAACCTTTTCATGAAAAGGAGAACCACTGCCAAATAAAACTTTAAGAAAAATTGTTTATCCGTGCTTGTTTGTACATGCTACATAGTTGATCCCATATTAATTTGAATTTCATAAAGTCAGCTGAGATTTGTAATTTTTATCTTTAATGAAAAAGTGTTTTCAGCAGAAATCATCATTTGGCACTGAGTTTATAGAATGTTAATTATATTACAGTAATTAATTCTACCTCACTTTGTGGCAAAGACCCTAAAGTATGTGCCAACATAACAACACATGTGCTGAGTCTTCTGTTTATGCCTTGGCAGAAGTGTCCTCTCCTTCCCAAAAAAGAAATTATAGCTCTGCTTTAGGTATGTCTGCTACAACTACTGGTTAAACTGCATGCTTTTATGCTCTTTGGTAAACTGTTCTACAAAGTTTATAGTTACATTTTTTTAATGTTAAGCTTGTTTATCTGAAAATTCTTTTATTTATTTGCTCTTTACTTTAGAAAAGCTACCAGTGACTGCTGTGGAAAAGGCTACCTGAAGGCTTTACACTTTCTGTTAGGTACAACCTTACTCTAGCAGCAGTGAGGAGCAGCGTCTTTGCAGAGGATCTCAGGAGAGATGCTTTGCAAGGTAGTGGAAATCGGCAAAAGCTGCTCTGGGGTGTAGAGAGGAGGGAGCACCAATGGAGATACAGCCGCTGTGGCTAGAGAAAATTGTTCTAGTAATTTACTCAGTGTCTAATCAGCTCAACTGTCCGGTATGTATAACCATCTGCTGTCATGGTTCACTTGAAGCCTCCAGTTACTCTGTTTGTCCTCATGTTTTCAAATGGCTCTGGCATGGATCTCTTCCAAGACTCTGCAGCCTTACTGGAAGAGAAGCATGCATACATTTTTTTTCCAATGGCTCTGGCTGCTGGGCTCAATGTGAAGATTTCCAAATCTTTATAAACAACTTGTAGGTTCCCAGGCTCTGTAGTGGGCTGATATGCGTGTGAGGTTCTGAAAGGTTTAAATTCGGGTTCCTGGAAAATGTTGGTTGTGTTGCTTTTGAACTTTTATATGGAGGTGAAGGCAAAGCAAAATGTTAATGTAGTACCTCCCTACGGTTAGTTAAGGGGCAGGTACAAATTTGATGGAGCCAAAAATCACCGTAGTGCTGCTAGGCCCTATAACAAGGGCACAAATTGCAGCTTGGGTTGAGAGTTAAGAAAAAAATTCCCTCTGGAGGCTGGGGTAGTGCAGCACTGGAGCAGGTTGCTTAGAGGCTGTAAAACCTCTTTCCAAGGAGCTTTTTCAAGACTTAGCTAGACAAAGCAACAGCTGAACTGGTGACTTCATGTTGGACATACTCCCACTTAAAGCTCATGATTGGACAGGAGGCTCCCAAAGGTCTTCATTGTTGACACGATTCTGTATCTTAACTCTGAAGTGGACCATCCAGACCCCAACCATGTGGTCACTCAGTTCAGCTTATTGCTCAGTGGGCTCCCACGGGAAGGAGTGGGCCCAGCATGTTCAGTCTCCTCCTGAGTTATATATTCCCAGGTCCTGCTGTATCAGGCCTGACCATCAGAGGCAGACAGACAATATTTCCAGTGGAAAACAGGGAGTTTTAGCTATGAATTTTCAATTTACTAGTGACCCGTTTTGAGTTTCCCTTGGTTTCTAATGCCTGAGCAGTAAAAGGAATGTGTGGGTAAGGCAGTACTGGGCTTTCAGATTGGGAAAGGCCACCCGTGGAAATACAGTGCAATTACATGGATTGAGGGGGAGGGGCAAAATAAACACCATTCTTAAATGTATATATTCTCTTTGTCTGTTGGTCAATAGCAATTCAAATTTTGAGTAAAATATCCTTCACTTGCTTAGAAAACTGCGAGTACTGAAGTATTTGCTTAAGCAAGAGCACACAGACATCAAAAGAAGAGAGGTAAAGAGAAGGCATCAGGGAGATACTCGTGCTTCTTTTATGGTTGGATAGTGTGTGGGCAGTAAAGCCAAATTATGGCTACTGCTTACACTGGCAAAATCCTTGAATTAGAATAGAAAACAAGTTGAAAAGTCAGTCAAGGTGGGTGAAAAAAATAATCTTCTGTTTTAATAAGAAATTGGTTTTGAGGAACAGCAAGTTTTAATTAGTCTTGAAATCCGAGGAACTATCTGTATATGCTTTTGTGGAATCCATATCTACTGGCATGCAGTACTTGTATGCAGGCATCACAAAATTAAAACCGTCTGCCACTCCTTTACAGTTTCTTTTTAAAAACTACTGGGAAGCTGCTTGTTTGGGGAAGATACAGTTTGTGAGTGATTTGAAGTCTGGGAAGGGTGATACCTGGGAGACAAAATGCTTTTTGCTTTCTTGTGGAGGCATACAAAATTGAGCAAGTTCAACATCTCCCAAAGTGCTTCTTTTGTTGGAAATGATTGTAATGTTGAGCATGGGAACTGAGAACAGGAAAGCTGTCTTCTGTGCTAGAGAAGGTTATGAGGTCATTAGATCATCTGGAGGAATAGACTTCTAATACTGAAAACATTATTAAAAGATCATAGTTTTTTTTCAGATATTCTGCCTCTTCTCATCCAAATTCATGGACTGTGTACCTTCTCATAGCCCACTTTTGGCTCACATGCAATAGTACATAGCACTGACTGCTAAACAGTAACTCCTCTGAATAACAGATAAATATAGAAAGGCTTCAGGCATTCAGTAAAACGCATTTCATTTTATGCTGAAGGAAAGAACTTAATCCTTGGCAAGTTGCATGGTTCTAACAGATAAAATTAAATTACATAAATGTTATTCTCCTTGTGAAAACCTTCCATATTAAGAGCAGCCTTTAAAAATTTTCTTGAACAGTATTTTCGTGTGGGAATATGATCCATTTAGTAGCTGCTCTTGAATGTGATTACTGACCTAGCAACTGATCACTTACACATGTTCATAACCTTACAGTTTATGTTTTAGTTTTGCAAGTATATTAGCTGAGTTTTGAATAATGTAATAAAATAATCAGTTAAATGGAACTAGGGATTTTTGTTACTTTGCTTTTCTTTGAAGACAAAACATAACTGCTTTAAAAATGGAGTGTGGGGATATTTAAATGATTCAGAACAATAATCTCTTTGAAAAAGGTGATTTTGCATTCCTTGCAGACCAACCTGTCAGTGAACTAATAAGATTTTGGCAGATTTGCTATGTGTAGAACTAGGCTTCTGATGAATCCCGTCTTTAGTTCCAATGAGTACACCTTTTTTTTAAAAAAAAAAGTACGTTGCTCCTCTAATTGAACAATTTAAAAAAAAAAAAAAAGCCAACAGCCATACAGCAAAGACTATTGGTATTCAGCAGAGATGGTATTGGGGAATTTAAGTTCTGGATACTTTTGGATTTAGAAGAGTATGTAGGTGTCTGTCTTCACTTGAAATTTGCCATTTTCCTTCTCTGCTGTTGGGTGCAAAATTCAGATTTTGCTAACTTTTCCCACATAAGTAGTTGAAGGAAAAAAAAGGTATGGTTACATTGCTTTTTTTTCGATTCATAGCTGATTTCTTTTCTTCAGAAGTCTGTTACGCTGTCAGCCTTTTCTAGCATAAACAGGAAAGGAATTAGTACAGTTAGTAAGGACGTGTGGTGTTCTGTCTGTTTGGCAAAAAATATTTTATCACACTTGATGTGGCTAGTTTTCTCACAGTCAGATATATACCTGTCTAAAAGGTGAATCAATCCAGAAAATGGAGGTGATACAGAGGACACAGGAAGGGACGTTTGATTATAGGAGTATTCCTGTTTTAAGCATTAAAACCAGAAAGTGAACCTGTTTTGTAACTCCTTACTCTGGCTGCTACTGGAGCTTCAAGTTGGAAGTGGTTGCTAGGAGCGCTCTGGGTTTTGTGTTGCAGGCAGAATAGCTGCCTAACTTGGAACACTTTAGTTTAATTGGCTGAAAAAAGATGCGTACAGCCGGTGGCTATGGATTGGCATGCACTTGGTTAAGTACAGCTATGGGACGTATAACCGTACTTTAGTGTTAAAAGTGGATAGGACTGGTTTTGGCCAAGCAGGATTGTCAAAAATCTATGGTGTTACTTTCTGTTTGCTCTGCCTGCGGACCAGCCATTTGCAGTCCCACAGCTGCTGGTTCCAAACCGAGAACCCTATTTGGGTAGCAAATTCATGCCTGTATCACATGAAATATTTTCATTATCCATGACAGGCTACAGGCTTGTCATACCTCACTTGGCTTCCTAACAGGGGCTTGTCAGGCTTACTTTGAACTTTTCTTAGACTTGCCTGGGGCTCTGTTACAGCTGGTTCAACTGTAATAGCAATTGCATAAGGACCAGGAAATTTTTTCCATATCTGTTTTGGTTTTAGCTTAGTTTTGTAGGATTGTATAGTGAAAAGCCATTTTTTTCCATAGAATTTCATACACTTTTATGACTAATAATGTAGTAAGTTGCTACTCCATTAAGGATGAACTGTCTATGACTATAGGAGAAAGGTACAGCTTAGAAAAGCAGAGACATAGAATGACAGCAAGGGAATGAAATTGCAAGTACAGAGAATGATACACAGATCCCAGAGCTGTGATGAGTTCAGCAGTGTTCAATGACTGATCATGGAGGGGATGAACTCTTTGGAACAAAGTAAAATTGGTTCTAGGAATTAAAAAAAAAAAAAGCATCCATGATAGAAAACGTAGTAAAGCATACCATTATATTGAAGTTAAATGGTATGTGGAATTGCAGACCAAAGAAGAAAAAGGGTTTCTGTTTTCTCATCTCATCATCAACACTTCATTTTTTAAGTTTTCCTCTTTTTTCTCTGTTTGGGTTGGTTGTAGTTAACTTTCTCCATGGAGAAATGGAAGAGTAGGAAAGGTGGGTGTGCAATGAGATACTAGAGCAAAATTCCAAGGCAGCAGCTCAGTCAGGCTTAACTTCAGCAGGGCTGTCTAGGTATGTGCCCACATGTAAGAATTAAGGTGAATCTGAGCATGAGAGTGTAGCTTCTCATTCTGTTTTCTTTGGCAATAAGGTGAAATTGAGTTCTTGCTGACCAGTTCATCTAATGAACCTAATTTACAGCTTGGCCTCATAAAGTAGTAACTGAAGAGGTTGGAAAATGGGGGATGGGAGAGTTTGTTTGGATTCTTACGTTGCCTTTGCCACCAAACAAGTTATAATTGAATCTTGGAAGTACTGTTTACCTAACAATGTCCCACATAGTGCTTAGAAAGAGTGCTTTTAAAATGAGCGTGTATTCATGTTGCTTTTTCACCATGTTGCATTTGTATGGGGCACAAGAGTAGCATGCTTTTTCCAAGTGTTTTTTACTAATAATCTACCTATTTTACCTTTGTCTGCTTTGTGTGGTAATGTTAAAATTACTGAACTATTTTTTTAATGGTATAATTATAATTTCAGTAAGTATTTGTAAATTATAACTGTTGCCTATCTCTTAGCTAAAGTTGACAGCAATACGGCAAGTCTTGTTAACAAAGGCCTTAGAATACTGCATCTAATATCCCATATTTTTCCCCAGATGCCTTTGGGCACCTCTGTCAAAGACTGAGAAACAAAATATTCTTAGCAAATGAGAAGCTATTTATGATCAAATAGATTTGATGGGAAAATGTTTTGGGTTTTCTTAGAGGTATTTTTTGGGCCAAGTCCCTGCAAAGATCCAATGTATTAGAGAATCCCCAGTAATTTGCGCAGCAGTTATGTATAATATATGTATGACTGACCATTTTTAAATTTGCATCATGTTTTTTCTGCCATATAGTAACTGGATAAAGGGCAGTGTTGATTTTGTGCCATATTATATGGTCAAAACGGATTTCAAGTTGGATATAGTTATAGTCTGATTTTCTCAAAGAAAATACTAGAGTACTAGAAAATGTTTTGATAAACAAGTGAACTTAATACTGTGAAGTGTAATTGCTTTCACTAAATTCATTGAATTATAGGTATATATTTTGTCCTAGGTTTGGCTGGGATAGGTTAATTTTCACAAAAAGCTGGCTGGACTGACCCAAACCAGCCAATCAAATGGGATATTTGGTACCATGTGACATCTGGCTTGGTGTTTAAGTAAGGGAGCTGGCTGGAACAGGGTAATTTGCTACTCAGGAGCAAGCTGAGCATAGGGCAATGAGAAAAATAGCATTCTGTATATTATTTTTATCAATATTATTGTTATTTTCTTCTTGCTTTGCTGTTCCTTTAAACTGTTTTTATCCCAGGCCACGAGTTTTTGCCTTTTCCTTCTGATTCTCCTCCCCATCCGGCTGGAGGTGGCAGAGGAGGAGCGAGAGAGCAATCGCGTGGTTCTTTGTTGCTACCTGGGGCTGAGCCATGGCATATTTGTATATAGCCATGGGTTTATGTGATTCCAGATGACTGGCAGGCCTGATGGGCATGGTCTTAATTTGCAAGCATCTTTTTTCTTGCTGCCTAAAGATATTAAGAATAATGCAAGCATTTGTGACAATTCTGCTATAAGGCAGGTGAATATGGACTAAGTTGTCCAGAAGGACTATGCAGTGAGAAAATGCATAACATGTAGTCAAAGACATGGAAAAGGTGTGCAGTGGAGACAGTAAGAGCTTTTCAGGGCATGTGGGAGACATCGAAAATACGGTAAAGAGGGAGGGAATTTGAAAGAAAGAGAAGGAGACAAAGTGGTAATTAGATTAAAAAAAAAAAGTGGGAGTTTGGCTAAAGCTGTGGATTTAGGACAGAGGTTATATGCATGAAATTGTATGCCTTAGTAGCATCACAGTTACTTTACATTTAATGTAGGCTATGCATTGGAAAAAAAAAAAGAAACTAGTTTGTGTCCCTGTGAAATTATTGAGGTTTTGACTTGTAGCATTCTGTAGTTGAAGGACAGCATATAAGTACTCGTGCCTATGTTCCATGTGTCTTCCAACAGTTATGTGGCATATTATTGTTGTGATGTTAATGACTTAGGATGTTTGATACCGTGAATGACATGTAGGACTTCTATAACTTGTTTGCAGTTCTGTTCATTTCTGAATATTTTTGGTTGATCATGTGTGGTAAGGACTGGAAAAGAGGTCCAGTCACATGAGTGGAATCTGGCAAATCAACAGATAGCTACAGGGCTGGTGCCACAGACAGGGGTTTGGTTACTCAGACTATGGGAATTTCTTTGAGAAACCTGGTCTGCTGGGGGCTGATGGGGGTCCATCTGACAGAGAAAGGGAAGAGCATCTTTGGTTAGAAGCTTGCCAAGCTGGTGAAGAGGGCTTTAAACTAAAGATGCTGGGGGAGGGGGACCTCATTCCATCACACAGTTACCAGTGTGATGCCAGTCCAGTAGTAGATGCCCAGAGCTTGGAGAAGCATGACAGCTCAGCAGGAGAGCGCCTGAAGGACAGCACAAAGGAACTCCAGCCAGTAAGTCAGCTTCACTGAGGGCCCGACTTAAATGCCTCTGTACAAGCGCACGCAGCATGGGAAATAAACAAGAGGGGTTAGAGATGTGTGCATGTCTGCAGGGCTGTGATCTTGGTGGCATCACGGAGACCTGGTGGGATGGCTTCTGTGACTGGAGTGTTGGAATGGAAGGATATAGGCCTTTTAGGAAGGACAGACAGAGGACACAAGGAGGGAGTGTCTCCCTCTGTGAGAATGACCAGCTGGAGTGCATGGAGCTCTACCTGGGGATGGATGAGGAGCTGACGGAGAGCTTATGGTTCAGGATTACGGGCAGGGCAGGGACAGGTGGCATTATAGAGGGGGCCTGCTACAGGCCACCCAAACAGG
>Ga0181612_174146_pt1 | contig 10091 bp, 8 predicted proteins | sample HoacroProtozoa21_FD_119630 | JGI IMG/M metagenome (GOLD analysis project Ga0181612, IMG submission 119630) | Hoatzin crop microbial communities from Cojedes, Venezuel. Combined Assembly of Gp0051906, Gp0051904, Gp0051908
AATATCCCATTGGATTGGCTGTTTGGATCAGCCCAATCAGCTCGTTGTGAAAATTAACTCTATCCCAGCTGAACCCAGGACAAAGCCATAAATGGAAGAAGTTGTATCTCCTCCGGAGTTTGCCAGGGAGCCATCATGTTGACTGTGAACCCTAGGCAACCCCTGATCATTGGTCACTGTTTCCTTTCTGAAGGTCTGCATCTGTCACAATAGGAAGGGCAAAAAGCATCCTACGAGTTGCCTTAGCCAAGGGTCCCTAAAAGTGGGGACACTTACCACAGATCCCTGAATGTTTCCAGAGAAAGAACAGTTTTAATTTCCTGCTTAAAAAGACTCCCATAGGACACTTAGACCCATGTCCTCCGCTTCAGCATGCTTCTGGAGGGGGATGTTTGTACCAGGAACATGCTCACGTGGAAGTCAGGTTTGCAAAGAGGTGTTCCAAGCAGCCAAGAAACTCCCCTTAGCTCTTTGCTGGAGAGACTGCAGTCTGGCTTGCCCAACTGCTGTCATCCTTGGGGCATAAAGGTCCCCATCCAAAGCGCATCTGTAGTTATATAAGGAAAGCACAAGCCCCAGTAACACTACCAGTCTGGTGTAACTGGAGCAGACTCACCTGACCTTTACAGCATAGCAAGGCATCCAGCAGGTGTTCTAAAGGGGGACGTGGCTACCTGTGATGAACCACGTTGAGGTAATAAGTGCAAGAGTCGGTATTGCCTTCTTAATGACAGCAATTGAAAGTGCAAATACAGCCGCAGCATATTGAAAATAGCCCACTGCTCCCTTGAAGCAGCAGCTGCATTTGAGGACTTTTCCCAATGCAGAGCTCTCAGGACCGCCACCCCCCCCCAGCTTTTCTGCCAAATCACCACCCCTCTGCTTTGCATTTCAATTATTTTTCCTTCTCTCTCTCTAAATGCAGACTCAAAGATCTGAAAGAAGAAAGATGGAAGGCAACTCTTGTGCTGCCTACTGACAATAGTCCAGATTTCTTTATGCACATATGCAGGCGGTCAATTAAAAAGATGTAATATTTTTCTTTTGCAGTGTTGGGATCTAGCTCTGCAAGCCTTTAATTATCTGTATAGGTGGAGCCAGGACTGGGAAAGGGTGGAAGCAGCATCTATTCTTTCAGCTGATCTGTCCCTGAGAGCATTCAGCTCAGGTATTTTGAGCCTAGAAATAAAAAATAACCCCCTTTTGCATTTTTTTCCTAGTGCTCTTTCCTGCAAAACTGTTAAAGTTCTCATCTCCTAACTTCCACAGGACCTAAATGGCCAAGCACATATCTAAGCATTTAGTTGAACAAGGGCCTCACCTTGGCCCAATGATTACACCTTATTTAAAAGCTGAATTCATAAATCTTCTTTAGACCATCTGTACATGGTAAATGATGTCCCTGACATGGCTGATAAACCTCAGCACTGACTTCTGCTGGATCACTTTTGACTGCATTTAATGACGCACCCTACTGTCACTTTTTGTCACATATTAATGGTACATCTGCCCCTTAGAAACAATGCAGAGGGGTGCCTGTAGTGGAAGGTGTGGTGGCCCATTTCTTCCCAGGGCTCTGGCAGGAATGTTCCAAGTCCAAATGACGTGGCTGATTGCCAGCTTCAGGGCCAATTGCTCTCCCTGCTTGGATCTTCCTCTAATCCCCACTGAGCACCAGAAGGACGGATGAATGGGCAGCCTCCAACATCAAACAGAGGAGACAAGAACAAAATCCTGTGCGTTGTGTTAAGGTTTCATGGAAACATGATGCCTGGGCGGTGCGAGGCTTAGCAGAATCGCACGGTTAGTGGCGTTTAACACGTACGGCAGTGGGATAATGCATAAAAGGCCACAAGCAGGTTGGGACCCACTGTGCAGCAGCCCAAAGGAAGAAGCCTGACATCTCGCTCTTGTTCGGGGTGTCAGGGAAACCAGAGTTATGTTCTCAGAGGAGTCAGTCATGGAGCTGGAACAGAGCTAGATATAATTATGGAATAATGTGTGTTCTTTTCCCACCACTCCCCCCCTTTCTAAATTAGCTGTCATGTCACTAAAAATGTTTCTGTGTTCCACAATCAGTCCACTTAACTGTAACAAAGCAGAGCAGATCTATCAAACTCAGAATGAGCTCCGCTAATGACCGCTGAAATTACCAAATCAGTCCTGCTTCCCAACACCCTGGCCTTACCTCCGCACCTCTCGTCAATCATCGCTCCGCTTGTGGCCCTGCTCGGGGGCAAAGCAGTGTGTCGGAGGCCGGACACGGCTGTCTGACATGTCGTCGCTTTGCCATGCAAAGCTGTTCTTCTCGATGCGAAGTGTTGAGGTTGTTGGGTTTGTGCCTTTTTGTACTGCGAGGGGGCTGCTGGGTGCTGGGGAGGGCTCTAGGCAGTCACTGGAGGCACCAAAGAGAAAGCAGCAGAGCTACAGCCATCAATAAAATACCAGCAGAGTGCATTGTTCCTGGTCCCTGATTATGCATTTAACTGCATTGCTAAGCACATCTTTTTTTCTTCTTCTTCTTCTTCTTTTTTTTTTCCTGGTAACTGCTCCTCGGAAGTGCAATCTCGCTGCTATTCAGATACAATGTGGCTTCTATTCTCTCTCCCAGTTTTAATTATGTGTCCGCCACTGCTCCTTCTCCAAGCTGGCGGGCTCTGAGATTCATAATTTCAGCCTGACACCATAGTAACCACTTAGTTTGATTCAAGACTCTAATGTCATCACTGGCTGGTCTTGAATAGAGCAGGGAGAGAGGGTGTAATTTGAAGGCAGCATCACACAGAAACTGCAATTATTTCTCCCTTTCGGAGGGAAATGTAAACAAAAGGTCATCGCTGGTCAGTGCTCTTCATTTCCATCCTTGCACACTGACAAGCTGACTTTTTTGTTTATTATTTATTTCCTCACTCACCCGCATGCCTCCACACCAGCACCAGGAGCAGCAGCCACTGTTAGTTATCACCCCTATGTAGGAATGTGACTACATGCGTGAGAGAACTCCTCTGGTATTTAAAAATGGCCTCAGACAGCTTTGAAAACCACTCTGGGGTCCCATGAAGAGACCAGAGGGGACTTTCTCTGCTGGGGTGTGCAGCCACTACAGCCCTCCCCAGCCAGATGCTACAGCAGCCAGCACACCCTAGTGATGGGAAATACTGGTTTCTGATGTCCTTGCAAGAAATGGACTTGGTTCAAAACCTCTTCTCTCTCTTTTTGGATTCTCCCATGCAGATCCCATGTAGACTAGCTTACATCGTTCCCCATAAATTAAATATGTGAGTCTCTCATCTGGAGATTAGACTCCGTGACTCCAGAAATGACCCTCTAGCCTCCAAGAGCCATGCTGTCCTCCACCAGCTCAGGCGGATGTCTCATGGTCACTCACACAGGCTCATACTGAAAGAGCTGCTGGGCAGTAGTGCCACAGTCCAAGATATTAGCCCATGGCTTGCCCCACCTCTGGACACAACCTTTCTCTGATCCCACTGGGAAAGGCAGAGACACATAAGACGAATATCGGCAAGACAGATGAATGTGTACACACAGTGAAATGCAATTCACTCGGCAACATTCGCTGCAAATCCCGCTGCACTAAATGAAGCTCTCCTGCCTTCCCCCAGTGGCTCAGTGATAGAAAGGAGTTAAGTGAAAATAAATGCTCATATCAAATCACAGGTATTGATTTTCTGAGCGAGTAAATGAAGGCGCTTTATCTCCGGTGGGAGGTTGAATGTCTGTGTGCCACACTTTGCTCCATTTTCATAAAAAGGAAGGCATGGTGGAATTATTTTACCTGGCTTCTCATAAAGTGTAGAGGGAGCAGATTCTCATGTCAATGACAAGAGGTATCAATCAGGAAAAATGCCATGATGACGATGGAGCCATTGAGGATTGACAATGGAATAATGAGCCTGGGAAGCCGCTCTCGGACATTGTCTCGTCCTTCAGAAAAAGGCAGCAGTATCTTTCACAGGTCTCTGTAGTCCCTTTCCCTTGCCAGGTGATGGGGACAGGCAGTAACTTCTTCTCAGAAGTTTTTGCTTTGCTTTGCTCAAACTTAAGCTTACAACTAAATCATTTAATTCTGCTGGTTGGTTTAAGATGAGAACAAGGGTTTCACTGCTACTTATGCCCGTTTTGAGCTCTAATGAGTTCTGAGCAGGATGTGATATAAAATTATAGGTACATTGTATTTCATAATCTGCAGAAAGCCTTAAAGGGAGATGTCCATGGCCTTAAGGAGTAGTTTAGAAGATCAAAACTGGCTGATGCAAAGTAATTCGTGTAGACAGGGGGAAGTCACACTCACAAAGGTCCTTTTGGAAACACAACCTCTTTTTGACCAGGTTCATCTACACAGACGTGCCTTGAAGTGAAAGAGCGAAGTTTCTGCACCTGAGATCTACAGATCTGTGTTCAAACCTTCTGTCTTCTCTGGCAGTTACCCATCTTATCAGGCAATTTTCTGGCACTAGCAATCCGTCTTTTCAGCCCTCCACCCATTTCACTCTACAGTCAGCCCTGATGTATTTTGCTGCTGATATTTTCAAAGTGGAAGAGATCAAATATACAAAAATAGATACAAAGAAGGAAGTCATTAAAAAGCAGACCCCGTGCTTTTGCAACAGAACATGGATTCATCTGGTATAAAACTGTTCTGCTAACTGCATTTTCACTCCCTGCCTTTCATGATGCTGCGCATCAAGACACTTCAGGGAGGATCCAGTTTAATCCACTGACAGGGAAAAATGAAATGGCAGGTGGATTTCAGCCAGGAGTGACTTTTGCATGGATGAGGGATGATTAGGAGACACTCATGTTCCTGACTTGGAGCCTGGCTGCCTTTTATATCCCCACAGTATTAAGTGGAGACCCAAACCTTGAATCACAGTTTCCAGAGCCACAACCACTGATCTTATACTTCGAGGCTTCTCTGTGCCAACAAGGAGAGACTTGGGATGATATTCAGAGTTTAAGAGTGGCTTTACAATGCTGGCATGGCATGAGGCTATTGCTCTGTCCATCCCTAACCTGACAATTTGTGATGAAGTCTGAAGGAGCAAGGCCAAACCCAAGTCCATCACTTTGGTGGAGAATAGCTCATTAGTCCTGTCATAGATATCCTAGCACTGAAATGTAATGAAAGAATAGACTGGCTGTTAAGACTAATTTTCACTGCATGAAAGTTAGTAAAAGGAAAGGATATGTGGAACATCTATGGAGGACAATAAGAGAGAAATTTGGCTCTTGATTCTTAATTGTTAAATCTGAGAGGTAGGAAGTGGCAGCATGTGTTGAAAGAAGGAACAATGTTCACTTTACTGGGAAGAAAACCCACAGTGTATGGGGAGCATATCCGACACCGCCCCATTGGCCCTGCTTCCATCAGGTGTTGAACGTGGCCCTGTAGGGGAATGCTGTCTTGATGTGAGGCTCCCAAACTGGTCTTAGCTGTGCAGCTGCAAAGCAGCTCAGTGATGATAAGAGAAATAGTTTTGTGACAGCATCCTCAGAGAATCACGGAATGGATTTCATTTGAAATTTACTTTATTATTTCTTTGTTATTGTACAGCCCTTCTCAAGGTGGTATGTGAGCATCTTCCAGGATCTCAGATCTGCTTAGGGAGGTGGGTACTTGAAATAAATGAATGGAACAAGGCAGTCTTTTGTAGATCTCGATTGAAACAGTTGAGTCAGTTTTGTCAGAGCCATGGGGCAAACAGGTAAGATTTCCTTTTTATTCCCAGTGGGAGGGTTGAACATAAAACATTATCATTCTGTTTTGGTAGGATTTCGATTTTCATGATGACAATCATTTTATGCCACCAAGATTTGTTAGCCTCTCTTTGCACTTGGTTGTATTTTTTTTGTAGTAGAGAAGAGGACAGGTGACTTTTTATTATTATCCCCCCACCCACATGTCTGAGGCATCTTTTTCAATAATCTTCTTACTACAACAAGCAGAAACATCACCCTGTACAGCCTCTCCATAGAGTGTGAACATCAATCCTCTCTTATTAAGTTGAAGCTAAAACACTCATAGACAAACTGTTAAAAAGAAGAAAGCATCCACGCGGTGGTGAAAAAGGTAAAATGCAGTAATTGTCCAAACCTTTCAAGAAAGAATGTCTCAGTAGGGAGGGGAGGACCTTTTTCCTTTCTGTGGCAAATTGCCAGAAGACTCCAGGAAACCTCACTTCACCAATATATATTTATTTTTAGGCACAAAATCACCTTTATTGCCCTTGATTCCTGTGAATCTGTTCCGAAGGCAGAAAGGAGAAGCAACTATCTTTTTCTGCCCAGCTTCCTGCACATGCTATCCCTATCTCACATTGCTGCTCTTTTTTGAGTGCTTTCTGAATCTGATTTATCTGCAGCTTCCCAAAGGAAAAAAGGCAATCCCTGTCATGTCTACACAGCAACAAGAGAGAGGACTGGAGCATGTTCAGACATATAGGGTGGATTAATCTGATTAAATTCAGGCTTCTAAGTTTAAGCTAGTCACCCAAAGCTCCTTTCTTATAGTAGACAGACATCTCATCAATATACAGTCAATGGAGCCAGAGGTATAATTCATCTCATTCCAAAGCAGATGCCTAAAGTAGGTCACATGAATCACACCCTTAAGAGCCTATTTCTCCCCATTGACTATAGAAGGATCCTAGCATGACTAAATCATTTGTAGATACTGAAACCAGTGTTGACTGAACTGACTTCTATCCATTGCACAACGCCACTCCGTGCCCTTGAATGCTCGCTTCAGCAGCTTTTCTTCCGTGACGTCTCTGATGCTGTGGTTTTGCTGCTGTTGTTATTCACCCCAGGAAAGTGGGGCAGGTTCGACTATGGGGACAGGGCTAAAGGCACAGGTCTCAATGAGGTATGCTGAGGCAACCTAAGAGAGACTTGCAGGCAGGATAGAGCAATGTGGAGAAGACAGAGCCCCTAATGATATTTTTACCCTCATCTTGGATACAGTCCACCAGACAGCCCTGTGCAGGACAGCATAGCATTATGGATCAGTCCTCTGAAAGTATCTGTTGGGAAACAAAGATGACTAGATGCATGGAAGTAGCACTTCTCATCATCATCATACCTGAAGTAATCAAGGGGCAGAGAAAGAAAATGACAAGAGGTTTAAAGCACCAGGGTATAGGAGCTCAGCTCTTTTTCTCTGCTATGCTGTATCTTTGTGACTTTTGGCAATTCCATGCCTCTGTGACTCCATTTCCCACCTGCAGCACTGAAGTAATTGTCTCTTCCTTCCCTCTCCTCACGTTTATCATTTGGACCACAAGTAGTAGGTGTCAGGGGATGACGACATAAAACTATGGCCCAGTGAGCTGTTGATCTCGAGACCTGACACAACTTTAGTCCAAATAGCAATAAGAATAAGTGTCTGAAGGCTGGGGAAGCATCTGAGCTTGGGTGGGAATGTGAAATGAGTTGACAGGGTAATTTTGTTGGGGAAAAAGCCTTTTTCCTTTCTCTGCCAGGAAATTCTTTAAATGACCTTTACAAAAAAAAAAAAAAAAAAAACAACAAAAAAACCCCAAAGAAACCCAGCATAAACTAGACAGCGTGAAAACAGAGCTGAGAAATGCACATCAGCCTGCTCAGGTCCATCCAGGAGTCTTCCAAAGCAGAATCCAAAAGTTAGACATGAGATTTTGATGCCTACTGAAGATAACTTTTTAAAGAACAGGAAAGAAACCTGTTACAGGCTGAACAAGTCAGTGTTTCTCACAGCTGTTTTCACTAATCCAGAAAGACAGTCCATATATTATTTAAACCATCCAATTTATTGAACAGTTCAAACAGGTTCTCTCTACAGCAGAGTTGATGACAGCTCTCAGAAAACTTTGCAAAACATTCTGCTTTCAGCCAGTTCTGCTCCAGCCATAGGACGTTTTGCTCCCTTGCCTGGATCATTTGCATGAATAAAGGCCTTTGCTCCTGTCACCTCTTCCCTGCCTCAGAGCAGAACCTCTGGTGATAGCAACGCAGTCACCTGTGCTGCTTCAGAGAGAGGTGGTGTAGAGCTGCATGGCCCCAGGCCAGCGCCTTCATATGCAGTGATGACTCTACTGGCAACATCATAGCACAGATGTATCAGAGAAAGCAGGAAAAGATGAGCCTTTAATAACATCTATTCTGAGATCTGTTGGAGCTGGAATAACAGATATTAGCTGGAAGGCAAGTGCTCCCATCCATGGGCTTAAAAAGAGAATTGTATTTAAAATCCTTCATGATATCCAGCAAGCGAACTGCCCATCCGTAGTCCCTTGGGTATCAAAATAACGCATAAGCCATAAAAGGAGGTACAAATCCACGTGTTTCCAAATAAAACCCACACAGGCAGGGCTCTAAAAAGCTGTGAAACTGGGAAGTAACCCAAACTTTCTCACTCTTCAAATAATCTTCGGTTTTCATTTTTCAGCCTGTGCTTGGATGAAAGCTTGCATCTTTTGTTGAGGTATCAAAACAAGCTCTTTCTTCCTTAGTAACAATCCTTTGCCTCTCCTGGATTTTCTCACGTTGGAGTCATGAAGTGTTTATACTAGAAGTGTGTGTGAGCAGATCTTCCCTAACTAGTAGGGGATTGGAGAGAAACAGCTGAACGAGTACATGCTCATACATGCACAGACACAGACACAATGGACCTAGCACAGCTAGTTATAAATCTAATAAACTGGCAAGAACTGCGATCCTTATGCTGCCCATAAATAATTCACTGCCAAGACGCTTGTAGGAACAGCACCTTCTGGATAGTCCATGGGAAATTCTAACGGGTACCAAGCCCTCCTGACTACAGTTATTAATCCCGTTTATCGCTGTAGTGCCAAAGGGCCAACACAGAATGAGCCCCCTTTGGGCTAAGCACTGTATAAACACAGACTTCAGAGTTTAAAAGGACTTTGGGAGGAGAAATCTCTGGTATAACTAGGTTAGCCCAGCCTCAGGACTGTCAAGATTCAAAATTTCTTTCCTCTCCAAGAAACAACAATGTCTTTTAGGCATAATTCTCTGCTTTATGTTAGAAATAGACCCAAGATGCTGAGTCTGGAGTCTGATGAGGATCTCAGTGTCTCCAGCTCTAAAGGATTTGGATAGGTTTTCCTCATTAGAATGGTCTCTTTGCAGTGTTTTTCACCCCATTAGGAGGAAGTGGCAGAGACGGGAGAAAGATTTTGCCTCTTCTTCTGGGAACGCTTTGTTTCAGAAACATAATTTGCCTGCCAAACGGTACATGTTCTCAGAGGGGCTGCCCTGCATTACGAATGTGCAGAAGTCCCAGACCTGATGTCTTTCCCACATGCTGCTTCACTGGAGCCTTTATGGGGAAGAACAGGGATCAGTTTCTGTGCCTCCTCAACCCTACGTGGGTTTCCCACAAAAAGCCAGAGAGGAGAAGCCATGGAGCAGGTACTTTCTACAGCAGCAGTAACCAGTGAAGTGAATGAGATTTGTTTCAAGGGGCAGCTGAGCAGCCATTCAATCACACCAACATTGACCAGTGGCCTAAGGGTAGAAGAACCTAAAAGTATGCCATTATTTTATGAGCTAGCCTGTCCCTTTCTATTGTGGTTTCTATATACGCCCTGGTGGAGACTGTTTTCAAAGGAGTATTGTTGAAAACATTTGCTTCAAGGAGTCCCTTTTGCTTTACCCAGCAAAGAGCGGGTGAGATAGCATTCCGCAGAGGTAGCTGTAATCTCCCCTCTACCGCTCACTCTACTGCAGCTTAGAAATGACATTTCAATTGCCTTAGCTGTAAAGTAGAGGAGAGCTACAGGTCTACATAGCTCTCTGAGATCTACCTCTAAATGCTCCTAGTCAGTGCTGATCAATGATATTGATTTATTTTCTGTTTAATCCTGAATCACAGTCTTGATTTTTCAAGGGGCATGACCTAGCTGAGATGGCTCTATGGTTCCCTGACCAAAGCCTTTTGCTGTGACTTCCACTGGCCATGGAGTTCAGGAGGGGATTTTTGCCTCCCAGCTGAACCGTTCACCTCATCATAGGATACCAGAAGGATCCTGTTCATAGTCCAATCTGCAAATCAACCTGTCTATACTTTG
>Ga0181612_110434_pt1 | contig 10090 bp, 2 predicted proteins | sample HoacroProtozoa21_FD_119630 | JGI IMG/M metagenome (GOLD analysis project Ga0181612, IMG submission 119630) | Hoatzin crop microbial communities from Cojedes, Venezuel. Combined Assembly of Gp0051906, Gp0051904, Gp0051908
AATGACCAGCATATATATTTGTACTTTGACACAGAACCTCTTTAAAACAGCATTGTGACAAGACATGAATCGACACAAAAGACCACAGAAGTTGACTACGTAGTGATATCTGAGCTTAAGGCTTGTGAGAAAGTCTTGTCTTTTTTTTTTTGCCATTGTGAGTAGCTAAATCCAGTCCTCATTGCTTTAAAATGCTGCCCAGTCACTTAAAAAACCTGGTAAGAGGCAGTAAGTCACCAGCTGAGACCAGATGAAAACCCCATCATCTACATGCAATCCTCTGTGAAGCATCTGAAAGGCTACTATGATGAAGAACATGAACAACTTGCACAAACTTATATCTACTGGGGAGAAAGAACTTAACAGAAAAATTGACCAATCATCTTATTTTTAACAGTTCTTATCCCCCATTAGCTTTGGCACACTGAGGGTTTTTACGGATATCAGGACCACATCAAACAGCTCCAGTCTCTCCTCACTACAGTTGACTTTGGTGAAAATAAAAAACCTGGACTCCTATTGACACAAATTTTTTATGCCTGATGTTAAAAGCATAAAAGTGCTTTTTGCCAAATAACAACACTATAAACCACTGATCTTGCACCACACCTCCACGCCAGTGCTCCATGTTTTGGAGCAACTCGGAAAGCACTGATCACTACTGCAGCAAAATCACAATCTGAATTCTGCCAGAATCATTGATCCTGCTGCCAGCACTCGGCTGAACGACCAAGAGAGTTTGAAGGGTGACTTCTCTACAGAGTGGGACCTCAGAGCTCATAGTGCTCAGCAGATTAGCAATCTGTCAGTCATAGCAGCTTGTCAAATGTCAGACTATGTCAAACCTATCGATCCCTTACTGGCAAAGAGTGAGTAAGACTCAGCAGAGGACAGCTATCTCAGTAACATCACTCTGTTTATTTTTTTTTATTCAGATTCTTAATCTAAATGTCACACTGACTGGTGTCTTGGCAAAAAAAATAAAAATAAAAAAATAAAAAAAAAAGATTCTCACTGCATCATTTAAAAGTTTTTAGAGCTGTTTTACAATACAGTAACTTCATACATTTACAGTCATCACTAGGCTTGGATCATAAACCAATAAACCTCACAAGTTCACAATCTCTTCCTTTTTCTGTAGCTATGCCTACGGAATCTTGTAAACAAGTATCAAACAATTTCTGTACTACCAGACAAGAAGTTTTCTGCCTGTCATGAATAAATCTCCTTAGCAATTACAGGTTTTCTTCTTCCTAAGAATACCTGATTTTTAGACAACTTTGTGATGTCTTCCTCCAGGCAGTTTGCCATTTTGCATCAATTGCAGTTCCTTTTTGGGTTTTGTTTGTACATCTTACACATTAAATGACTAAATGTTAAGAAAAAGCATGGCATATACACTTACATATAAATATATGTATAAACACACACATATGGGCATACACACACAGAGAATACGCTGATGAAACAAGCACCCAGGAGAGCAAACGTAGCTGCATGTACTCATAAAAGTTGTGAGCTTAGAGAAGCTCCAACTTCCAAATTTATCAGCAATAGGAACACTTACTGGAAAGATAACTTTAGCAGAGTTACACCATTTGTTCTAAAAAAAAGTTTTCAAACTGTCTTTTAAACTGTATTATTTATTACAAATTACCACTGGAGGTCTGTCAAACTCTCCAGAGTGTTTTTCATTTGCTTGCACTACTACACCGCTGCTTTCACACATTGCTTTCAGGGTTTGAGTATTTCCATACTCTGTACTGGGAGGCTGTGCCAGCTCAGCTTCCGCTATCCTGAAGCACCTGACGTCTGGCTCACTTTTCCAGTGAAATTAAAATACTATATTTAATCAGATTGGTATGGGTTACAGTTAGACTTCAGAGATTCTCTTAAAGATTACAAAAGCAGACATTCTATTTACTCAAAATGTCTAAAAGGAATACTGGAGGCCAAGCCCAGATGCTTGTCAGCCCCCCATCCACACAGCCAGCTGGACTTCTGCGTGAGCAGCAGGGACACAGGAACCTCCCGCTCCTGACGATCACCAGCAACTGCCTATAGATAATTTTTCCCCAACTGCACTCCTCTTTGAGGGATACAGAAGCAAGAGGACAGCAAAAGCTGAAGCAAATTCGTATAGTTGGCTTTGAAAAAGTAGAAGGATAGGATGGGTGAAAACTTATTTACAAATAAATGGTAATTTTGGTTAAACTACTTGCATTACATTTCACACGTGAACCTGTGTGACAATGAGCATGTTTGTGTTGAGTAGACAGCAACTAAAAAACTGTATTTTCAAATTATTTTGGAAAACAAAAATCTCTCATGCAAATGCTATTTGTGTTACTCAAAATAATGATGTTAATTTGGCATGCTTAAACAGAGAAACTTCTCTTATTTCATATATAAGAAAAAATGGAAGCAGACCTTACCTGGACACTGGATAAAAGACCACTCATAATTTTTCTCTTTTGGACAAAGACTAGCATCAAGCATCATTTCATTAGAGTGCATGCCAGCAGGCTTCATTGGGCCTCTTGATGATCCTTCCAAACACTGTCCTTTCCCAGTGTTACTGGGATCGTTACACCATCCACACCCAGGCTGTTCCAAACACTGTCCACAGGTCCTCAGTCCAGAGCAGTTTTGAGCTTTATTACATGGAATACAGTATTAATGCAAGGGGTATTTTTTTTTTTTAATTTGAGTTTTGGTTTGGTGTTTTTTTTGTTTGTTTTATCTTTTTAAATAAGATGTTAGGATTTTAAAACAGGTAATGAAGAAATAATTTTGTATTTCTATTTCCTTATGCAACATAAAAAATTTCAGTAACATTAGTAAGAATATCTTCATTTTCTTTAAGTCGTCCTTCAAAGATCACAAAAACACAACCAAAGATCATAAAAACACAACAGGTGTTTGTTACACTATGATGCAATAACAAACGCGTCAAACAAATATAACGAAGCAGAAAAATAATATTATACATCTTAATTAAATCCCATGATAAAATATGTATTCTGTACTTGTTAACATATATTATGGGATGCATATATTACTAATTTTACCAACCCACACTCTTTCCAACAGGAAACCTCTACAATTCAAGGCAAGGTCAATAATCCAAATAAGAGTGACAATAATAATCTAAAAATTGTGATAATTCAAATTCAAACCATAAATCTATTTGTGTTTGAAGTATTCCAGGTTCGCATCTGAATATTCACCTACAACCATTACTCAGTCTTCATATAAACAACTTCTGAAACAAGCTAACGTCTTTCAGAAAAAAGATTCTTAAACTACAAGTCATTATTCAACCTCATGTAATTGAACTATATCTTAAGTCTCATCTGTTAGGGTAAACCAGCTTTCATTTTTTTAATTTGCACACTGAAAAAAAAAATATTCTAGTTCTTTTCTACTCTACTTTTTTATTTAAATAATTTAATTTCTCAAAGAAAAGGTCTTCCTGATGTTTTATGGAATTTGCTTAGAACCTAGTAAAATTCATATTCTGCAGTTACTACTCTTTCTTATTAATAACAAATTATCAGTTTCGTATCTTCAGGAACACCATAACAATTCACATGCTTATTTGAGCTTTTTCTGTTACATCTTAATTTTTTTTAAATTAATGCTGTAACACAGAATTAAATTAACGTTAGAATCATCTGAACATTGATCACTATAGGTCCTGTCTCTTCTCACATTAACTGTGTAGACACTTTAAAAATAAGTTTTAAAAGCACAGATGAACTTCAGGAAGATCCTACCAGGAAGCCAGAAACAGTATCTTTTTAAACAGAAGGTATTTTTAAGGTGTGTGGGGTTTTTTTTTGGAGGACACACAAATTGCTTCTACATGAGTGTAACCTCTCCATTTGTCTCAGCGGCAGCCAGGACACTACATCCAACTAATACTCGTGTTCACAGCTACCTGCACCACTTTACTGCCTAGAGGCAACAGTTGAATCCATGCTATAAAGGCTACAACCTAAGCAGAACAATTTACTTTCTAATTAAATAAACTGACAGCAGAATAAAGATAGCCACTCTGACCTCAGCAACTATTAACATTGACTAGAAGTAATGAAAGTTGTCAGAGAAAAAAAAATACTCCAGATGTCTAAAGACATTTGCAGATATCAAGAAAAGTCACCTAAGAATCTGAACGAGATCTCAAAACAACTTTAACAGTGCCCAAAGCTGGAGCATGAGCTCTCACGTCATTAGACTTGGAGGAGTCCAAATGGAGAAAATATTTCAAGTTTCCCAAATATGGAAAAAGGAAGAGGAGAAAACAAAAAAAGGGAGCTCAACTGTTCTAGTAAATTAACATCAATCATGTGAGACTAATCAGTTGTAAACTATTCCTCAACAGATCTGAAGCTGAATGATACGATTTTTGGTTTTTAAACGCATCAGAAGATCAGCACAAAAATACAGACCACAATTCTGTACCAGCTGGCTTGGCTGTTCAAAGATGCACTGCAGACGATCCAAACAATTCTCATGTTGCTATTTATAAAGCTAGGAGCAAACAGCTCTGAAGTATCAGCTGCACTGTCTTCATGGAAGATAAAACAGAACCAAAACTGAAAATACTCAGATATTCTCTGTAGCGGCATTCAGCTGCAAAACTGAAGAGAGCTAACTGAGATGATGTTGTTTATGCAAGAAGGGGATATTCAAGCAGAATTTTTTTTTCTTTGAAATTCTAGAGGTGGTCCAAGATTGTTCAGCTATTTATTCAATCAAAGGTCATAGAGGATGGAAGATGTGGCGAAGACTGGAATGCAACTTCTTGGCAAGCAGATATTAAAATGACAAAATGTCACCAATAAAACAGTGTTCTTCATTTTAATGCCAAGTTGTGAAAATAAATGTGACTTTCTCAGTTGTTGGGTTTGGTTTTTTTTTTATAAATCACACATGCTTATGTGAAGTTTTTTTCACTCAGATCAAAACATCCGAAAACTCAGAAATCAGTCATTCAAAATAAAAAGAAAATAGAGGATATTTTCTTTTAAAGGTATAATTCCATTCTTCAAGTAAGTAAAAAACACTTCCCCTTGATAAAGGAATCCACTTAACACTTCACTACCTCAGCAGCAATAATGATGTATCTACCTAATAAAATTTTCAAGCCATTTAGACTGAAACAATGTCTGAACCATGTTTCATTTGGACATTCATTTTCTTGTTTAAATGCAAAATATCTAATGCTTTAAACATTGAAAAAAAAAACTGCTTAAGGACATGGAATCTTGTTTTTCTTTAATTTGTTGAATATGAAATACATTTTCATACAAAACTGCCTTTACATAACAATGAACTGGTATATAGCAAAACCTGTTTGCCTTATTTAATATAAACTTATACAGACCTGACAAAAATGACAATTAAATTCAAAACAAATTTTTGTGTTCTCCAAACAAATTGAATCTGCATGATGTGCAAGTACTACACAAACACAAAAACAGAATTAGAAGTTCAATATATCCTATTTTAAAAAGTTCAGCATCATTCATATGATGTTCTGTCTATTTTATCTCCAAATTTTCAATCTATGTATCTTCTGCCACAACTTACTATCAATATTTTATAAGTTGCAAAATTGATTCCTTACGGGAATGAAAAAAGTTTAGTAAACTGTTATGAGAGAGAAACCTTTACGTAATTACAGTATTATTACTACAAATACATGGGACAAGAGATAAAGTATTCCTATTATTTCTTTGTTCTTAGACCAAAGATAGGCTGACGGCTGGGTTTAACAGACATAAGGACCCAAGGAACATTTAAATCCTACTTCTAGCCCACACTGAACCTGGACACCAGAACCTGGATGAATATCTGAAATTTACTAAGCATAAAAATTTACCAGAACAGGTCAACATTGTACTGTTCATTACATTTCATGATAACTAAGGATGAAGAAGGAATCTCTATTAAGTTAGGAATACAGGCTCTGCAGGTTCCACTATCCTTAGCCAGTTTTACCTGACTGAAAAATTTTCTTATGCCTTCTTTTCTTTTTACCCAGATATATGTAGTGTCCTGGCACATATATCCATTCTTCTCTCCTAAGATTAGAATATATCAATGGTTCCTATTACAGATATGGCAGGATCTTATTTTACTTAATATTTTCCCGAGGCTTAGGTGAAAGCAAGTAACTAGCTTTTGTATTTGCATCCATAATCTATTAAACGGAATCATGATGTAATTACAACGCTTAAAGCAAGTTGCTTCTTGTTGGACAAAATCATCAATCCTGCCACATCATATCCAGAAATAAAATGTTCCAGAGAAGCTGATATCAAAAGATCCTTATGGAGAGGGAAAGGAAGATGCAAGTAACTGGAAAAACACTCTCACAGAAAAAAGCAACAATGAGAGTTCAACTGTACACATCAGAAGTTCTATACATTAAGTTTCAGTCACATTGGATTGGAGTCCTCTACAGGTAGGAAATATTTTCATCAAATCCTAAAGGACTATACAAATACTAAGAACCAGACTTCTGCAGGATGGTAACTGACGAATTTTTCTAAATAAACCACGACTGAGACAGGCAGCTTGCTCCAGCATCTACGTGAATTATGGTACTGATATACACTGGAACTGCATGGTGTTGAACTTAATGAGGCCCAATCACTACAGACTTGGGAAGAAGTACCTTTAGCTGAACAGTATACTGAAAGGTGGTACATTGAGTAGGTTCCTTATTCTCTTAGAGAGGCATGGTATCAATTTCTGACAAAATGTGCTTCCAAAGGGGACATCTGTGGAGTACCTTCTTGCTTGACAAAGAACTCACCTGCCTTGCTTTTACCTTTGCATGCTAGGAAAATGTACCTATTTGAATCTACTAACAAAATAAATCAGAATCTTAAAGACTCTGAATTCAGCTCATCTGCCTTTTTTAATACCTAGATGTGGTATAAGTCTAAGGTCTGCATATTATTTCTCTAATTTTAACACTATTTTGTCTAAACTCATAGCCATATTTGATACACTAATGCTGGTTGCACAAATAACCACGGTATTTTTTATTTATCTGAAAATCATAAACACTTTTTACTATCTTTTTTAAAAGACTAAATATGTTTCATCATAAAAGAATTACCAATATTCTATCTATAACTAGAAAATACATACACAGTACTGACTGCCCACATTAGTAGCTATATAAGGTGATTCATCTGAAATTATTTTCGTCTTTAGTCAATTTGCTGAATCCTATTCACAAAGACACTCTTACAAGTGGAAAAAATGCAACGATATATTTAATAGTATGAACATTCATTAAGATACTTACGCGAGCAAGTGGCAGTTTGCCATTCTAGGCACTGTCCATACGGGAAGGAGATTATATAGGCGTTTGAGTCAACACATCGTTTTGTACTGCTGCACCACATACATTCCATACCATTACTCGTGCAGTTAGAACATGTTGTTCGCAAGGAGCACGGCTTTTTGCAGGGTCTGGCATTCTGGTTGGGACTAACTGCAACAGAACCACAAACATTTATAATTTTGAAAACAAGTGCAACCTGCATTTTCTTTAATCATGTGTTCCATTAGAAAAATCCTTGTTAAAGTGGCTGTATCCTTAATTAGCTATAGATAATTTAGTCCAAATTACAGTATAACACTATATACTGGAGCTCTAAAAGAATCCATTTAAAAATTTTTACAGCAATTTTATCTATATACTGAAATAGTAAATTTAATATTCATTACTTGGTAATGTCAGCTTAGTTACTTGCACATACATGACAAAATAAGTCTTAAACTTCTGTAGCAAATACAGTAGAGTTCTGGGTCTATTGTTCTCATTAGTTTAACAGTGCATAAGTAACAAATATTCTACTTATGACTTATCCCATAAAATTTTGCCTTATAGTGTACAGATGAAAATCACTAGAATCCAAAGGGAAAGTAACAAAAGAAGAACTGGTCAATGCAAAAAAGATTTGGTTAAGGTTTTGTTTTTTCTTTGTTATTTTTTGGGTTTTATTTGTTTTTCTCTACTGGAAACCACATTTTGACTAGTTAAGTGATGTATGTCATCCCAAAAAGTTGTAACACAAAAAGAACTTGTATTCCCTAACTGTTAATTTTGCTTTGATTTAAAATAAAACTGTAAAGTGTACAAGAACAGGAGTATAGTACTTCTTAGATTGGACGACAGAAGTATAGATAGCACTGTATCATCCATACAAAAGCACCATGCAAAACACTGGGATTAAGCTCCCCTCTGTATTGGCATGTTTTTGTCTATTATTGACTCATATTCAATACAAGTCAAGTTCTCGAGCCATTCTTCATCTCCTAATATAGTAGACCAAATCACTTAGCCAAGGCTGTTCCTGGATTTTACCTACTATGTACGTATTCAAGCTGTGGTTTGCAGTTAATAAAAAATGCAAAGGAAAAACTAACAAAAATCAGCTGAACTATAAAAATATTCTCATAAAGCTGAAATACTTTGATTTCTATAGTCTTTGAAGCACCTCAAGATCAAAAAAAAAGAACTAAAATAAGAAACTAGCAAAGATGCATGTGATTTGATCTAATTGTAAAATACGGCATCTTAATGTCATTCGTGTTCCACCTAGTGTATTCTTTACATTTTGAGATGTCTCTTCCATTGTGACTATATCTTTTACTATTCTGAGAAATATCTGGCAAAAAATTAGCTATTAACTCAAAATTAAGAACACTGTGAAAGATGAAATTTTTAGGAAATACAGATGGCAGTAGCAACAAGCGTACAATATAGGCTTTGCAATTACATTACTATTTGGAATTGCTTATATGAGAATAAAGGATTGGTAAGATCACGCTTTGATTATGCAAGTTAATTACTCTGACAATTTCACAGCAAAACCATCAGATTGATAGGCAGTGTTCCCAACACACCAACATGCAACTATTTTTCAGTTTTGCACAGACAATGCACAAAATAAATCTGAAAGGGAAATTTAAACAACTTCATGTGTTCCACCTCACAGTTATGAAGAGAAACATAGGACAATTGGAGCATAAAAACGCTAATTCAAACTGTCAAGCAATTATTTGCCATAGTAATCTTTATACAAACAAACCCAAAAGACATAAACAAGAATTTTGATTTTGTCAATCTTTTAGACCATTAAAATGTTTACTGATGTTCAGTGAGATTCAGAAAGAAAACATCAGCCTTGTTTAACACCTCCAGACACTTTTATGCTACAATCCCTTTTGTCACTGACTACTTCTGCTTTAGAGGCAATTTATAAGACATTTGATATAATGCAAACTCAGCCACGTAAACTAACTCACAAATAAATATTTGCTGCTTTAAGAGTATTATTCGATTTCTAGATTAAAGCTCCACTGGGCCTGTTGTTTGCAAACAGAGAAGGATTTGCGGGTGATGTGATGGTTGCAGGCCACCTTGGGCACATCAATCACAACACAATAGAGTTTTCCATTCTTGGAGAAGTAAGGAGAAGGGGTAGCAGAACTGCCACCTTGGACATCTGGAGGGCAGACTTTGGCCCGTTTAGGAGACTGGTTGACAGAGTCCCTTGGGAGGCAGTCCTGAGGGGCAAGGGGGTACAGGAAGGCTGGACATTCTTCAAGAAGGAAATTTAAAGGTGCAGGAGCAGGCTGTCCCCATGTGCCGAAAGATCAGCTCGCAGGGAAGACGACCAGCCTGGCTGAATAAAGACCTTTGGCTGGAACTCAGGAAAAAAAAAAAGGAGTTTACGACCTTTGGAAGCAGGGGCAAGCACCTCAGCAGGACTACAAAGATGTCATGAGGTTATGCAGGGAGAAAATTAGAAGGGCCAAAGCTCAGCTAAAACTTAATCTGGCTACTGCCACGAAAGACAATAAAAAATGTTTCTATAGTTACATTAGCAACAAAAGGAGGGCTAAGGGGAATCTCCATCCTTCGCTGGATGCAGGAGGGAAACACAGTGACAAAGCCTGAGGAAAAGGCTGAGGTACTCAATGCCTTCTTTGCCTCAGTCTTTAATAGTAAGACTAGTTGTGCCCAGCCCCCCAAGCTGGAGGACAGTGAAGCGGA
>Ga0181612_141343_pt1 | contig 10090 bp, 7 predicted proteins | sample HoacroProtozoa21_FD_119630 | JGI IMG/M metagenome (GOLD analysis project Ga0181612, IMG submission 119630) | Hoatzin crop microbial communities from Cojedes, Venezuel. Combined Assembly of Gp0051906, Gp0051904, Gp0051908
AAAATGTTTATATTGTGATGTGGAAATCTACAGATCTTGCCCAGGAGTTGCTTTGTTGTACCTTTGTGCAGCTCTCATCACCTCAGTCCAGTTCTCAGCTGGGTGTGTTGTGCCTGGCACTCCGGCACAGCACACCTAGATGCTATGTTACGCACAAGTCAAATGGTAGCATGATTTCACAGGGCCTCGCAGTCCTTTGCAGAGCGGCCTTACAGATGAGCTGGGCAGCTAGACTTCTGTCAGGTTGTTCTCAGTGAGGTTGGTGTCTGCTAGCTGGTGTGGGAAGGTTGCAATGCAGTAAAGTATCCAAGTGATGCCTCAATCTCCATTCTGCTTTAAACGTTCCACTTGTGACCAGCCACAAGAGCGAGCACCTTGTGAAAGGGTGTTGATAAAACCTGAATCCCTGAATAGCTAGCTTTTTTTTCCCTGCTTTTTGTAGGTAAAAAAGCTTTTTTGGTGTTGGGGTGTTTTGAGCAGAGGAAAAAGTCTCCAGGAGACAGGGAGCCACTCATAAGTTACTGTTAAGCCAGATGTTCATCATGGGTTTTTTAAAGCAGTCAGATTGTCTGTGGCTCTATGAAAATGGAATTATTTTGAAAGGAGAGGGGTATGTAACTGTTGGAGTGCTTAAACATAGGGTCTGAAATGCTGAATAACCACAGTTCTTGCTAACTTCACAAGGAACGCTTCTGGAAATGGCTCTTGATGCATTGGGTAAAAGCACTACAAGTGCGAGTAAACAGTTCTTTAAAATATTTTGGCACACTGAGAAAACTTCAGTGAGTGCTACTTGGAAGCTGAACACTTGACTTTTTGCGGATAAGATCAGTTTAAATAGGTGCGTTTTTCTTCCTTCTGTGTGTATGAGAGAGGGGAACAGGAGGGCAAGTAACAAAATCAGAGGAAAAGACCTCATTGCTGACTTGGGAGGCTTGTTTGACCTTTGGAGCCCCGTGCACTTGTCTGTGGTTTCCAGCCAAAGGCTCTCACTTTGAGAGCGCCTTGCTTCTCCTGCTGAACTATTTTTTGACGCACTGAATGAATGCAATATGTTAACACTCCTGTAAGTCCCAGAACTGCTTGGCTGCCCCTTGCCCTGCCTGCCTTGTGCTGGCTGAAAAGGTACCATTGTTTGTTCTGCAAACAGTGGGTGATGGCTGTTTCCAAGGTGACTGTGGGCGCTGTTGCTGCCCTGTAGTACAAAAAAAAAAAAAAATCGGCTTTAAACACCTGAGAGCATCCCACTGTCACCAGAGACGGTGGGAGGGAGGAAGGAGGTGTTTGTTAGAGCTCTCTGGGCTGGTTCTTAGAATAAAGAAGGAGAAAATGCCAGTAAGCTAAGGACAATGCATGTATTTGGTTTACACTACCTAAATAGTGCATGGGTATAGCTACTGAAAGGGGTGACTATTTCTAAGGATGTGTCTCTAATGAGATTAACGTGAATTTAAGGTCTCTCAAACATACTAATCAACTGTTAGTCAGAGTTTGCTGCAGTGATACTCTGCTTTTTTACTTTATGAAGAGGATGTTTTGAAGACTGCTGAAGTAAAGGTGTATGGTGTTCCGCCAGGGAAGGCTAGGAGGGAATACTTGGCAGTTCTACTAGACTTGTAGGTTTTCAGATTGTTTTGGAAAACAATTACTTGGCAGTGAAGTATGCATCCCCCAGAAAGAGAACCCCAGCAGTCAGTTCTTTCATTGCGTTTGTGCATTCTTGGAAGGTCTGTGGTACTGCGAACAGTGACTTATTTTGAAGTGTCTACGTGGATGGATTAGAAGCATTTTTTCAGTCCTCTCTCTGTGCTGCCTGCCCATCTACTGATGCAGCTGTTTAGTATGGAGAGGGGGAGTGAGTTTCAAAAGAAAAACAACCCAAAACTTTAATTGGTCATGGATGCTGCTAGCAGAACTTTGCCTCCCCCCCCCATCAGGTTTAGTACAGTTCATACCCAGGTTTCAGTAAACATTAACTGCTTTTATCAGGGCTCGAAGCATGCTGAATGGTTAGCAAAGAGCATGTACGGAGAGAGACAGCGAAAACGAACAAGTCCAAGGTCGAAAGGATGGTAGGTTTTTCTTTATTAAAATAAGGGATGGAGAAGGTTGACAAAACTTTGTGGAAAAAGTAGGCCCATGTGAAAAACATGATTCTTGTCCTTAAGCTTTCGTCCAGGTGAGAGTACGCAGGGGGTACTGCGAGGAGGATGTGCGTCTTTAATTCTCCTTCTGCTCTGATGATGACCAGAACACATCAGCCCTCCCTGCGCCCATGCTGGCTGACAGCACTAACACCTCATGGCTCGGATCAGTCCACAGCAGAGCGCAATCTTCACTGTTGCTCATCGTGCCCAGCACCCACAGAGCTCCCACTGACTTCAGCAGCGCACAGCCAAGTGTGGGCAGCGAGAGATCAAGATTTCCTCCCCTCCCTGCCCGCCTGAAGCGATGATACAAACCCATCCCACCATCCTGGTTAGGATGGGTGGTTAAGGAGCTACGGTTTAGCAGTTTGCCTCACCTTTCTTTCTCTTGGGTGACTTGGATGTTTCTTTATTGCTTTTGAGGGGTGTACTGCTGCTGATTTTGCTGCAGAATGAATTGCTGGAGTGATTAAAAAATAGTTGATCAGCTTAGCAATGAAAATGAGGTAAATTGCAGGTAAATTAATGATATGATTTTAAGTTGAGCTGTGGAAAAAAAAGTTTTGAAAAGAGCATGTGACCAGCCCTAGTGAAAAGTGTTGAAGCATCTGATGCCAGAGTTCAAATTGTAAGTTATTTTTAATTGTGTAAATCAGCATATCCTGTCCCTCCTAGCTCCATTCAAATAACACTTTGCAAAAGAAAGAACCAGCAGTGCTCACCTGCATGTTTCCTAGAAAACGGTGTTGTTGAAAGGCTGCACCTCGCTGGAAAAACACAGATTTACTTAAATGATACATCAGACACAGAAGAAATCCAAACCGTCTGTGGCTGGTCTGATAGTACTTTGAGAAACACCCTCCGCTGCCTGCCCCTCAAATAAGAAACGTGTGCGCACAGTTAAAAATCTCATCTTTGTGGTGACACAGATGATTCAGTACAGGAAACGAGAGGAATCTCATTCAGCAGTTAAGCGTTTGTGGGGCGGGGGTGTGAGGAGGTCATGGTGTTCAACACGCCCGGTTAGAAACCTTCAGGCTTCTTTCCCTGCTGCATTTTGTACCAATTTAAATCGGGGCTGATCCTGTCCTGTTCGTTCCACCTGGATCAGCTGGGAGAGGCGAGATGGGACTTTGTTGGCTTAAAATTGTAACTATAGACACCCAGCCAGCTCAGAGCCATCCCTTGGCATGGGAGGTGCAAGGGCTCTGCTGACCCGTCCCGCTGGAGCTGGGCTGTGGGGTGGCCGGGCCAGTGCGTGGAGCAGGGCCGCCACGGGGGCTGCAGTGGTGGCCTGTGTCCTTCCTCCTGTTGCGGCTGCGTGCTCCTGGGGCTGGCAGAGGGAGAGGAGCTTTAGGTGCAGGCTTGCAGTTGCAGCCTCTTGGAAGATGCCGTAGTTCATCTAAATATAAAATACGGATTGTGGTTTTGGTCTTAAATATTTGTGGGATTTCACCAAACCACTACAAACAATCAAAGTAAACAGCAGCAAAAAGTTACACATTTCAGGCAGGGTTTATTTTTTATTTTTCTTTTGCAAGGTAGTGTGGAGACTTGTATTCTGTGACTCAGTGTTCAAAGGACAAGACGTTGATCAAATTGAGAACTTCTTTGTTCGTCTCTTATTCACAAACTTCCCAAAGAGCTCTATTTTAAAGTTTTTCAGGAGGCTGGGATGTAGTTTTTTGGGGTTTTTTTGACTCTGTTGATATTCTCCCACAGCTTTCCAGGTGTATTTGCATCCTTCTCCAAATTTAAAACAAAAACAAACAAACAAAACTTCCTTTTCTAATACATAATAAATAATAAGTCGATTGTGTGTTGTGTTAGAAGCCTTTGTAAAGTCAATGGAGGGAAACAAAATCATGTGTGCTACTTGAGTTCTGAAATAGGGCAAGTTTAATAGGAGCATGTACAAAACATTACTTGCCTGGAAACTGACCAAGGAAAAAAATAAGAAGGACGATTTTTAGATTGCTTTGATCCCTCTGCAGTAGCATTTGCAGTTTTGTATTTGCTGTAGGTCTCAAGCTGATAACCAGCACTAATGAAGTGGCTTTTCATACCGTTTTATTGAAATTACTTATGCAAATACAGCACAAACTTTATTGCAATAGCAATCATGTACAGTGCACAGCTGGTAAACAAAAACACTACCATTCATTCTCCAGCACCTCGATAGCTTCTGCTCGGTTCTTGCTGCTGTAGCCGGCCGTGCGCGCTCCCTTCGCTTGTTCCTCGGCTCCAGCAGACCCCCAGGGCTTGCCCGCTCTTAGCGCTGAGGTGCAGGAAGGGCTCGTTCTTGAAGAACGACTCGTCTTGTTTTGCCTTCTTCTCTTTTTTTAACCCCTGTGGAAAAATACTTGTAGTGTCAGTCTGTGAGACCGCAGTCCTGTTCTCCGCTGAAATTGAAAAAAGGTTCTCTGGGGACTGTTAGGTGCACTGTGGGCAGGAAGAATTACACTTGTCTAGTTTTCAGATACCCTTGCGAAGGCTTCAGTGCGGAAGTACTCTCTTAAGTCTCTGACCTACCAGTATGCATAATATAGTAAAGGGGCTCATTCTGCCAACCATGACACAAAATTTCTGTCCTCTCTCCTTCAGCTGTGTTTCCCCTGGCTGGGGAAGACAGTCTCATTACTCGTAGACTGTCATGGTCAGATGTGACTTGGTAGAAAATTTTTGTCAGGCGAGATGTGAGTGACCTCTGTGCCGTGTGAGCTCTGGGAGAAAACAGGGTAGATGCCCCACCGCGGCCTTGGGGCAGCCAGCAGTGGTTGGGGAGAGGTGGTTTGTTGTTTCCTATTAACATGCGGCCAGGCCTCAAGTAATTTCTCCTCTTACAGAAACTTTCCCTGGCTCTCCCGCTGAACCTCAGTTACAGTGTGTGATTTGGGGGTTTTTTGTTAAATTTCTGAGCTCAGTAGAATGGAGCAGGTGACAGGTATTCATTACTAAGCCATGCTGTGTAGCTGCCGTTTAGGAGCACTTGTGCATCGCTTTGCGTGGGTGTCTTGTGTATCTTAGGGGCAAACAGGATTCAGCTTCTGCGGTGCAGGTGTGTTTGGGGCTGGCAATGGTGCCTGGTGTTTCTGCTTCAGGAGCCAGAGCTTCCCGGGCCGAGGGCGGACCATATGGCGTGCTCCCGTCCCGCAGCAGGACCCGTGCATCCGTAGCTCTGTCGGGGCTCCCGGGCGTGGGGTGGTGGCCAGATGAACCATCTAGATGGGCTACCCATGGGCTGGTGGCCATGAGCCCGGCATCCCTGGTGCAAGGTGGTGGGGGGCCTGGAGAGGTGGCCTGGCACGCACCGAAGTCACTGCGCTGCCTGGCTTAACAGCCCGGATCGTTTCGGTCTTGTAGCTCTGGTGAAGGGTCTTGCATTCGAAGTGCTAATGACTTCCTCGTTGGGATCCAGACTCTTTAAATTTTTGTTAAAGGGATTGTCTGTGCTGACATTTAGCTAGCACCAGATGTTGGCTTTTAGTTACCAGTGTGGAGGTGGCATGGCTAATAAAGGCAAGGGTGAGAAACTTGCGAGAAACCGCCTGTCAGATGCGGCTTTGTGTGCTGCAGCCTGCGTAATGTCTGTCGCTTCTTCATGGGCCAGCGTTCTACAAGAAAGCTTTTTCTCTCTCCTGATTCTTCTTTTTCTTCTGTACTCTTGACTGGCCAAGTGTTTTCCAAGCACGTGTCTTTTTCAGGTGGCCTTGCTCTTTTGTTAGAGGCTAGTGAATGCAGGGAGAGTGCAAAGGTAACTCAGTGGCAGATTTGGGGGGGGTTTCCCTTACATTTTTGGTATTTCTTCTGTACATAACTTTCCTGTAGATCATACTTCTCCCTCTCAACCTCTTTTCGCCATACCCTCCCTCAGAAAATGTCAGCAAGCGATTGTTTCCTTTGCAGAGCAGCAAGCCCCTAGACAGAGGCTTTTCCAGTTTTATGAATGCACCATTTGTTGCAGAGGGCACAACTGTTCGATATAACTGGCTGCATCCCACTCTGCTTGGGACCAGCATGCACTACAGCCAGGCTATGCATAAACCAGATTTTTGTATTAAATGACACCATTTTGTCCACAGTAGCAGCCTGTCTGTCTTTTGTGTGTGAGACTTGCAGTTTTCAGATGCAAAATATATAAAGAACAGCAGTTTTTCAGAAATACATGTTACTGGGTGAGCGTACCGTGCTATTTTAAAGTTTATTTTTCTTAGGGAGTTCCTGATGAGTGATATTTCTTCATTATTTTGTGTAGGCGGGAGAAGGCAAAAGCACATTTTAAAATACTTTATTAAATGGATGCATGGTATAACGTTACAAATGTAGTTATTGGGGATATGCTTAGTTATAACTTAACTGAAAATACACGTAGCGCTTCAAAAGTGCACATGCTTGTTCATGTTTTGTTCGATGTCATCAACCTACTGTACCCCGCTTCTCCCCCTTTCTCAAGTGCCACAGGGCTGGAGACTGTATAGATGTAACCACTTCAGGATGCACTGTGCTTTACATATTTAACTATGTCTAGGAAATGTCATCTGACATCAAACGTGGTGCTCCCTCCCGCTGCCTGCCCTGCTTACCCCCTCTCTGAGGTCAGCACAATCCACTGGTTTGGGCCAAAATGGTGCATGTGGCCCGGGGCTGCTGCGCTGGGTCAGGACGTGTCGGAGCGGCCGAGGGGCCGCGTGGCCATCGAGCACGGCTCCTGTCTGAGATGAGATGTGTTCTTCCATATTTCCCAGTACGGGTTTCTACAGCGCACACACCCAGCTGCGACGCTTGCTTTACACGTGAAATAACGCAGCGCCAGCCTGCTGGCAGACTGGGAGGTGCAGGAGGAGGGGACGGCGGAGTGGCGGGAGGGTTCGGGAGTGCCGTGCTGTTTGCATGCTGCTTCCCTGTCCTTTCCCTCTCGGCCCTGAAAAGTGGCTGTGGGAAAGTGCCGTCCCTGTTCTCGGTTACACGAGAGGTTGCGTGGGGCTCTGGTCCCAGTGGCTCAACCATGGCTTAGGCTCTCAGTCCACGCTGCCTGTCTCGTTTGTCTCAACGCCAGCAGCTTCTCAGAAGCACAGTGGGCTCTTTTCCCCATCTCTCCTCTCTCATACCTGTTGAGTCCCCTCTAGCAAATAAGAACACCTCCAAAGCAACCCCATCAGCTTAGAAGTCGCCCACTCGTGCTTCAGTAAAAATACTTTCCATGCTCCATCATCATTGTGTTTAAGAAATGAGGAAAACTGGAAGCACTTCTAATTTTCCCTCTTTAAAGAAGGCGGTGCTGAGTGGAAAAGACGAGCGTTCCCCATCTCACCCTGCTTTGGGTACCTGAACGAGTCTGAGCATCGGGCAGGCTTGCCTGAAACATAATAATCCATCCACCAAAAAGAAATAATTAAAAAAATGTACAGCTTTGCAGCCTTTCTGTGGAAGTTTCCACCCCCCTCCGCCTCACCACGTTGCTTCATATATAGTCACTGCCCACATAATGTTACCCGCGGGATGAGGGTGGGAGGGGGAAGCTTGCTCTCTTTCATGTGACTGCAGCACAGTTGATAATTGTACCAGACTTCAGGCGCTTGCCTGACCGAAGGGATTGATCGGATCCGTAACCGGACAGAAGTTTTTCAGGCACATCTTTGTGCCTCGGCGTCCCAGCAGATTCAGAAAAGGAGCCAGACCTGCTCTCTCCGTGATTGCTCGTTTGTTGTGAGCTGGCTAGCATATAGCATGCAGAGACAAAGGCCATCCTGGCCTGAAAAGGCCCCAGAGAAAAGCGGTATAGTAAATACATCTGTAAAACCGTGTTCAATATACAGACTGCATGCATCTCTCACGCTCACTTGCTCCACCTCCCCCCCCCCCACTTTAAAAGAGGGATGGCAAAATAGTTTGATAAAATGCATCAAGTGCTAAACTGTTGATATGATTTAAAAAAAAAAAAAAAGAGGAGTCTTCACTCAAGCATATGTTTCCAACACTTTTATCTTTTATGGACTGCATACTTGCTGTGGGAGTGGAAGGGGATGTTGCAGGCTTACTTTCAGTGTACTTAGAAACTTTTCGCACAGCATGAGAACTCCCCAGAAAACATGTGGAACAGCAGCCTGGAAACCAGGAAGTTTCTGATGCCGAGCACTCGTGGCTCTGAGGGATTTGCTGTGCTCTGGAGGTCGTGTAATAATCTGGCTTCTTTGTTGGCTTCCCTAAGTTTATTTTATGCGATGGAGGGGTATGTGTTTGTTGCTGAGCTTTTAGAGGTCCTCGTTTCTGTAGCATCTTTTTGCCCCTGGTTCTTTTGTTGCTGCACTCCTGTGATTAATACGTCTGCTGCTTAAAATGGCTACTGAACCACCATCAAGTTCTTGCCACTGGTTACCAGCTGCATAACTCCTGTCAGAAATCACCCAGCACAGCTTTGAGTTGATGCTTTTGTTGCTTAGCAGGTACGTTTCTGATCTTTGGGCTGTCCGTGAACCCTGTGAGTACTGTACACAGCAAAGACATAAATCTGCTGCGGTGGTGCTGGTGTGTCCTGATGCTGTGATCACTGCTGCTGCCCCTGCGCTGTGCACTGGTTAGATCTGCGTGACGTGCACTCTTCTGGGTGTGTGGTTTGGGGGGTTTTTTTTGGCTTTGTTTCCCCACCCCCTTACCGCTTTGCATAGTTTCGGGTTTTTTTTTTGAGGAGCTGCAGAAGTTGCTAATGTAGAAAAGCGGCGACAAAGGCAGGAAGACTGGCGCTTGAGGGCTGGTGGTCCTGGCGAGTTGGTAAGGAAGATCCTGCTCCCTGCAGTAAAGAAATCATGCATCCAGTTTCAGTCTGTGATGGGCTCGGCATTTTTTTTTTCCTGGCGTCTCCTTTCCGTGTGCCTGTGTTTGCGCTGGAGTGCGATGGGGCGTGAAAGGAGTCGGAGGAGAGAAGGGGCTGGAGTTGGGTCTGGTTGCCAAAAGAAAACCACCCCCAGCAACCTTGACCCAACGGAGAGGTAACCGGAACATACCGCAGAACAGGTTAGGCAGGACGCTGAGGCCAGATACGAACCTTGTCCAGTGCTTCAGGGCATCTCCAGCAGACCCTCCTCCCTCCAGCCTTCAGGGTTTGCCCCCTCTGCCCCGTCACCACGCAGTCCGGTGCTGACAGGACTTGGATGTGGGGTGGGTGGCCGGTGGCACCGCTCACTCGCCCGCTGCCAGCAATTTCTTAAGGAACGGAGGGTGTGCGTGTCCGTGCCCATCGCCACATCGCGCAGGCAGCGCGCGACGCAGTGCGGCACACGCCTTCACGCACTCCGCCGTGTCGCCTTGCGGGCAGCCCCAGCCGAGGAGCGGCAGGAGAGGACAAGTGACGAGAAGACGGGGAATGCCGCCGGGCCGATCCCCCGCTGTAGTTAATCATTACGTGCAGCACAACCTGTTCCTGTTTTCTAGAGGTTTCACTGGCACCCGCAGACAGCAGCACATGAGGAATATGCGACAAACTGCTTTCTGAGCAAGATAGTTTGCCTTGCAGCAGCAAGCCCAGCATCTAATACAAGACATCATGTCTTCTGTAACATGTTTATGCCCAATCGTTCAGTAAACATACCATATATAGTCCGGTTCGTGCTCGCTATAACACCCTGCTGCAAGGCGACTTTGCTAGTACCACACAGATTCCTTAGCTCCTGGTAACCGACTGACAAATAGGATGTTGCCATATGGAACGTAAATATTCCACACAACTGGGGGTTTTTACGCTCCTGCTCATAGTGCACAGAGCACGTGTTTCTGATCACGACAGTCTTAAGTCTGTCACTTTGAAAACCGAAGAGGATTGTGCAAAGCAAAGTGCCTTATCAAAGGATGGGCCAGGTCCCACACGTGCATTTTTGTTGCAGAATAAAGATCCCACTCTTTCCATGAACGTCAAAGCTAGTATTTCTGAATCCATGTTTTGGGGACTT
>Ga0181612_168200_pt1 | contig 10090 bp, 8 predicted proteins | sample HoacroProtozoa21_FD_119630 | JGI IMG/M metagenome (GOLD analysis project Ga0181612, IMG submission 119630) | Hoatzin crop microbial communities from Cojedes, Venezuel. Combined Assembly of Gp0051906, Gp0051904, Gp0051908
CATTTTAGTTGGTCTTTGAGAGAAAGGAAAAGTCATGTCACATTCTAGAAAAATCTGTTCCGAATCTGTTCTGTGCCTGGAAACTGAGACACGATGATCAGACAAGCCTATTAGCACTTCTTGAATTTTTTATCCTTCCCCTCCAATCCCATCTCACTCTGCTACTATAAATCTTCAGATTACCCCAAATGAAGAGAATTTGTGGGGTTTTGTATGTATTTATGACCTCCTTACCCCAATTAGTTCTGTCACAGAAGTGGAACACTGGTCATTAACCCAGAAGATGCACCAACCCTAAAATGAGAGAAGTTGGCATGTTCAATTTATGTGCATTTTTGTAAGTATTTCCAGAGGGAAAAAAAATCTCATTTGCTGATAAAGCTACTGGTTTTAATTTAAAAAGAGGGATCAAACCAAGAATAACAGCTGTGATTCTGGAGGTTTCAGCCTGTCAGGGGTTTCTAAGAAGTAATTGCAAGGATCCTGGGAAAACTGGCTATAAGTCATCTATTTAGAAAATGTAAATTGCCAACTCAGTGTAACTACAGGAAAGAAATATCAGTCCATATTCATTACATGTTATTACTCATGGTACATCTGAAAGCTTTCTAAAGACCTAAGAGAATTCAAGTAGTGCCTCCTAACTTACAATTTAGTAGAATTTGTATGTAGAAAATAACTTACAATACACGGGAGCATTCATGTGTGTTTGCAATTGGAATGTGCGGTGGTGCATATCAACAGCCTCTAAGGAGCAGAAAATTTGAATTTAGCCTGATGATTCTGAGAGTATTAAATGGCATTAGCTGGAGGGGAGCTGAAAACAAGAGTATCAGCCCCTGCAAGAGAAAAGAGCGAGGGTGGGACATGAATCACATTCAGAGCTCTGCTCATTTTCAGAGGTGGAGAATGTAACTGACATTTTCACACCTTAAATAGGAGATTCTTTGATGTACCTTGAAGGAGCAAAATGGCTGAAGATTTTCCGTTTGGTCTATAGATCACAATCCACAAAAACATTTCCCTCCTTTCTCTTCCTTCTGACTTTGCCCTGTGAACCTGGCTTGTTTGGTGGGAAAAGAATTGATAGTTTATGCAGTGGAAACTCTTAAAGATTCCAGCGGAAACATTTTCTCCTTTGGAAATTTGAGATTGAGGCTATTTATTGAACAGGACAAAAAATACAAACAGTAATGGGTATACGAATCTTTTAAGTCTTAAAACTCCATTTGTGAAGTATACATAAGCATAACTCATAGTGATGTGTCTGTAAAAGGGTAAGGCGAGACAGTCTGTTTTTGCTGCAGCTTTGGGTGCTGAATATGTATAAGTGAATACGTCTAAGTTTTATTTAAATTCAAATGTTGTTATTTTAAAATACATGTGATCTTTTAAATTATATTTGAAATTGTTCATCAGTGCTAAGGACTGAATTTACTATAGTGTGCTGCAGAGGTTTGAATACAAATATTCAAGCAATGTCTGTTTTCTAATGAAGCTTTAAAAGCATTCAAACCACCAGAGAACTGCAGTTAACTGGAGCCAGGATTTGTTTAAGCCACGTTTTGACAGAAGGAATTGTTCAGGGAGAATATTTTTCTCTGTTTTATTTTGTTCTGCTATTCAACTCTACAGGTAGCTTTTATTTTGTTTGAAAACCAAAAATAGTTCAAATTGAAAAGTATTCTGATAAGCTTTGTGTGCATAGAAATCTATGGTAGTTAATTTCATTAATAATGTGTCAATAGGCCTATTTATGGATTTTAAATTCTGTTCTCCATAAAAATTCCACAAAAAAGGTCACAAGCTGTAAGTATAAAATAATCTAATGAAGCAATCATTTACATGATTTTTAGCTATTAAAATACATGGGCAAATTCCACCCATATCGAGCAGAATTAAAAGTAAACCTGAAGACCTAAGACTTTCAGCCTATATATTTGTTTAGATGACTACAGATAAATTAATCTTTTTGAGGGAAGAAAATGTTTAATAGAAAAGCTAATTCAATATAAATCAATGCATTTTAATGGTTAATGGAATCAACTTTGTGGAAATACCTGAAAAGCACAAACATGAAAGATTAAAATTGATTATTATTTAAATAATGACTGAAATCTGCAATTTGCATTATTCGATGATAATCAATTCATCCCGAATGAAGCCGGGAATAAAGCTCTTCCCTTCTGACAGGAACGGCAGCATTGTTCAGCAATATCCTGCACATTTGTTGAGTTGTAGCTTGTTCGGGTCTCAAGAACAGAAGCACAAAGCTGGCCTCCCAGTTGCTTTTAATGAATACTAGTGGGTTTTTCCTATGTCCAAGAATTTGATCTGTAGGGTGATCCAGAGGTCAAGAACAAACGGTTCGCTATCGCTCACCTCTGCGAAGCCAAGGCTTTCATTTGCTTTTTTTAGTAACTCTAGAGGAAGTGCCTTAACTCTTTTTCAGAAGCAAAATTTTAATTGGCATAGATAATGCAGGCTTAAGAAAGTATAGACAGCTTCAGTCATCTTCTTTAAAAATAATGTTTTGTGCAATATTTTTTTCTGCATTTTTTTTTCTTTGCTTTTTAGCCCAGTGTAAATTTGGGGTATTTCATCGAGTGATTTTGCATCACTTTGGGATTATTCCTGTAAGTCTATATTTCTTCCCCTGCTTCATTTGCAGTCGTATTTTAATATAAGTATCTCCAAGTTAGTACCTCTGCCTTGTTCCGATCAGTGTTTTCAGACTTTGTGTTTATCCTGTCAGAAAAGCATCAGATGTTGGATTTTTTTCATTTCAATTATAAGTTTTGTAATGCATCATGGATTTTGCTGACAGTCTTCAAGTTCTTGAAATAGCAAGCAAATTAACAGCAGATACTGAGCGTGAGGACTGGAAAACCAATTGGCAACTCACATGATAGGATTCAGATATACTGATGGGCTGGAATGGATCTCATTTCTTTTATTTTCATAGTCTTAGTTGGCAATTAGCTTCCGCCTGAAAAAAGGAGGAATAGAAATTGGACTACTCAGCAGTAAAGTTCTTCATTGCTATTTACCAGCAAGGAAACCTGGGGTTGGAGTTTTTCAGGGATTCCAGCGTTCATGTGGTAGAAGTCAGCAGCTGAAAAAAGTATTGGCAAGGACTGAAGTCTTCTGTCAATCTGTTAAACAAACACACCACCACTGTGGCATGGTTGTGTTTAAAGGTGCAGCCTTCTGTTTCGTTTTTCTTGGCATTTGTCCTTCAGGTCTCTCATTTTAGGACCGAAGAATGTATTCCCCCCGGTCTAGAATTGCAGCGGTTTGTTTACATTTTTTGCCTTGTTGGCTATGTCGCTGATTTTTCTTCAGCCTCCTTGATATCAGATGCACTTCGAAGTAAAAAATGGTTATGTTTGCTTTTAAAAGCTTTCTTGAGTTCTTTTTTTTTTTTTTTAATTTGTTAAATATATTTAATCTCATAAGTAATTTCTAATGCAATGATGCTAATGTGTCCGAGCCAATTCTTTGGAAAGCTCTGCATCCTGGCACTGGGGCAAATCATGAAATGTTGACCTTTCCTTCAGGCTTGACTTAAGCAGGAATAAGAACTTCAGGATATTCATTACTAGTATAACACACAGACGGTGTCTGTTTGTGGGTGGAAGTCTAGCCAGTTAAAACAGACATAAAATGGTGGCTCTCTTAGCTCTTTTGAATCTTTCCTAGAGTGGAAACAGGGATTTGAATCCTCCAGAGCAGCACCAAAGACACGATTGTGGGTCTCTCCTCTGGGTCTCTCATTCCTGCACCATTTGCCTGGAGTTCAGTTGGTGCTGCGCAAAAAAAGCAGAGCGCCAGAATGAGCATGGGCTGTGCTGTTGAGGGGCTAATTAGTTATGGTGGTCTCCTGTTCATAGGTTGAAGTGTGGTTTGCTCCATAACGAGGTCATCTTGATAACAAGTTGTGCAAACAAAATCTGCAAGTTGTGCATGTGTTTGTGGTTTTGCTTTGTTTTGTTTTTTTGCTCACCAGCTGTCCAGGAACAAGAAGTTTGCTTTCCTTTTGCTGAACCCTGGAGTAACGCAGTGGTCAACGTGGCATTTGTGCGCACTGAGCAGGTGGAAGGCATTTGCATGCAGTGAGGATTTAGGAAGAGTAGGGAATAATGAGAATACTACAAAACCCATGGGATTTTCAGCTTGGCTGCTACAGCCTTCATCTTGGGAGGAGGTCTGAACTGCCTTAAAGAGTGGGAACTGGGGAAAGGGGAGGGAAGGAGAGAGCTAACCCAAATGTGGAGATGCACTGTTCTGTATGGGATTGGACTCAGTGTTGTATGTTGATGCTTGCTTGAATAAATTCTTCCGTGTGGCTTCTGCACTTCACAACTCTTACTTTTCCATTTTCTTCTACCTGTACGTGCACCATATCTCTTTGTGGTGGTCTAGTGTAGGAGGGGGGAAATACAAAACTGAAAATACCATGCTGTTAAGGTTGACTGAAAAATTATTTCACTCAAGGACAGCCACCTTCACAGTAGGAGACTGGAGAAGAGAGGGGCTTGAGCTTTGATGAACTTACATCAGAACTGATTTTGCATTGGATGGTGCTCTTCAAGCCCCACTGCTTTCTTCCCTTCATGGCCCCCATGTGGTATACCCTGAATGGGAAGAGGTAGGGAGCAGCTGGAGGCTTTGAGCAACAGGCAAGGAGGCTGTAGGAGTGCGAGTGGGCGAGTGCAAGCCAGAGCCTGGCTGCTGGAGCCCAGGGCAGGAGGAGGTTCAGGACCCTCTGGAGCAGCTGGTGAGCTGAAGAAACCAGGGCTTCAGCGAGGAACTAAGTGGGAGACCAAGACTTTGCTGTTCAGGGTAGATGGACTACGTGAAGGCTGTATCATTGGAAGGGCAAGACCCATACTTGCCCACCCATCTGATGGGGAGTTAGCAGCAGTGCTGCTGGTTTGAAAGCAATGGATGCATGAATCATTTCTAAGTCAGGAGTTGTGACCATAAGTGAGAAGAGACTACACGGGCCCATACCTTCACAGTATGAGCATCAACCCACACTGGAAAAATGTAGCCTGCCCCTCCCCCTTCAACAAGGGACCTAAATGTGCCAAGTTTGGAACATGAGCAGTTTCACTGACTCGATATTAGTAATAAGCCTTAATTATCAGTTAAATACAGATATACATATAGAGACCTTTGCTGAATTAAGTTGTAATTGGAAAAAGTAAGGTTGCTTTCAAGTGTTTTTACAAGATGCAGTGAAATGAATGAGAATGGAGGGTCAGCAGGGGAGAAGATAGGTGTTGTCCTGTGTACTGTCAGGAATGTGAAACGGATCTAGTCTCCAGGTGGCTTGCTTCTTATTTCATCTATTCAGGACAAACAGGAAAAAATTTGGAAGAATTTACATTGCTTCGGGTGGAGCTGATAGTAAAGCTCACGTGATGGTGATAAAATGAAGTAGAAATAGAAGAGAAATTATGTTTGAAATACTATTTGGTTTTAATACAAAAGTCAGTCAAGTAGCAAGTGACTAGATTTTGTTAGCTCCCAGTGAAGAAGATTTCTCTTGACCGTGTTCAAGATGATTTGGGTCATATTTATCTAATATTTATTGATCAGAATGCTAACTTCACCCTGACACGTATAAAATGCTTAAAGTAATTCACAGAGGCTAGGAAATAAAGCAAAAATTGCACAAGCACTTCAACTGAGAGAACACTGATCATGAATCTGAGCATAGACATAAAGGTCAAGAGTGACAGCTACATTCGTCAGATTTTCGTGAGAATCAGTCCAGTAAAATAGATCTGGCACCTTATTTCAGAAGTGGTCAACACTCATGGATTCAGTTAAAAATCAATGAGACCGCTGGGTGTTTATAACCACCTCTAAAATGTTTAGGTGCTGCTCTGCATTATGGTTTGTGTGCATCTGAAGTATGAGAGTTGCTGACATTTCTGACTCTCCTAGTTAAACATCAAAATCTTCATGAGGCTGAGAGCTATGTGTGTGTGTGCGCACACAGAGAGAAGCCTTAAGCAGTGGTTCTCAGGCAGGAAAATGGCAACAGCTTATTACTGTGCCTTCGTAGATGGGGCAGAGTTGCATACACCCCTGAGCGAGTATAGAAGGGCTCACAAGCTGTGATGCCTTGATACCTCCTCAGTTAATTTTGCACAGGCAAGGGCATCGTTTCATGGCCTGCATGCAGAGTGTACCTGGGAGAAAGTCATGGGAGTTACCACCTAGTAACTCTGTTCTGCGTTGCTTCTCTTTAACATTTTTAGATAAACATTAAACACAATGTGCTTTCATATCTGTGCTTCACGGTTTGCCTTGCATACTGACATGCATGTAGCGCTTGGAAACCCGGTGCCGATGGCTACTTTGACATAGGAAATAATGCTTCCTAGAAAATGAGCTTGTGATGATTTGAAATCATCTGACAAGTGTGTTGTCATATTTATTTTGCAAGTAATGATGTGAGTACTTGGCTATTGTATCTGCACATCTTGCCAACTTGTCTGTCCTCTGCTTTCTGGAGAGCTCTCGCCTTCCGCTTTGATGCTTCAGCCGCATGTGCTGGATGGGTAGGACTAACAAAGTAGTCATGTAATCTGGTTCCTCAGTAAGCCAGCTGATTTCTGTACGTGTGTGAATCGGTGTGTCTTACTGACAAAAGCTGGTGTTTGCAGCTCCTAACTGCATTGCCCTCTTGAGTAAGGTGTACAAGTTTGTACCCTGAGAATATACTTATGGATTGTGTATTGCCTCAAACTTTATATAAGAAAGCTTTACGTAAGAAGGAAGGATGAATCTTTCAATCTCCTTTTGCTGGCACAGATTTTAATGCATCTTGTTTCCAAAACTGGGAATGTAATAAAAAGAAACTGCAAGAAAGGTGTTCTCTCTTTAACACCTCTCTTGGTGTTCCATCTGGGCTGCTTGGGACACTTCCCATGTCCTGCATAGCAGGAAACTGGAGGAGAAAGGCAAACCGAGCGTTAATCAAAAATCTGTGGTCGTAAATTCTTCCTGTTTTTAATATGGGATCCCCCAATACAGTGTAATCCCCTGGGTTCAGGGCACCTAAATTTGTTTTTTCAGTTCTTAGTAAGTTTGTCTCCCTCATCTGTTTGTGAATGTAACACAGGTTTTATGTTTGTTGAGAAACTTGGAAAATACCATTTTAAGAAAGAATGTCTTCCATTGCCTAACCTGACAATCCTTTCTGGTAAACTAGATTTATAAGGTTCAAGAATGACGTTGCTAGTGTTCTTGTGTATATAGCACTGGAAGAGGCTGAGCTTTTATGAAAGCTTGTAAAATGCACAAATAAGTCAAGTCTAGATCACTTTGCTAGAATTCAGTATATTGTTTAACCTTTCTGTAGATAAGGAGGTATTCTGAAACATACAGGATGAAATCCATCCCTGCTGGAGTCAGAAGGACTTTTTTAGTTCATTCAGATTTTGGACAGCAAATTCCACGTGTTTAATGGGGCACTGGCTGCGAGTGGTACCTGCACTAGTTCTGGAGCTCTGAAGCAGGCACAGATGCAGCATTTTGTGTTGCCGTTATCGCCACTACATTTCATTATAGCCAGACAAGTTGGATACTTTCAAAAGCAGAGAAACAATTTTCCTCAGAGAAAAAAGTTCCATCACTGACTGTATGGTGTTTGTGTAGACATTCCACATAGTTCATGTATAACTTCTAGATGTTCTTGAACATTAGCAAAACTCCAGGTAATAAAAAAACGTACATGCTCTTGCATTTATTTGTAGGACTTTTCTTTGGCTGAGGACCTTTTCCTACGCGGTGGAATCCTGCTCAGGGCCAGCAAAACCCGCTGGCCAGGCTGGGGCGGCAGGAGCGGCACACCCCCTCGCAGGGTCAGGTGGGGTGCGTGGCACCTCTGCTGGCATCACAGTGCGGTGGCAGCAGAGCTTTGGGTAACAGCCATTCGTTATCTGCCAGTATTGTATTTGCTGATCCGTGTATGTTGAACGGAAAAGTATAATTCCTGCAAATTTTGTAATCACCTCATCTCAACAGAAATTCAAGTGATATTTAGTGAGAGGTGAAAGTGTGCTTTGTTATGACTTTTTTTGTTGTTGTTGTTTCATAAATTTTGGAGTTAAAATACAGATCAAATATTCAGAGATGCAGAGGCTGATCGTGCATCTGGAAGTGAGCTGCTTTAGCACAGAACAGTGAGACCTCGCCATAAGGATGTGCCGTTAGCTGATAATTACTAGCAGTCAAACTACCTAGTGTGTACACCTTTTCTTATTTATATTCCAGTCCTGTAACTTTCCCTATTCTCTTGTGCCTTTGTTCTATTAATCTACAAAACAGGGCTCGACTTGTGATTAGTCCTTAGAGGTTGTTTCTATTAATCAGGCTGCAAAACAGGTCTGCTTGGATGTTCTGCTGCAAGTGCTTAATGTGCTTCCCTCATCAGTCTGCAGCGCAGAGCTGCCAGGGTTGTCTTAAATGGCAGTGAAATCAGTGATGTGTCTGCTGCACTTTCTTTGTGTTTACGTCTTGATTGTGTTGCTGTAGGATGGGGGAAATAAAAAGGAGGAAAATAATTGCAGTCCGATAGAAAATTGCTGAAGTTGGTGACATTTGTGGCTACATGTTGATAGGGAGCTAACCGTCAGCTGCGGGACGGATCCTGTCGCAGCCGAACCCCTTGTTAGGTGCGGTTTGAATGAGAAGAACCTGCCTCATCTGTAAAGGAGAGGATTAAAGTTTAAGCCTTGATCACAGAGACTGAGCTACGTTTTAAACTCCTACAGAGTTTTGAGGAAAAATCCATCCCCATAACAGTCAGAGGGTCATTTAAGATAGTGCGTATTTTCCTGCAGTAGGCAGAAAGCCAGACAGATTTCCCCTGATCTATATATAACAAAAAATAAGCTAAGAATTGGTGGAATATAAACGAAACTAAACTGTTCTGTAACACTTCCATTATTAGAACTTACCGTAAAATTTGAACAATAAACAGCGTGTGTAGTGAGAAACTAATCTAATTTCATTATAGAAGATATTACTAACTATAAAAGTGTAATGATTTATGCTTCTAATTAAATACAGTATTTCCTCCCTGTAGAAGGAAACTTATCTATTTTTAAAATGTATCAGAAGAAACAAACCAGGCCCCTAGTTATTTTTTTCTATACTATTCCTTTGATTTTATTTTGTAAAGTTTTTTTGTTATGTTGATTATGTATTTCTGTGCCAGCTCAATGAAGTCTGTCACTGAACTAAAAGACTTGGGCTGCTGTCTGGAAAAAGCCCTGGCCCTGCGGCAGCCGGGTTGGTCTCAGCTGCTGTGCTTGCCTCTCTGCTGGGTTCATGCCTGTTTTCTCTGTATTCCCATGCTGCACGCCGCAATTTTTTTAGTGCGCAAGCTTAAATTGCCAGCCTTTGCAAAACTGGCCCAGTCTTGACTTGCAGTGAAGTCCACGCCTGAATTCTTGTTGGCGACACAGAGAACTGGTCCCTTGCTGCTTTGTGCCATCAGTTATTTAACCGCTGATTGGAAAGGCGTTGTGCTGCCTCACCCCAGCTACAAATGGCTTCGTTAGGCTGTGGTTTGTCCAGTTTAACCTTTCATGGCCTAAAGAGCAGAGTCAAATGCCAGCGTGACACCTCTGTCCCTCAGCTGACACCGCGCAGGTGTAATGCCTTCGCTTGTGCCTTGTCGCCGATGTGATCCCAGCACAAATAGCCAAGTGAGCACCTTACACGCACCCAAGTAACCGGTTTCACGGCAATTAAGGAGAAGGGGTTCCCAAATGTATCGCGCCTTGCAAATTTGTCGCACCCGCTCTTCACTGTGTTGGTTGAGGAGGAGCTGGGATTCTGGGTTCCCACCACCTCCTCCTCCCTGAGGCAAACCTGAGGTGTTACAGAGGGCTCACCGTTCGAAGGTGCCGTAGAGTAAAGCCATTTATCAAAGGTTTGCAGACTAGTAATAACAGTCACTGAAGCAAACTGGTAATAGTTTGTACGGTCCAAGGTGATTCTCTTTCCAATTCCAGCCATCTTCGGATAATGCTGTTTCAAGGCCACCACTGTGAAATTTTAC
>Ga0181612_171407_pt1 | contig 10089 bp, 6 predicted proteins | sample HoacroProtozoa21_FD_119630 | JGI IMG/M metagenome (GOLD analysis project Ga0181612, IMG submission 119630) | Hoatzin crop microbial communities from Cojedes, Venezuel. Combined Assembly of Gp0051906, Gp0051904, Gp0051908
ACTGGACTGTTTATTTTTAGGACCTAATATGTTGGTCATATCATAATAACTTTACTTCTTAATTTATTATAAGACATGATATGAATTGTCGTTTTTACTTATCAGGCCTTCATTCTTTAGTTTTTTCGTTTAGCAAAAGTTGTGTATTTTTAAATTTACCACATAGGTCAACCTCTTTTGTTCTTTCAGAAGTGATACAATTTAAAGCTCCTGAACATATATGAATGCAGTGTAGTGCACTACAGCATCTACTCTTTCAGAATCCGTCTTCTGAATGTTATATACAACAGGACATACATCTGAATAGGGAGCGGGTGAAAAAATTCTCAAGTTTGCCTGCTCAGAGTATGGCATACTCTTTGTGTCATAGCACTGAATTAAGATTATACCTCAGAATTTAGGGAGAAAAAAATTGATAAATTAACTTAGTATTTAATCTTTCTGAACTACAAAAAGTTTGGATTAGATTGACTTCTAGAAAGATTTAAGATTTTTTCCTGAGAATCAAGTACTTGAGTTGATGGGTACCACTAACCTAATTTTTCTGGATGATTTAGCCTGTTTCTTCTCATGACTTATTGTTAGTCTTTTGGAATCATTATGAACAATATACCACAAAATACAGAGTGCACTGTATCTCACCAGTTTATGAATTTTTATTGCTGCTATATTTTTCTATGACCTTGAAATGCATTAAATATTCTAGATAATGTAGTTATTTCATAGAACACTGTGAAGCACATTGAAGTTTCTCGTAAGTAGTAACTCCCAGTTCAGATTCTCTGATGGCGTTACAACTGAAATCCTGTTTAAACCTTGAAATTAACACTTGAATTAACAGTTGATTGTTGTTACTCATCTGCCCTAATAAGCTTTTGGCTACTCTTTCATGAAGCCTGGGAAAGCTTGTCAGCATACAGCCAAAACTTGAAAATGTTTGGTCACAATAATTACATCTTGCCCTGAAAGAGAATGAACAATCTTCCAGTAAAGAGTGCGGAAAATGTGTAATTACTGGGTGTTCTCTTCAAGATACTACTTTTCATGAGCCATTTATCGTAACTGTGAATAGGACTTAATTCTTAATTTGCACACACACTTACACTTGGAAGTTGTTTGGTTGTAGGAGATGTTGAACTCCACAGAATACAACCATATAAATTAAAGGTGCTGTTACTTCAGGTAAGTAAGCAGTTTAACATCTAGAAATTTTAACCTCGAGGAGGATGAAAGTAGCCTTAGTCAAGATGCATGAAAACTTCTACAGTGAGTGGAGAGATCTACATTCAGCTTTTATTTTAGCACTTCAAATTATTTTAATATGAACTGTTTTCAAAGCGCGTCAGGTATGTTTATGTGTTTGCAGACACCATAGTATCTTGTTATTGCGCCTTCAGAACTATGTAGAGAAAAAAAAAATAGCAGCTGTATTAGGTATAGAGCTATCACACAAAACCACAAGATAACACATTAATGTTTCAAAGTGAATATCCATTTCATCTTCCATTATTTTTAAATGATATCCAATTTGGTGTACAGTTGTGCTTCAATAATGCAAGTATGTATGTTATTACTGACACACACAGTTAGATATGTAGGGTGGGCTTTTAAAATTTTTAACCCTGTTCTAATTGAAGTTATCATTGACTTGAGTAATTACTGAATTCTAGGCTGCGTATTTCAGAAAATAGCCCTCCATGGTGAAATTTCTTGTACAGTGCAAGTGATGATGTCAACTTATACCCATAAAAACAGAGGCCTGAGCAGCAAATCACTATAGATTCATAATAACCCTTGGTTTAAGAATATCAGGGTTCCCAGTCTCTCCAAAAAAATAAATACAAAAAATACTGCATTTTATAGTCTGAAAAGAACAGCAAAGCAGAGCAGGTATGTTTTGAAAAATGAAAAGGTACCATCAAGTAAACTGCAGCCATTTTTTTTGCATTTTTATTTATTCTTCTCAAAATCTGTCCTTCATTGGCATTTTCATCCTTTGAAGCACTTTTGTATGTAACCTTATGGCTTTTTAAACTCTTCTAACTATCTGCTGTATTCTGGTATGATATATTTTCCAGTCAGAGGCTAAATGTAGCAGCAGGCTAGCTTTCTAGTTTTATACTTTCTCCGTGCTCTTGTTCAAGTTTAGAAGTACACACACTTGATCAAGTGCATGTGAAAAGTAGTAACATGCAGAACTATGAGCTACATTACCTGGACTTATATAGATTCATAAATTAATTCATGATTTTTTAATAAGAGCCCACCTTCTTATGAATAACACTTTCAAGAAAGCTTCGTCAAAACAGTAGTTAGTGTGATGCCCCACAGCAGCAGTTGGCAGTTGAAGCTATGTGTGATCTGACTGCAGCCAGATTGTGATTTTTGTTCTAAAAGATGAAAAGGAACAAAACTCTTGGATATGTCAAGCTTGAGAGAATCTGTGGTATCTATCATTCCATAGAAAGAAAAATTGTCCTTTACCTCAGTAACCCCTGCTTTAAGTAGTTCCAGTACAGAACATTAACCCTCTCTTGCATGTCTAAAATGTCAAAAAACAAGGAAATGCATATAATAAGGAACATGAGGATTACTTATATTTACACAGAAACATATTTTTGAACTGCATTGTTTGAGGTAATAAATGAAGCAATTCAAGTGAGATTTTCACTTAAAACTTTCCTCTCAGTTATACTGGGATACAAATCACAAATCAATCCTTCTCTATGTTTTCATAGACTAGTCACTGATGTAATGAATTACTTTGAATCTTTCATTTTCCAGTGCAAACAAATATTTAGTCTTTGCCTTTCATTCTGTATTTGAGCTGGAACAAGATATTCTTTCTTGAGATGTTATATTTGAGTAGTTTAATTTAAGAAATACAAATAGTGAAAATAATAAATTAATGTGGCAACTGATGTTCTTTAGCTTTCTGTTATTTTAATTTGATTTCCTTTTTTTTTTTAATTGTCATTTATTATAAGTTGGGTACAGCACCAACATCCTGTTTCCAAAGGACTTTCAAAGGACTCTTTATGCTTTTGGATTGGTTAGTTCCATAAACTCACAGGAAATTAATCTGAAAAGCAAAGAGAAGAGTAGTACTGAAAACACTAGAGGAGAAATTAGAATGTTCATTAATTATAAAATATATTTAAACCTGCCTCTGCTGCTGACCTGCTGGGTCTGGTGACTCAGACTCTAAGAGGCTTAGCTTCCTGTCATATTTTCCTTTTATTTTCCTTTGTCCGTGCATTCAACGTAAAATAAGAGATGCTGTGTAATGCAAAGTCAGTACAATAAGAACTTCATGAACAATTCTTCTGGAGAATAAAAGAGAAGACAAAAATCTGCTCTGAAGTTTTTTCTCATTCTTAGAATATAATCTGACATCAGTTTGTTTGTGAAGCACCCTGACAATATACTATGAACCTTAACTGGGAGCCCATGACACAAGGAACTTTTTCAGTTTTTGTTGCCATCTCAGGTTTTCATATCTTATATGTTACTATCAGCAAGAGGTAAAAAAGTCTGCTGTGATCATGTTTCGTGAAGTGGTCTGGAACCACACAGCTATTTCACATGTATTAAAATTAGAAAAGTTAATCTAATTTCATTTTTAATCTGTTCCACTAAAATTAACAAGCAATTCATATATTTTTTTTAAATAAGTACTTTCTCTGTCACTACCCAAGCTGAAATCTATTTCTAGAACTATTTCTTCATAAATTATTAGACTTTCTAAAGAGGTAAGGCATGCGGCACATTCAGTTCATCTTTCATGGAGTTGTTGCGGCATCATAAGCCTAGTCTCCATAATCTGTAAGAAATCTATCCAGAAAGTCCTATGCCAGAGAAACAGCAGAGCACCACAAAACTGTATCTGTCCTGCTAGTTTGCCATGCCTTGTCATATCTGCATTCTCATTAACAGATGCTGGACAAATACGTATTTATCATTTGTTTTGAAGTTGGTAAAACAAATAAGTTGTAAATAAAAGCAAACATCAAGCAACCACAAGACCTACCACAGATCAGAGTTTTATTTAAGACTAGTACAACATCTTACTCTTAACATTCCCTTTCTCAGAGAAATGTATTTCTTAATCTTTAATTTTCTGAGAAAGGATGTTTTGTTTTTGTAGAAACAGTGTGTGTATTCCACAACAGCAACTCCCAGAGTTACTGTCTGTGTCATGCATGTGTCATGCTGATAATTCAAGCTACAGAACAATGGGTTCTTAGAAGCATACACTACTATGCATATTTATATATATGTTCTACCCCATATATTGTTAATACCTGTCTAATTACAGCTGTGCAGTATGGTTTTGAATTTGGATCCTTTCAGGTTATAATGGTAAGTAGAAGGAAGCAATGCCAGTACCGTGATAGCACAGTTCTGTGCCTTGTAGTTTCATGGTGAACAATTGCACCCCGATTAAACATCTGCTGGAAAAACACAGGCATAGAAGAAGATTCAGATTTGAGACATTTTATTAGGATACCAAAGTTTGCCTCTGCTCTGTCAGAACAAAATTCTATTCTGACTTGTGCTAAATGTAATGATTACCCCCAAATACACAGATATGGCCATGGCATAAAATCAAAATAGCTCTTCACTGACTCGTATTTAAAAAATTTATTAATACTGATGGTCTATTGGGGGTTTGTTCCTGTTATGTTGGGACTAAGGAAAGGTGAGGTAGGAAGTGAAAAATATGAAAAGAAAAATTCATTTACTCCTTCACACTAAAGAACAAAGACTTTCTCAGGGTCTGACTCTTTTCAGAGCTGTCTCAGACTTCCCAGAAAGGTATATAAAAGAGACTATTCACATCTGGATGTGTGCAGCCATACTGATCAGTCTGGAACATGCTAGGTGTAGAAAAAGAATTACTCAGCAGAACTGATGGCAGCAAATGGAGACCATATCTGAAAAATGGAAAAGACAATAATTCTGTACTGTCAAAGCTCTTCTAACATATGCCAGATCTTTCTGAAAATGTCTTCATGGAATATGATGACAGACAAACTTATAGAAAAAAAAAAGTGATAACTATGCTATGAGAAGGCACTTGCACGAAAAGGTAAAAATCACTGGTCAGTCCAGTGATGTGTTTTAGCTGGAATCACCAGGGAAAGCAGTTCTTATGAACAGCAGCAAAAGGTAGACTTGGTAACAATGAAAGAGAGCAAACAGACATATAAAGACAATCAAGTTGTGATGACAAATTTAAATGCTGTTTCCTTTGTTTCTAAAAGTTCATAGACATTTCTGATAGGCGTAGTCCCTAGAATATTCTAAAGGAGGGTTAATAATCACTTTAAAGATTTGCTCCATTAGTAATAGATGCCAGCTTCTATTTCAGGGTGGTAACATCAATATTAACAACCCCTTCATAATTACTAGACAACACTGAATTTGCAACACACATCTTTCATGACTAAGAGACTTGAATAGTTGAAAGGAAACTTTGCATATTGATGATGTATTTTAATCAACCTTCCAGTCTGAAGATTCCTTTTTATTTATCACCTATGGTGAAAATGTAGGAAGGATGCAATGTAAGCGTTTTTTTAATAGAAAGAGAGGAAACAAAATCTGCAGTCTTTATTTCGGGAAATGTTGGCCTGGGGAAAAAATGTTCAGTTCATAGAAGATATATTTTGGTTTTTTATTAGTTTGGTAGGATGGCATAGAAAACAAGATCTGCCTATGAAACAGTCCATTAAACAGGAAGAATAATTTTCCTTATTAAAGGGATAATAGTGTAGACTTTTTCCAGGTCGTTCTACTAGATACCAGTGTACTGACTCCTGCAGTCTTTGACCTTAACTGATTGCTCCACTGTTTATTTTCATAGCATGTTTGGCAAATGATCTGGGCAAAGAATATCTGTCTTTCATTCTAAACTCAGCTACTTTTCCCTCTTCCACCAGGACTAGCAGCAAGTAAGTACACTCTCCAGAATCTTAAATACATGATTTTTCCAACTATTTTTCTTGAGGCTTTAAATTTCCTGTTTCTCTATTTAGGAGCACACGGTTGAAAGAAATGAAAAAAAAAAACCCCTCCACAAAAATTTCCAATAAAAAGCCGTTACTGTGTCAGATTCTGAAATAATCTCTTTTTTGTGATATATACACTGGTATTGTCAAAATAACAAGCTTCACAGCAATGGCCCTGCTTCAGTGTCATTATTTTTCTTGAACATTCAATGGGCACAGGTCATAGACATATGAACTTTCTCTTGTAGCTCAGGAATGGTCCACAAATGAAAGAAGAATCTCTTTTTTTCTGCTCTATAGCGAATTATTTTAGCTGCTTTTTCAGGTAAATTGAGTTTCTGCCTGCTACTGATGTGTACGTCCCCTCTTTTGTCTATTGGCACAACTCCTTTGTCATTCTGTAAGTTTCACCAGTCCTCTCATATCTGTAATTTTCACAGCTGAATACCTGCACCTTCCATTCTGTCTTCTGAATTAGATCATATGCTGTTCCCTAGGCTCACTCCCTACGTTGAGATAAGGGGGGACATTCATTGGCCCAGGCACTTCTACTCCAATATCCTCTTATTTCAGTACCATTGTTCACTCTTGTGCCTGGCCTGTGAGAGACGGGTGTCTGACATATCTGTGAACAGATGTATTCATTGGTATAGTGATCTAACAGAACTGTCAGGACCTGGGTGCACTGACAAGCAGTTGGCCTGCCCTGGGCCAGGACAAGAGAAACCTTATAACCAGAATGAGAACGTATGTAGCTTCTGCGGATGGCTTACTCAAATCATCAAACATTTTCATTTATATGTATCTTTCGGTATTCTACATAACAATCTCACTCTTGAAAAAATGCATAATCATTCAGGATTACATTTTCCTGATCCTCAAAGTCCTAGTGTTTTAACAGACACCTCTCTGCTTTACAGAGACAGGATCCTTAGACTAGCAAGTCTTCGCAGATTTTTTCTTGAAAGATAATGTAAAATCCAATAAAGCATGGGATTTTTTTGTCTGAAGAACTTGTCCTTCTTTCAGATTTTGATTTTCCCAATGGGATTTCCTAGCTGCTAAATGCTGATACATTAATAAATCTACCAATATGGCTCATGATGATGATTAATTAAAATTTAAAGAATCAATATTAAATCATCCTGTTTATTGTGCCTATTACAAACCATCTTGAATTTCAGCAACTTTTAGATCTGTCTTGAATCTCTAACTGTTCTGTGTTCTTAATATGAAACAGGCTGATATCCTTAGTCAACAATTTTGAGACAGGTGGTAGGGCTGAAATCCACAGATGATAGGTGCCAAACAAATAAATTCTTGTTTTAGGAAACTTTCTACTGGAAGACTAAACATATGTGCTTCCAAGAGGAACATTAAATGGCATTCTTTATGTCATACATGACAGAATGTTAGACTTGACATATAAAGTTCACAGTAACAAGTATTGTCATATGAGAGGAAGCATTTTTAAGGTTTCCCGGACTGAACCTTTAATACATTGAAGAAGAGAATTTTCTATAATATTGAACATCACAGAAGATACCAGTGAAGTGGACAAAACAGAAAAAGGTGAAGAGCAATATGAAATTCTGATAAAATTATCAATAAAGAAAAAGAGTATAGGTAGCAGTAGAGAAATATAACCTGTTAACACCGATGCTGATACAAATGAAACACTAATGCAAAAGAAATATTTTAATTAGTCTAAAATATCTACTTCCTATTATTTAGGATGGTAAAAACCATATTTATTTTCTACCTTTAAAATACATAAGTAGATGTGTGTAAACTGGAGCTGGGAATACACTAGAAGTTAAATGAGCACTGTAATATATTGAAAACACACTAGAAGTTTAATACTGTGAGTAGTTAGTTATAATTCACTTAATTTCACTTTTCTGTGTCTCAGTTAAGGCAAATTGGGAGATAATACTACAGAAACCATTCTGCATGAGAGATAGGCATGAAATGATGCTAGTTCTTGCAGTTAAAACAGATATCACAAAGTATTTAACAAAAAATAAGGCAGATATCTAATATGTGTCAGGCCTTCTTTGTGCATGCAACTTAATATAGGGGTTGAAGACCTTTCATAGAGTGCTTATCAGATTGTCTTTTATCTTTTCCAAATTAAAAGTATTGTGTCTGCCAGCAGAAACTCAGTCATATCTAAGAAATGCTGCCTGCCAAACAGACAAGTTGCTATGGGTAATCTGCTGTGGTAGTTTGTCTCTCTGAAAGGAAATGTACTTTAGTTTTCATCCCTTCCTAAGTTTGGCCCTTGATGCGAGTGAGAAGGGAGTCACTGACTCTGAATATTGTTTCAGGATTATTTGCCTTGCACCATCCTGTACAAGTCCTAGTGTGCCACTTAATGGCTAGCTGTGTGCAGTCTTTGCCAGGCTGTATTGTAGGAGGACTTTTAGTCCCTACAATTCTTGCATGAATATGCTAATTTTAGGTCCCATTGCCTAAATTACAAGCTCATACTAATTTGATTATGTATACCACTCTATTTTACAGATAAGAAGCCATTACTAATGGATATTTACTTTGCATGGGCGCATTTGACATAGAATATGGACTGTAATTACTTACCTGTGTCTAACAATATTAGGTCTTAGAGTATAAGGAAGGAGGAAACTAGGTACTAAAAGAATTTACTAGGTAGAAGGTTCCTATAGTGAGTTATCACTCAAGCACGAAGTTCCACCAATGTGTGCTCCTGGTGATCTTAAAAGTGAACACATGTAAAAGTTAGGTCTTATGGTTGGAAAATACCTGTCGGCATTTTTAAAAAGTGTTAATTTCTGTATCTGCTCAGACTTTGTATCAGATTATTACTTTTTGATTCTTTACATTTTCTCAAATTTTGTCCAAAATATCTGTGACCCTGACTGCTCTGCTCACTATATCCTCTAGTAAGGATAAAAGCCTGAAACAACATGGGAGAAGAGTAAAACTAGTGTCTGGAAGGGCAATACAGAAGCAGAGGCAGAGACCTTCTATCAGAACAAAGGTATATTGAATAAGGCAACAGGAATTAATGAGAGAAAAAAAAAAAAATCTGAGGAGAAGTTGTCCAGTGCAACATTCCTGGCTGTTGAACGGATAACATTGTATGCCAAAAGATGTCCAATTTGTTTGCAAGAGGGTTATTCTGAGTGATTGGTGATTCTAGTTGTGTAGCCTTAGATAAGCAGGGAAGCTCAGTAGACTGCAGCAAGTTTGCCTACTCTCCAGTGGTCGTGAGAGGATCTTTGACAGATACAAAAAAATCAAAATCTGATAAACAAAACAAAACAAAAAATCCTTCATGTTTCTTTCTGAATAGTCACTGAAAAAGAATCTTCATGTAAGAGTTCACAAAATAAGTAACTATTTATCTTCTTTCATTTTCCCATAATCAATGGTATTTCTTAAGAACAGAATTCTTTTCCAAGCTGGGCTTAATTCTCCTAGAACGATTTGTGACAAATTTCAGATGTTCTTTATGCAAAAGAGTAGGAATAGTGGAACAAGGTTGCCCTTCAGCAGCAGTTGTATTCTTTAATTTTATTCCTTTTTTGAGAAGCCTTGATATCCTAGTTTCTAACTACTTCCCTTACACATTTTGCATGATTATTACGGACCCAATATTGTAGATAAGTTCTAGCACCTGATTCCAAAAACTTCAGCTGAACACCTGGCTGTCCAGGCTTCCATGTAGTGTGCATCCATGTGAGTAGTTATTTGTGTGTGTCTTACATCCATACACTTTGAGGAAAACTGAATAATCGAAAAAATAGTTTCAAAAATGCTTCTGCTGTTAGCTCTAAACATTCTTGACAGAATTACAGAAAGTCTTTCATAGAGTACTGCTGGGGCTTGTAGGGTAAATACATATTTTTCAGATAGATGAGTTTTTAATAAAAAAAACAAACCCTAAAATCAAGAAACATTACAAAAAACAAAAACATTTTACACTTTATAAACCAATGCCAACTTGCTGCAGCAATAATGACATCATAGGATCATAGAATCATTAGGGTTGGAAAAGACCTCTAAGATCATCAAGTCCAACCATCGACCC
>Ga0181612_172879_pt1 | contig 10089 bp, 6 predicted proteins | sample HoacroProtozoa21_FD_119630 | JGI IMG/M metagenome (GOLD analysis project Ga0181612, IMG submission 119630) | Hoatzin crop microbial communities from Cojedes, Venezuel. Combined Assembly of Gp0051906, Gp0051904, Gp0051908
AGAGTGCTAACACACAACTCCTTTGAACTAGTTTTACAAAAACATTCAGGCAATTGGGTAAGTTTATTTTAAGGTTTTTTTCAGTCATCGGAAATATTCATTAAAAAATACAGTAGTTTGAACAGAAAACTTGTAGTTTGGTCAATGATTTGATCCGCTCGGTGGTGAAGTACAATTCTCTCTTCATAGCGAGCAGTAACATTGTCAGACCTGTGGCAGCCTGTGAGTTGAAGGAGACAAAATATACAGAGACAAACAATACCTTTTGTCGAACTAAGTCAATATACTGCCAGAGAGAGGAAAATCCACACCAGAAATGCTGACAAGCTTTTAAGCATGTAAACTCTTCTTCCAGTAAGCACTAAGACAAGTAAGCTTTTGAGGACCTTCTTCGCAAAAGCAGCTACCATGTTCTACATTATTTATGTTGTAGAGGTTGAATCCAAAACCAGATTACAAAGTAGGGCCTGTGAAATTCCCATTTACACAAAAAACCCCTGTGTGTTGTCTTTCTCATCTGAATGGACAAATCAAAAGCTTTATGGTAAGATACTATTGCAAGAAACTATTTTGGCCAACAGCCTCACCACTTTTGCACTGTGTTTGAACCCAGTATTAAGTTCTCCTGCCCTACACTATACTCTGTTGCCATTTACAATTTCAGAATTTATCCCAAGTAGAAATAAATACTAAACCAAACAACTTAGCTTGGCCCCTTTGCCTTAGGGTGTGCAGTCATTTCTACTCAACATTTCGTCTCTAAATAGCTGTGCCACTTTGATAATCAAAATAGACAGTGACAGAGAAGTTGCCACATTTCGCTCACATTGTTTCTCTTGAACACAAGTCAAGAACCTATGAACAAAGATACATGTGTTCTTTGTTTTTTTCCTATGAAATACTTATTATGAAAAGCATGTTTCACTTGCATTACTGTTCCTTACCACCAATCTTTTAACCACTAAGTAATTCACTACTGCCTACACTGTGACAGCTAGCAGGCCTGACATGCACATCTTTGTTTCTGTGTGTTTTAATACACTGCAACTGAAGATCTTATACTCAGCCCAAGTAGTACAGTGTGAAATCAGGACGAATATTTTTCCATACATTCAGGACCCATTGCTCACAGTGTAGGACCACGTTATTGTTCAGGTATCAGAGAAGAGGTTTAGATGTAATGCAATTCTACCAGTGAAAACATATATTCCTACAACTTAATATTAGAAGAAAAGATTAGCTGTATTCCAAATAAAATTATATAGAGGTGCAAAAAAATAAGAGGGAAAGATAGTGGACAAGCTTTAGCCATGGGCTTTCATCTTCTATTTCACTCTGTTAACTGAAATAAATATTAGGCAAAGGAAGTAAGTGGATCCAGAACATCTAGACAGAGCAAAGCAGTAGCGTAATGGCACACTGAAAACATTGGCTGCCAGAGAAGAGTCTGAGACAGGATGAGCAGTCTCAAAGGACAACAGAGATTTTCAAGAAAAGAAACAGACCTCAGTGCTGCCTCAGACACTGGAAAGTGAAGACCGATGCCACATTTAATTCAAAGCTAATTGGAGAATCATGCTGATAACCGTAAATATTTTGTTGATTTGATAGGACAGATCCAAAGACCATGACATTAGTTGCAACTGTTCACAGGCACAGACAATTGTGGAAACAAAAGTTTGTTCTTAAAAAAAGAACCACTTAAAGCTGTACTGTAAAGTAACTATTCTTAAAAGGGGCAGACATAGCAGCTCACTTACACCAGAAAGCATTCATAAATGCCTTCCTTCCATAATGATAAGAATAAAATTATACCCTTTGCTATGCTTTTGTCAAGAGCTTATTTGTCTTTTTAGTTTATGACAAAGGTCTCCTCAGTTTCAGATAAAGTACAAGACCTCAAAATAAAAATCTAAAACTGCCATGTAACTCTAAGACCTCACCTCTGGGAAAGAAATGAGGAAGAATTTCTGACTGGTGAAGATCATGCTCCATGTCTTGCTAGCCTCCTAGGGAAGTATTTGCGAATACAGATTTTAGAAAACATTCTCAAACTGCAAGAAGAAGGTAGTTCTCCAGGAAGGTCTTAATTATGCAAGAGCTTTGAAACCCAAGACCACCTTTCTGCAATTCTCTCTTCCTTCCTTTAAATCTTTTAATTGATGGGTCGCTATCACTTCTCTGTTCTTAAGTTGCCCTACAACAGTATCTCCTTTTTATCTCCCCTTTCCCACATATTTATTCTGCATTCAAAACCAGCAGGAGGGTGCCTGGCTGCTCCCCTAGATTGGGTTCTAAATTAAAAGTGGCTTTTGCTAGTTGCACACCTGAAAGAATACACATAGTTCCACCTCCAAGGGCACCCAAAGCAATTGTGTCAGTTAAGGAGAGGAAACACAAGTTCACATAGAAAAAGAAAGCAAGCAGCTGTGAAGGACAAACTCTTAGTTATAACAACGAGCTATGTGTTGCTTCTTTTGCACAAGCAGTGCAAAAAACTTGGGGAAAGTTATTTAAAATTACAAGGAAGGACACATGTACCGGTCTTCAGTTTTGAGGGTGAAGAGGACCATTTCAACCTCCAGCAGCAGCAGTAAAAAAGTAAATGAATAAAAATCCTGATATGCTAGGGCAATGCTCCTCATTCCTTCCTCAAATCCCAAATCACCATGACATTATGGACAGTTCGATAAGGACAGTGACTTTCAAAAGAATAACAACTTCAAGAACTTCCACTGAGTTTTAAAATGCCATGGAGAAGAGCACACTTTAAAGCTGCTGTTATGGTTGGTGGGATCTCTCTCCAGTGAATAAAACCCAAAATATCTGCAAGGCCTGTTAGAGTATCAGACACAAGGACTCACACTGTCCTTACCAACTGCTACCAGAGATAACTAAACAGGACGGAGGCGGGGCTGCTTCTTTTGAGGTCAGGAGAGTAATGAAAAAGTTGACTGCTACATTGGCAAAATACAATAAAACATGACCATTCTGCCAAATTATTTGGAATTGTAGAATCACAATTGTTTCAGCAACTGTGTCACTTAAGCCCATACAGCTCCATCTGATGCTTTATTCTAACATTTTTTGAAGAGGGTTGCCAACAGTGATTGATCCAAGATGTTAAAGCGCTCCAATTTTATGTGATTGTGATCTATAATCAGAAAGAAATGATCAGTTAAAACTGAGAAATACTTTCAAGTTACTACAAACCTTCATAATAGCAGCAAGTGGTCTCCAAAAATTGCCCTCAAGGAAAATTAAAAAAGACAAAGAAATTATCTATTTCCTGTTTAGCTGCTTGATTTCTTTTAGTCTCAGCTTCAGATTTGGTGTCTCTAAGCTGTGTCTGCACCCATCTGATCTAGAACATTATTTTTAAATGAGACCTGAGACCCTGACAAACTTCGCTAACACTGAGTGCAAAAATACCCAATATTCAGATTCGTGATAGAAACTGGCAGTGATTCACTGGCAGTTCTTATGTTAAAAGTCAACTCCGGCAACTGTTGAAACCCATCAGGATTTCCTAAAATCCAACAGGATCCAGAGTCCTTTGAATCACAGTTACTGATCTAACCTGAGGCCGGATTATTGCTCAAAAAAAATAGCAAAATTTATCTTTCTCCTCAACGTATTGTTGCATGCAAGTGCTGTAACTGTTTCCTTTAGAGTACAAAGCCAAGGTACATTATAATACCTTTTGGGCATAAATCGCTAAAGAAGAAACCCTTTAAGATTAAACAAAATCCCGGAAGGGCAGCATGAAGTAGACTTTATTGCATTTTCAGACAGAAAGCAAGGAGTCAGTGTTAAGACAGCAGGGCTGTTCTTCCCAGTTTAGCAAGAAGAACATTATTAGCTGATATGATTTAAATTCTAAAGTATCCTGTGAGACATTCTATGTCTACAGCTGAACAATTATCAAAAAGGATTCATTTGCAACTCAAAAATGGTCTAATTTTCCCCTCATTGTTCAGAATGCTTTATAGAACACCATTAGAGGAAATAAGAGTATTTTAGTGCTTAATATTAGTAACCGACATTAAAATAATCTACCTTTTGTTAAGAAAAAAATCCTAGAACAATAAAAAATGTTTGAACTCCTTGGGAAATACTCCCTTTCTGTAGTGAGTCTTAAAAAATTAAACTAATTTTATTATGCCATCTTTCTGCAGTTATTTATCTTTTCCCATGAATCGATGGTTTACTAGGCTTAATTGTGATCCCTCTATTAAAGCAAGCAGTAGAATTGATTTACAGAAACTCAAGGGACAACATCTTTCCTTCTCACCTGCCCTCAGATTTTCAACCAGTGAACTCTTGGTTATGACTATACAGGAGAAGGCCGTTTGCAGCCAAATGCCATTCCAGTCAATACACAAGCTGTAAGTTTCCAATAAGCACCACATATATGGTAGGCTAAGATTTGTCATGGAGTAATTTAGCTGAAACACAGAGTTTCAGTCAGGACAGGCTTACTCACAAGCCCAAAGAAATAATTTTCTTTCAATTAAAAAAATAAAAGCTTGGGGCTTGATTGAAATTCATGAAACACGGATGCTGTTCAACATCATGTTCTCCATAGTCCGGATTTAATTACCAGCAGAAGAGCTGCCAGCCAAAGATTCCCATTTGCTCAAGCTGCTGACAGTGCATTCCAGAAAAACACAAGTCAGTAAGTCCCCTCATCTCGGGAGAAGCCAGCTACTTTTTCCCCGCAACGTGCCATCCATTTCTCAACTGATAAAGTTTCAAGACATATTCACCACCCGCATTTACAAAGGGAAGGTGGGGAAGGAATATGAAATAGATCAGTCAGACTCTCTAACTTTCCTTCTCTGGGGCCACCTTTTACCTTGGGCAACAACACCCACTCAGGCACAGAACTAGAGCCCATACTCAGACACTCTGGATTGTTTTCCCATAGCTTCAGGGGAAACTCTACCATGACAGCTACAGCTGGAAGGCTCTGTCCTCTTCGCAACAGACCTGAAAGTTTGCTAAATAGATGTGGGATGCTACTGATAAAAACGTGATGATCCTACAGAAACCTGAAAGGGTTGCGAATGCCTTGGTATAGGCACTGGATATTTTGTGAGAGTTTGTTCTATCATTCAAGATAGGGATGAGCACTCTCGGGAAATGACAGGAGTCAATACAAGCCAACATAATTTTATTTTCATCCTGATTTTATTTGAAAATCTACATAAAAATGTATTATAAAGATGAAACCTAAATCAATGCCTCCTGGCAAACATATAAATAACATCTCAGTGCCAAGTATTTCCAGCCATGCAGTAGTTTTGCTAGTATTTATCCATCCTGAGTGCTCGCCACACCACAAAAGCTTAATCGAAGCACTTAATTCACAAAAAGGCTCTAAAATAAGTTGCCTTGATGCTTTTTTGTTTCCTCTTTCCCTCCACCATTTCTCCTGTTCTTACTGAACCCCAGAATCACTGCGGCCTTTCTGGTATGTCAGAGATTTTGTACGAAGCTGCTGCTGTCACATTACTACCTTGATTCTCAGCAGTAAACATACAAGTGGCAGCACATTAAAACTAAAAATTTATAGCTCTAAGAAATTATAGTTTAAGTTGCTATTCATCAACATAATTGGATGTTAATAATAGGGTGTACAGTCCTGGCATTCATATCAGGTACACATGCTATACATTTATTAAGTCTAATTCATTCTCCTGAAGTTCTAATGAGGGCTGCTTAATTCCAGCTTTAAGCAAATGTCAGAGGAGCCAGAAACCCAAGCAGAGACTGTTTTTCACAGGTGGCATTTTATGAATAACTCAAACAGAGCTTTTTTAGTGTTAAGTGTGATTATACTTGGCTTTATCTCTGCCTACATACATTCTCTTCCCTATTTGCATTTATTTCTCTTGCAGCTCATAACTGAAGATGAATGGAAGTGAATGTTATGTTCGGATTGTCTGCTTGTTCCAGTAACTATTCTTCATTGTATGACTACCTTTAATGGATGTATAATATAAATTTTAAGGCAGGTGGGGAAAAAAAAGTTATTTGGAGATTTTCAAACATGTTTTTGAGATATTTTTGAGCTACATATTATGTAAGCTTTTTCTGCTGCACATGAACAAGCTGATACACGCTTTTGAGTTACTATGTTAAATGCTATGATCATGCTAAGTCTTCACGCTTTTGTACAGAAAGTTCTGCCATCAGCACAAGATTTAAAAAGTAAAAGAAACTAATAACAGCTCATAATATTTGCTAATCTCTGACTGTCATCCACCATCATGGTCAGTCACAATCTGAATGTAAACTGGTACATAAACATGTTCTCAAAAAGAACGTAAATTCGTTGATCACAGAATTACTGCATCCTATCCGCTACAGAGGAGCGTCCCAATCCCTCTTTTCTCTGGCACATGCTATAAAGAAAATGGAACTGGATATGTTAAAACCAAGCAATGAGCACCAAGACAGACCCAAAATATAGCAATCTTTTCATTACCTACTTTGGCGAACGAGTTTTGCATATTTATGGTAGTAAACCTAAGATACTCAGATGACATTCTGATTACCTTCATAAGAACCCTAGCTTCTAACATTGATATTGGAAATTTATCTTCTGACTGAACAAATTCAGAATACTCCCTTATCACCATCAATTTCTCATGTAGCTTGATCAGCCACCAAAATGGTTGCATGGAAGCAACATTGTATGCTAAAATAATAAACCGTCCAAAGGTAAATGTATCTCTTCTGTTAAAAAACATTAACCATCTGAAATGTCCACAAAAAGCTCTATTATTTAACTAAGCCCTCAGTGTTCATTTTGCTCTCAGAAGAATATACTCCCTCTGCAACCAAGAGGATGTTTACACAGCAGGGCACTCATTTAAAGAATAAAGTCAGATTTCGAAAGAAGCACCCAAACACTGTGTGAGAACTTTAGTGAAAGCCTCTGTTCCCGTCCCTGTGTTTGCTTCATGTTATTCAGAGCCAGTCACCAACTAATTGCAACATATGCTTTCTTGAAATAAGCCTTCCTAGAACCAACAGTTCTGGTCTTCACATGCCTCCCTATCCATACTATATAAGGAGATGGAGTCTACAGTGAAAGGAGAAATCCAGATACGCTAAATGAATCTAGAGCAAACCTGAGCAAATGTAAAACTTTTATCTCCGCTACCAACACTGCAGAATCTCCCTACAACAGAGCCAGCAGTATCCTACATTTGCATTTCTGGGAACATAAGACTTCATCCACTCTCCCAGATGCCCCTCCAGTATCTACACAGATTAATCAGAACAACCATATCAAACCAGAATAAAGCCATACATACAAAAATACCCACTTACTAGTGAGGGAACTCAATACAATCAGTCCATCTTCTGATCTTTCATTCCAGAGTGATAAATGATAGCTCTGCTGGGCATTTAAAGTCATAGCTCTGTCCTTCCCATATAGATAACCACTTTAACTCCTTTCCCAAAATCTTTGTACTCCATAGGACAAGATACTACTCTCCTTCAATCAATCTCATTGCCTACCTAGTGGAAGTCATAAAGATTGTTCCAAGCATATATTTGTTTTGAGGTTTGCTACTACCTTTTCTGATTTTACAAGTGGCTTGTACACCTGATAGCTTGTGTGCTGTTTCTGAAATAGTTTATGCTGTCTTATATTCAAAAGAGATTGGCTCTACCCTCAGAGCTCACTTCTGTCATTGACCTTAGATCATAGTAAATACAACAGATCTTCCACTGGAAACTAGACAGAGCATGTCCAGTATGGAAAATCATCTTTTTGCTATGGTAATAAACATGTAGATAGAATGAATTCTCTTACTTATCAGTTGCAGACAATACTGACATTAACTATCAAGATTTTTGAAGTAAGCAGAAGGATTTATCAAAGATGTAGTACACTGGTATGCAAACACTACCCACATCAGACATCCCTGATATTTTTCAGCTCTATTATTTATTTTTAAAATGTTATAATTCTATCCTATTATTTATTTATTTAATTATTAAAATCAGACCATTACAGAAATACATACTGTTACACAAATAATTTCTGCACGTTAGCATTTGCAAGACATGTCATTGTGTTCACAGGGATGCAGGACTACAAGATCTGTATTTGAACATATAATATGCGAACTGACACAAAAGCTGATGAAAAATTATGCTCCTCTTGCAATTGTGTTAGTTGCATATAGACACTGTACAATCCAGCATAAGTTTAACAGAGCTAAGGAGCAAGTGGGAAAAGTGGCATCTTGGTAACTATATGTGGCATCTTTATAAGTGTCACAGTTATTAAAATCCTAAACCATCCTTTAAAGATTAATGCACTTCCCATACAAAAAGCAAGAGGGGATCTGATAATCTTGAAGAATGGGTGCTTTTTCACCAAGATGTATTTGACAACTGTTGGACAGTAGTTAACCATCGTGATATTCGGGGAGTGAAGTGATTCATCAAATGGCAGTGGAACAACTAATCGCAATATGGCACCAAGAATCTGGTGTGTATCTTCTCCTTGAAGAGTCTACCCATTTTATGTATTCTGATTCCTTTAAAGTAACTCTGAAAACCGTTTGTACAGTCTGAAACATCTCTGCAACTGCTTCCACACAGACATTATTATATTTTCTTTTCTTCCTGGTAATTCTATAGTTTGCAAATCTGGAAAATCCTACTGACTCTCAGCATTCCATGTTAGGTTTTCAATTTGTTTCCAAAACCATCATTTAAACTTTTTCCAGCTATTTCTGTGTATCTCCTGTAATCAATCAGATGTGTTATGAGGCAGAGGAAAAAAAAGAAAAAAGCATAAACTCTTTAAGGCTCTAATCAACCCAGAGAATTAGTTCCAGGGCTTGAGACGGAAAGAGAAACAAAGATTCACTGTAGCAGGTGCTAGGGAAACTTGTTGGTTTCTTTGTTTTGGTTTGGATTTTTCTGTAAATAATTAAAGTTTGTAAAGGGCTTGAAACAAACAAACAAAACAATATGCATAATGCATAAGAGGACTTACAAGTAGCAGTGAGAAGCAGGTTGTACAACAGGTAGTCTGATGGCATAGTGGCACTGCAGCTTAGGCAGAAGAGAATTTAGTGCTGAGAACACACCAGGAAACCACTCATATGCTTTACAAGTGGGAAAAGATGGACTGCAGACATCCCAGGCCGGTCATCCCATGATTATTCTTCCCCCACGCAGGAAACAAAAAAAAACCCCTGAACAACCATATGCGGATGTGAAAAGTTGTTTCAGAGTCTCTTGTTTATAAAAAGCTCCGATAATGATATGTAGATGCTCCCTGAGAGTAAATACCAAGGTCAGTGGGCCTGCAGGATGCTCCTGGCCTCTTAGTACATGTGGTATCATGGCAGGGTTGGAATAGGACAGCCCTCCCAAGAGTTCGTCTGTGCTTGGGCACCCGCTGCACATCCTGGGGAGGGCGAACCCAGAGCGGCTGCTAAGCCATGAAAAGAAGTCAGGTGAATTGCCTACCCATTTAAGTCAACTATACCTAGCCAAATTTAGCCTCCTGGCTCTCGAGCAGTGATCTACCTCTAAGCAAAAATCCCAAAGGCTGGAAAATAAGCTATTACAATTGTCAAAGAAGAGACTGTTATCAGCCAATAAGAGACACCAGACTAGGTAAACACAAATATGATGCCTTCCATTCCATATGGCAAGATGAGAAGCACATTTTAAGGGCTATGGTTGCTTCCAGTAGCATTTTGTCTGGCTGTGCTTAGCATATCAACTGGTAAGTACTGCTGCCACTTAAATATCTTGTTGCATGAACACAATTAACTGCTTTAAGCTTTGATAAACACCTGATAGAAAGACAAAAGGAAAAAAGCCCTGTTGCAGAAAACAACTTGAGCTTAACAAAATTACATTCAACTCAATAAACTTAAGCAGAAGATGTAAAGTTTCAAGCACACCACAGTTTAGCAAAACTGTGAGGAAAGGAAATATGATTCCATCACTATAAGTGTTAGGTCAGCTTAGCCTTACGCACTTCATCAGCACCATTTTTGCAGAGCAATCCTTTGGTCTGGAATAGAGTAATTCTGGAAT
>Ga0181612_101257_pt1 | contig 10088 bp, 5 predicted proteins | sample HoacroProtozoa21_FD_119630 | JGI IMG/M metagenome (GOLD analysis project Ga0181612, IMG submission 119630) | Hoatzin crop microbial communities from Cojedes, Venezuel. Combined Assembly of Gp0051906, Gp0051904, Gp0051908
AAGAATTCTCAGAGGCCCCGTTTCTCTTTGTTCTAGGGAAGGGGGATGTTCCTGCTCCTCTATTTTGAGTGCTGGTATTAAATAGGTTAAAATTTCTTTTTTTTCTCCTTCTTTTTTTAAAATAATTTATTTTTTTTTTTTTTTTTTTTTTTTTAGTGTAGAAAAGAAGGACGTTTGTGCTGAATTTCAGTGTGCATCTGACTCCAGCTGCATCTAGTTTCCAAACAAGCGCAGTCTGGATAATTAGCGTCTCTAAATATAACTTTGCCTTTATAGACTGTAGGGCGTGAGGCACCGCTTTAGAGAGACAGAGCTATGGCTGTGATTTCTTTTTCAGCTTGCACAATAGGAGGGTGTTTATTTAGCTGCAGATTTTGTAACTGAAATACGTCCTTGTCATCAGCATACTTAACATTGGAACTGCTATTTCCCTAGCTTTCACCCTCCATCATGAAATCACTGTTACTCTTAGTGAGATGAGAAAAGAACAAAAATTAAGTATATATTAATTGGAAAAACAGATACTAGAATAGGATATTCAACTATAATGTTATTTTAGCTTCCATGAAATGATGAGTCTTAAATAAAAGGTTCATGTACTTCACAACCAAATTTTCAAATATCCAGAAACATTGATGCACACTGTAATAAGATTTTAGATGGGTGTTTGTTATTTTGCACACACAAATGCAGGCTTAGGCCTTCACAACTATGGTAACACTGCTGCTCCACATAGCAGTGCTGGGCTGGCTGTATTAACAATATTTGTGAGTCTAGTAATGGGCACTGAATTTCTAACTACCTGCCCAGTTTCCACTAACCCTGTTAACAGATGTCCTCATGGAAGGGGCGTACTTCAGAGGCTAGCAGAACTTTGGTCCATTAGCTAGTCGATGGATTGGCCCATTATATATCTGCCGGATTTTCTTTTTTACATGTCCAACATCAGACCAAAGAAGTCCCATCAAAAGCTCTACAGAGGTCGGCACAATTTTCTTTGGGATCCAGATTTAATCCTTACCAAGTGCAGTATACTCCAGTGGAGAATTTTTGGTCAATTTAACCTGATCTTCCTGTGCAAATTACTCTTCTTTTTTGTCTACAGCTTAAGTTTCTGTTCTGTTTTTTTTTTTGCATTTTCCTAGGCATTTAGAAAAAAAATATGATAAAGTCTGTGAATTTTGCAAGAAACATAAAACCAGCATTCAGTATGTGATCTACGGAATTTTCATAACAGGTACAGTATATTACACGCAGGGTTGCTGAAGCCTTCTTTATTGAATATATATATGAGATTGTAGACTGTGCCTGTCTTCTATCTGACACAAAAGCTCTTGACTGTCTTAAAGAATGCATTTGACATGAAGTAAAAGTGAATTTAGTCCCAGAAGAAGCTTCAGATAGCAAGACCTCCACTCATTCCAAACATAACAAAAACACAGATCTTGCTACACTGCTCCTCGAAGACGTTGCATCTCTGACGAGCAATTACATTTGGCGAAAGTTCAGTCTCTGTGTCCACTCCATTACTAGCCCCCTCCAAGAGGCTAATTAAATTACAGTTTTAGGAACTTGCCCAAAACCATTAAATCACATAATAAGAGTTGGGCACCAACTTGAGATGAACTTAAGTCATCAGGCTAGAAATGAAAGTTTCCTATTCTGACACCTATCACTCGATATCCACAGCATATGTTTGCTGGAGGAAATGTGTTTTATAGTCAGCATGCACTGCAAAGTCATTCAGATAGTCTTTGTTCCTTTCCTAATTATCCAGTAGGTTGGTTTGTTTCCACTGTCATTTTGAGATCCTCCTACCTGAACACTGAGAAGACATAAACCTAAAATATGTCTGTCTAATAGGCATCAACATACCGTAAAGTGGTTGTAAAAGGGACACTTGCATGCTAAATATCCTGCCCTCCTAGCATCAGCTCACCTTGCTTTGTCATAGCACAGACATATCCTCGCTCAAGAAAGCGAGTGAGTTCTAAGGATAAGTCAGGGTTTCATATGTTAATTCCATAAAAACCAACTTGGCTTAGAAAAATCAGTAGTTTGTCTTCCTTATTGGCCATAGACAATATCAGATTATTATTTACAAAAATTGAATGTTTAATTGGCTAGCACCTACTAGCAATGAACCTGCCAAATGACAAATAATTTCACAGCTACTTTACAAAATAAACTACTACTAAACTTCCCAGTTACTTGGGAGGGCATCATATCAGGCTGTTGATAAATGTTTTTAAGTATTTCTTCTAGTTTTATTGGATAATCTCATCCTCCTGTGAAAGAAGGCAAAAAGACTCATTGTTCTTAATTCACAGGTTTTATACAGAAAAAGCAGTTCTGTAGGTGTGCTTAATTTTCCCATGTGAGTAACATGCTTGATATGACTTTGGCTTGGCCAAAGCATATAAACTGTTTTGACAGGGTGAAAGTCACTGATAAGAAAACCATTTCATACAAGTGAGCATATTGTAAGTAATGACACTTATCTGTGAAAGCAAAATTTTTCAGTATTTAGGCCAAGAGTCAGAAAAGCACTTAAAAGGTAAACACAGGCCTGACTTTAGCCACATCCTTTAAATTTAAGATTTTATTCTGTTTTTAAAAAGACCAACTTAACTGACATGTATTCTTGTTTCTGTACAGCATACTTGGCAGTAGTTATTGCAGCCTGCAGCTTGAATTTTCAGAGAGCCTTGCCACTCTTTATCATCACGATCCTAGCCATCTTATTCATCTGCTGGAATTTTTTAATAGCTAAGTATGAACACAGAATTCCTGCCTTCTTTTCCCTTGGAGAAAGATACCTGGAGAATCAATGGTTTTGGCTGAAATGGTAAATATTAATTACTTCCTGTTTATGCAGAAGAACAAAATATTACTTAATTTACTCCCATGGTTTTATTTCAGCTTACACCTCCATAAGCACCGGGAGATGGATCAATCATACAAATTGCAATAAGGTCAAAGGATACGTACAGAATAACTCAGTATTTTCCAGTTTATAGATGTCAGGCACACCTTCAAGATTGCAATACAGTAGCTAGGTGTCAAAAAACTTGACAGAAAGTATAAAAAAATTCCTCGAGGTAGATCATGTTTGTGGTAGCAAGACAATATGTCCACGGAAGTTCAGGTGTGTTGTAGCCTTTTGCATTCATTCTGCAAGCCAGAAAGTGCCTCACTGTCACTTGTTCAAAGGGCTGTGAGATTCATAAAAATATTGACTCCAATATATGCGAACTGCTAAAAACTGAAGTGTGTTACATGGACATTACTTGTTCACATATCCCCATAGCAATTTTTCCGTGACCTTCAGGAATCAAAACATGCCAGCTATATTTGCTGTCATAATAAGATAATATAACCTTATTTGGTGTGGTAGACGTTCATCTGGTAGATAAATGGTAGATACTTAGATTTGGTAGATACTTATTCCAAGTATTTGTGAGCAGTTATCAGGAAGACTGAAGTTATTCCTGGGAAAATGGAGATCCAAAGGAGGCTCATGAACCAAAGAAAAGACCAAATGAAATCTCATTGGAAAGGAAATTGGCCAGCTACCTCCTGTCTCAGCTAAGTTACCTTCTATCTGAGAGAGACAGAGGTTGAAGGAGGAGTCATTCAGGGTTTAGGAAAATGTCCCAATGTACTTAAAATTTTGAAATGGTTTTGCCATAGAAGCATAAATTTCTAAGAAAGGTGCTATAAAAATTGTGGTCCTTCTGCTCCGGAGAGTCATTAGAGAGCAGTCACACACAGGTACCTTCATTAGACAATCTGGCAGCTTCCTTGGGGGAGGACCAAGCTGAACAGGAGAGCCCTGATAAGCAGATGGAACAAAATGGAGGCAGTAAGTGCTGTATTACCTGGGCTGCAATCCTTAAATTGTACATATCACAGATGAAGTGCTTAACTGTAGGTCACGGATTCCTCCAAGAGACAGGAAGGCTCTTAGGTGTTGAAAGTGTTATTCAGCATTGTAATAGACAAGCCATTTTGTGGAGTTGGCCTGCAATATTTTTGTTTCAGGTCTAAAAATGAGATTTAGGTATCTAGGCACCACTGAAATTGGTGGAAGCTAAACAACTGTTAAACATGAGTAACGTTAAAGGACTGAGACTAAGTTTAGTTTTCTCTTTTGTAAATGGGACGATGTATTTCCTTGCCTCTCTGGCTGTTGTTGTGATAATTACCTTCAATACACAAGCTGAACACGGTTCTGTGATAGTGGGGACCATAGAAACACTAACCACAGATGTACACATGGTACATTGTGTACATTGTTTATGCACTGTCATTGTTTCTGAGATAATTAAAACAGTTGTAATTAAAAGTTATTTTGCTAAACAGACTACAGCCAGTTACAAAGAAGTAGTTGATAACCAGCTTCCAAATAGTGTGTTTCATATGCCCACCAGTTAAACAGTACAATGCAATTAGTAAAAACCACAGCCTGTCTTGCCCAGAGCTGAGAAAATATTCAATAAAGAAGACAGGAAAGGAAAAGGAAAATGTGAAAAGAAAAGTGAGAAAGGAGGGTATCTTCTCACACTTCATTTAATAGAAATAACACCCAGACAAGAGTCACTTGTGCTTTATTGGTTTTCCCTAACTCTGACTTTGGGGGCATATTTGGAGTACATTTCTTCTGGATGCCACCAAGGGATGTTGTTGTCAGAGTTGCATCAGCAGAGGCAGGTTCCTGGTTGTCTAGAGCTACATGTTTCAGCTTAATACGTATGCTCAGAGAGTTCATTCACAGGCAGAGTTGTAAATGTTGTGGGAAGGGGAAGGAATACCTGCTCTTCTTCAGGGTGTCATGCCTGATACTTTTTTTCCCCTAGGGTGCTGTGGGCAATTCTTCTTATAACTGTCATCTGCTGGCTCATCTTTGACACAGCAAAACAGGGATCCCACCAGCTCATCTCCTTTGGTGGCCTTGTGATATATGTTCTCCTGATGTTTATCTTTTCCAAATATCCAGCCAGAGTGAGTATTTAGTCCATGTTGGATCTTTGGGATTTTTTTGTTCAATGTGTCAAAACCCTAGCACCAAGTTCCTAATGAGTAACAGGAAGCCCATGAAAGTCAAAATTTAGGCTTGCCGAAACCCAGTGAGGTATTTCATCTCTGAGGGAAGTAATTTTGCTCTGACATCTTGGGGAGCATTTGGGGACTGTACCAGCATCTGGCTGTCACTATGCTGGGAGGCTGCGGCCCATCCTTTGTTCCAGCCCTGATGCAGACTGATGCACATTTGCTCCTGGAGCATCAGTGCAAGCTGATGCAGGCATACTCCGTGCTTTCCACCCACAGGAGGCTCACCACAGTCCACAGGAACTCACAGACATTGAAGTGAAGAACACTGTCATCACTTCATTGCAAACCTCATGGAACTGGAGATGCGCCTCCCTCAAGCAGCTCTTAATCTCTCACAAGCTGATTCCCACTGCAAAAGCCGCAGCTGGGGCTGAGTTGAAGTCCTCACTTTTTACTAGCCCACTCCCACAGGCTCATCAATGCCATGTATTTTAATTTTCCAGCTGAGCTGTCCACTCTGTACTGCTGTGATATTACGAAAGGGTTACTTCAACAACTGCAACTCGCCCCTCAGTTTTTACCCCTGTGTGCATGCCTAGCATACAGCGCATGCTTTTGTATATTAATCCATTGTCCAGGTTACCAAGTTTCACCAATGCTATTTGAAAACTCCTGCATCAGTGCTGAGACTTTCTTAACAGAAGAAGTGCCCTCAGCACAGGCTAATGGCCCTGCCACTCCTCATCCCTTGCAACTGCTGCTGTCTCCAGCTGAGGTGAAAACCCATGTACTCCAAATGCTTTGTGCTCTCACATGGGTCCTCATTACACCTAACTGACTTGTGTTATTCAAATATCATCTGAATAAATTAGATTGCCATCTCAGCTCTTTGCCTTGTAAATAATCAGATTTTATTTTCACAAGACAAAGATGTTTTCTGAGGCAGCAGAGCAGAAATATGCAGCGTAGTGAAGAGTGGCTAGTCACAGGCAGCCACAGCTTTTCATACAACTGCCTTTATGTCATTTGAATTGCAATATCTAACTGTGAGTTCTAAAGTATCACAGCTCTTTAAAGCTGGGGAACAGAAACAAAGTTGAAATTGTCTAACCACACACAAAAAACTGTAGTAAAATGTCCTTATTCCCAGTCCAGATATGTGAGGAATCCGTATGCCGGGTTACTTTCTTTTTTATGTTTCCATTTCAGTCAGGAAAAGAAAAAAAAAAAAAAGAATAATAATGTATGCTGCCCTCATGTATGTCTATTTCTTCTGTAAACTGTAGCACAGGAAGAACTGTCTCTCTTTTTCATACTACTTTATTACTTACAGTCTGTGATGGTGAAATGGGCGTGCCCATACTTACCTTACCAGGCTTTCAGCAGCTGACTCAGATGGAGACGTCCACATCGCAGAGCGTTCACATTAGGAGAGGGGACTCACACTTCAAACCTCCTACAACCTGTTTTGGTAGCTGCTCCTATCCTACAGTGTAGTCAGACAATCCCCGTACATTATTTTAACAAACATCTACAGTAGATTATTATTTATTTAAATAACAAGTGGTTTCTTTATTTCTATTTTTCTGTCCATCTAGGTTGCTTGGAGACCAGTATTTTCAGGAATAGGAATGCAGTTTATTCTTGGGCTTCTTATTCTGAGGACCAAAATAGGGTTTGATGTGTTTAACTGGCTAGGCAATCAGATCCAGGTAAGCTACTGGGCAAAAGAATAATTTTTAGTATAATTTTCTGTTGTGAGACTCTTGCATAACAGCCAGGCAGTCAAGGCTCTCTTTGCCCCTGGATGTTTTCCCCTCTTAAGAAAAACTGGATTCTCAGAAAGGTAACTGCCTGTCTGAATTCAATCTTGCAATTTCTTTTTTGTCCAGTTAATACAAGGACATGGAGAACAGGCTAATGAGTAATGACCAGAGTGACCTTGTTTCTTAATGGCTTTACTATCCTTGGGCTGAAATTGTAACTTGCCCCTCCAAACACAAAACCGCTATTGTGCCAGGGCGCTCACAGAAACTCTTAGACCTGACCCAGCTTCAAAGCATCCTTGCAATAAACCTGATATGCTGAAAACCCTTGGGATTTAGCAAGGCAGAACCACCGTTGTCTTCAGAATAGCCACAGTCCTAGCCCCAGTGGCATTTCAAAGTTCTCACAACATATAAGAAACTGAATTCAACTACAAGTGCCAAAATCCACAGCTGGGAGCTGGCAAACCACTTCTCTGCGAGCAGCAAAGGATCTGTAGAGCGGGCACAAGATCCATCCATAGGTGCCCCTGCAGGCACAAAGTTTTTTACCAAAGTCCTTTACTGGAAAGTAATGGATAAGAGAAATCCAAAATGTAGATCAGAGAGTACCCACTGAAGGACACTCAGACTTTTCACCCCAGGGATACTATTCACACAGCTGTTCTTCACAGTGCAGATAATTAAGCAAACTTAAAGCAGTGCAGAATGTACTGTCTCTGCGCGGGAGTGAAGGCACAGGTCTGACGTCTGTCTGGCTGCTAATCTGCAAGCAGTGGGAGTCATCTGGATTTTGTTACCAGGTTCTCAGTCTCCTCTTCCGTTTCCGACTGAAGCGGGTCTGGTGCCCCCTTTCGTTAGCTCAGCATGGCTCACTGTCACTCCTGTCGTAACTCATTACTGTAGCTATCATATCTCCATTTTAAGCTGTATCATAAATTGCATATGTTGGCATCAGGAGTATAAAAATGCACTACCGTATCAAAATTAAAATGTAGATTTTTTTAGACTAGTTTTTGGCTGCTCTTTTCAAAACTCATTATTTCAGCCGTTAAATCTCTGTTTTAAACTCTATTGTTTATTGAACTTATTTGCATGAGAAGGAGTGTAGAAATGCACCACTATATTGGGATTAAAAAAATAAATTCCTCTTTCAGTATTTCTTTTGGCCTGTATCTTCTTGGCTAGAGCAGGAAAATGTGCCTTGTGCCCTTGCTGTTTATCTACATACTCTGAAGCAGCCTGAACTCTTGACAGAACAGAGCAGAGCCCCTTGGTTCAGCCAGACACAGTCAGTGAAACCCATACAGAGCAGAGCACAAGCTCCTTGGACCTCACCAGATCTCTGCAAGACAACTAACATTATTTGCTTGGTTTTTGGCTGGGACAGGAGCTTATGGCTAACTTTCTTTGCTTTCTGTCCCTAGACTTTTCTGGAGTACTCTGACACAGGTGCTAAGTTTGTGTTTGGTGAGAAATATATGGATCATTTATTTGCTTTTAAGGTAAGACAGATTTTATATATATACTATGTGCGGCAGGTAGACAACAGAAAAAGGAACAAGCAGTATGGCTGGGAAATTAATTAATGATATGTCTTGTGATACCAGTGCAGTCACCAGAGAAATCAGATAGGAGGTATACAATTCCTTACTGTGTTACACTCCAAATATAAAATTTGGAAATTCCACATTCCTTCATTTATTGCCATACACTGAGTTAGGTTACACTTATTTAGTCTAATTATAAGAACATATATTACAAGTAGACAGGACTTTGGGGTATGTTTCTACAAGGAACAGGTTAAGAAGCTCCTGTCTGTTCACTGAAAGAAATACTACCTTCAGCCTATCTTGCCCACCTCTCCACAAGTAAAGGTGCTATACCATGCTATGCTGTTCTATCCTGAGGTGCTGTGCAGATCACTGCCTTGCAGACATGGCCTCTGTAGAAGGGAAAAGCCTGGGTGTATACTTATATCAGGTAGAAGAGGTAGATGCTGCCCATGCATAAGCAGGAAGAATTACATTATTAATACATTAATAAAATCCCAGGGATAAATAATTTCCCAGCTCTCCCTTAGGAGACCTTGGTGAGAAACTGCTGGAATACAGCCTATGTTCTCCGTGCTCTCTAACCCACACCAGCACCCTGTCTGGTTTTGCTCCTACATGTAACCCATGCCATAATACCTGCTTAGGCTGGAATCAAGAACATACAAAGCAAAAAAAAGACCCAAAAACCCAACCATGAGAAATGTATCAGGACTTTCTCAGAGACAATTCTGTCTGGTATTTCAGACACCTGACTGTGGGATTACACACCTTTTATCTTCTATTTTGCCTGGAGGTGTTATTCCAAACCAGATATTCTTCACACTTAGCTCTTTTTACTGCTTATGAAAGAAGATGTTACCTGTAAAATATGCTGGTACTAAGAATAGTCAGAACATCTTAGAGGGGGAAAAAAATTAAGCATTTTAGCGAGAAATATAAATTACAGTTTAATTGCAGTATTTTTGTACCATTTGTTTCACTTTCCAGTCTCCTCTCACCTTTGCTCTGATGAGCACTCAAATAACAATATGCATTCATAGTTGCCTATTCTGGGGGTCAAATGGTTTAATTCCCACCCCCAGTGCTATTTTTCCACAATGCCTTATGAATATGATTTTTTCAAGGTGATTTTTTAATATCTCAGAAGTGATGCAAAATACTTTGCTGACTAAAGCCATAACTAGGGACCAGACACTCAGCTGTTTGCTTCTGTATATGCACACATCCATCAGTCATCTTCTGTGGGACAAGCCAGCAAAAGATATGTGGAATTCTAGAAGAGGATGACAGGAACAAGTAGGTTATTTTCACACTGAAAAACAAGAAAGCAAAATCCATTATTTGATTTTCAGAGCTGCGTAAGTCTTGGTATAGGAATATATATGGTAAACAGAGTGACACACAAGTGCAGCAGAAAGAGGGAATTGAGAGTCTGTGTGACAGAAGAATGAATTTTAAGAGCTTTTCTTTCCCTGAAAGCAATTCAATGCAATCAGTGCACGTTTTTTCAATAAAAAACAAAGGGGGCTCTTGACCTTTAGTCTCCAAATATATTTCACATTTAACCAAGAAAGGAAACACTGCCAATTAAGGCTGGTGTTTCACCATGACCTTCCCCTGCTGTGCAGATATTCCTACACACACACAATGTGCAACAGCCCCATAGTTAGAGAGGGAAGCTGTGCTCAGACTACTTGAACATCCCCATGCC
>Ga0181612_158255_pt1 | contig 10088 bp, 11 predicted proteins | sample HoacroProtozoa21_FD_119630 | JGI IMG/M metagenome (GOLD analysis project Ga0181612, IMG submission 119630) | Hoatzin crop microbial communities from Cojedes, Venezuel. Combined Assembly of Gp0051906, Gp0051904, Gp0051908
ATGCGCCGGAAAAATCCTCTCCCTCCCTTTCCACCGGCGGGACCGGCTTCCAGGGAGGAAAACCAGCGGCTGAACCCGCGTTACCGCTCCCCCCGGACCCTGTCCAGCAGCCCCCCCGGCTCCTCCGTGAGCGGATCGTGGGAAAACATGCAGTCATCCCCGTTGATGCAGTTGCCCGTGGTGTGGAACAGCTTGCAAGGGAAGTCCCGTAGTGTTTGTTAAGGAGAATAAAGCCCAACAGGGAGCTGCTCCTGCAGCCACAGAGGCCATCAGCGCTTTTCCACCTCGAAACACAGCTCTCAGCACGGAGAATTTTCCCCACGACGACACCGGTCTTCAACTACCGTCGCCAGAAACACCCCCGCTTCCCTTTTGGGCAGGTTCTCCCGTACGCAAAACCCCCGCAAACCGCGTTTTTTCAAGAGGGAAGGTGAGGGTGCAAAGGGGGCGGGAGGGCTGGCTGCGGCCCCCCCGTCCTTCAGCCCGTCAGCAGAGGACGTGTCACCCGGGAATGGCTTTTTTTTCCCGCCCCCCCGAGCCCCCCTGCACGCGCCTACGGCGGAGTAAGCGAGGCCGGCGGCAGGCTGGCTTGGGGCGGAGGTGAAAACCGAAAGGATATCGTGCATGTAGGGGCAGTTCTCCGCCCGGGCGCAGTAGCCGGTGATGTAGAACTTGCACAGTTCCCGTTTCTTCGGCAGTTCGATGTCGTGACTGAAGTTGCAGTGGTCGCCCTGTCGAGAAACCACACGGCAGCGCGTTAGCGGGGGGAAGCGCGAACGGATTTATCAGGACGGACAGGGAGACGAGTGCTTCCACAAAACGCTCTTCGTGGGCACGAATCCCCCCCTGAAATGGGTTAAAACCCGGGCCTGACCCTCCAGCGACGCTCCTGCGCGCGTCTAAAGGCACCTACAGAAATGTTCTTGATTTTTCTCCCTTACCCAGGTACATCTGCCTTCCACAAAGTATTTGCAGATCACTTTCCCTTTCTTATCCGACTGCTGGTGGGGTTTGTCGTGGTCGTTCCGCCGGTAGTTTCCGCCACCTCCTCCGTCCTGTCGGAAGCACAGTACGTCGGTTGGCAGAGAATTTGAAATACAAAGCACAGCAGCTCACACGGGAGAAATTCAAACTTCCTGCGCGGAGGGAACGACGCCGAGATTGGGGATGGAAAAGGGAGGCAAAGAGGGAACGACGCCGAGATTCGGGGTGGAAAAGGGAGGCAAGGACGAGCGCGCTGAGCCCCAGCAGGCTCCTGAGCACGGCTCGAGGAACCCGCCAGAGGACCAGAACCCAAACCATCCCTCTCCTTGCCCACTGGGACAACTTTTGCGGATCCTGGGGAAGAATCTGACATTTTTCTGGCTCCTGCAAAAGCTTTCTTTGAAGCCTGACTGGATTTACGGCAGGGGACGGGGCGAGGGGCGCACCCGGCACCGCAGCAAGGCGTCAGAAAGCAGAGAGCTACTCACTCCCATGTCGTCGTCGTAGTAATCGTCGTCTTCGTTCATTCCACCACCTTTCCCCATTCCGCTTCTGTTTCCACCTCTGCCCCGTCCTCGACCCATTCCTTTGTTTCCTCTTCCTCTGGGGCCACGGCCACGTCCCCGATTTAAACCTAAAACACGCGTCCTCGTTTCTAATTCCTCTCCTTCCGTAAAAGGTGTGAGGGGGCAGAAAGCGGGGCCCGTCCCGGCACGGCTCGTCATCCCACTCACCCCGTCCACGATTCTCCTTGCTCCTGCGGTACTGATTCAGCTCTTTCGAGTAGTCGTCGTACTCGTCGTCGACCATGGGCTCGTCGTTATCGCAGTACTGCTAACGAGAGAGAGCGGCGCCTTTAGCCAGCGGGGCCGAAGCGCAGCCTGTTCTCCCTCAAACACAGGCATCCCGATCACAAAAAAGAGTATTTTTTTGCCTCCGTGGCTCCCCGGGAGCGGGTCAGGGACTCGGGAGCGGGTCAGGGACTCGGCACTTACTTCCATCTCTTCCTCATACATTTCCTCATCTTCCTCGGGGTGGTCAGGCCTGCCTCGCCCGCGGTTCCCTCGGCCCATGCCTCGGCCTCCTCTCATTCCCCCTCTGCCACCTCGCCCTCGGTAGCCTCTGCCTCGGCCACGGCCACCTGGCGAAGCAAAGTGACGGCGTCAACTCTGTCCCGCGCTTCACCCCTCACGTGCGTTAAGAAAGCACAACAAGGTGAAAAAACGGTGATAACTTCTTCATTATGGGATCGCCAGCATCTTCAAAACTTGTTCCTAAGTGAGTCAGTTTCTAATATTCTAAAAGAACAGATTTTTAAGAAGTTGAATGATAAATTTTTTTTAAAACCCCCAATGCTGCGCGACCACGGCAGCGGCTGCACCGCCACGTCGGGCTGGCGACGTACATCTGGGTGCTCCAGATGTGACGATGGCAGACTTGTTGTGCTGTCAATCGACTCCATTTTCCTTTCAAAGAAAAGTTTTCCTTTATTTTATCCGTTTTTAAGCTTTTAAAAAGATCTATGCTAGCGAGAAATGCTTATTTAAAGCATTAAGTTATCCACAAGGATCCAAAGTTTCCCCTTGGAGGGGAAAACAGGAAAAAAGGCTTTCCCCTGTCACAACGGAGCGCCGCAGAGCGAAGCACGGCTGGCTCCACGCAGGCAGGGCAGCTCACCTTTGCGAAGCTTCCTGCGCGCGCCGGGCCTCGACCGGCCGCAGATCAGCTCAACGAGCCGCAGGCAGCGGGGAAAAAAAAGGCAGGTTTAGACGTACCTCGGCCCCGGTGAGAGCCTTCCTTCGCTCTCCGGTACTGATTCAGCTCTTTCGCAAAGTCGTCGTAATCTTCCTTCCCCATAACTTCATCCTCCTCCCCCTCGTAATGGCCGTACTCCTCGTTCTCGTAGTCCTCGTACATGCCGTAGCTCTTGCTCTCCATTTTAGAGTAGCTCTTCTTTTGCATGGGGGCGTTGTGAGAGGACGGATACTGCTGGTGGGACTTTGGGAGAGGCAGAGAGGTCAGTGACGAAGGAAGGGAACGTATCCACCCTAATATCGTGACTTAATTTTAAAAAATCACTAAAAAACCCAACCATAAATACCACCCAGGTGACAAATAAACAGGCTAAAGGACCGGAGCCGAAGCGTGTGGGACACGGATGGAGCTAAACGGGCGCCCGCGCTTCCATCTCGCAGCGGCTCTGAACCTGCCCGCCCGCCGGCGGGTACTTACGGAGGAGTAGGGAGGGCTGTATTCCCGGTATTTTCTGTGCCCCTTTTCCCCGGGACTGAAGTCCGAGTCCTCGCTGTAATCGGAGAAGTCATCGCTGGAAGAAGCGTGGCGCTGCGAGGCAAGGAAAACCCACGGTGCCGTTTTATTACGGCTCCGACTCGGACACCACGCAACTCAGTCTCCTTTTTTCTTTTTTTGAGGAAACTCCATTTTTGTTTAACAAAAACCTTCCCACCGGTCACTGAATTCCAAACTGGAAGCCTGTTAGCGGGTTATTTAACTGATGGCTAACGAAGACAGACGCGAGACGCCTTCCGCGCTCCAGAAACTCCTGGAACTTCCGTAAGAACCGACCTCGGTTTGGCAAGCCCGGCAGTCCGCGACGCCCTCTGAGGTAAGAACGCTCACAAAGCGATTCCCTGAATGAAAATCTGCTCTCTTCCTGCCCCGCGTCCTCGTTTTGTTAGGCACCTGCAGAGCTCGGTGCCCCGCTGCTGCGCTCGTTAGTCCTCCGAGGAGGAAGGCGTTAAGGAGCTGGACCCCAAGCAACCCTGCGAGCGCTCCCCCCTCGCAATCATCGTCAGGGAAAGAGCCTCAAACCACCCGTAACCCCGTTACAAAAGGAAGAGACGGCTGACGGCAGAGGAAGGCAGACCGGAGCCGAGATCCCGGGAGGCAAAAAACCAGCGCGTGGCTCACCTTGTGTTTGGATTTCCTTTTCTTCTTGGATCTCCTCTTCTCCTTCTCCCTCTCTTTCCGACGCTTGCGCTTCATCCGTCGATGGGCTTTCTCATCGTCCGAATCGCTGTGGTGCTTCTCCCCTTTCTCCTTCCGACTTCTCTCTCGAGATTCGGAGGGGTCCTGCGCCTCCTCCCCTCCGTCGTCCTCCAGCTCCCCTTCCTCCAGCTCTCCATCCTCCCTGTAAAGCAGACAGGCACGTTCAATTCCCCTTCTGCACAAAAAACCAGAAGAAAATAAAACCTGCTTATTCTGTTCACCAGCCAGCCAGGCGCTCGGCTCCCAGTTCAATTAAAAATGACTCGGGTATGGGTTACGAGGAGCTTTTTACAGCCTCGTCACGGACGGCACGGGTTCAGTCAGCTCCCTCGCCTTCTCCTGCTCTCCCGAGTCTGTCGCCGCGCGATTTAAAACGAGAGCGGGGTCTCCTCCTCGCTCTTCACTTCACGTAAGCTATCATTAAAAACATAAACGCCTGCCTACTTCTGTATGTCAGTCATTCATAAATAACCATCTGGGAGTGTTTCGGGGGCAGATCTTTGACCGGCACCCCTCTGGTTGGGGTCTTTCTGGGGGGGCTGTGGCAAGGAAGACGGAAACTGGGCTGGAGGAAGGAGCCGCCGCTGCTCAGTAGCTCTCGGCAGGTCTGGAAGCCGAAATGGGGTTTAGGAACGACGTTCGGAAAAAGCTGTGCCGCACAAACGGGCCGACCTGCTGCTGAATTCAGGTTACATTTCAAAAAAAACCCAAGAAAAACCGAATGATTTCCCTAAACACGTACAAAAAAACGCCAAAGCAGAGCGAACGATCCCCAGGAAGCGTCCTGGGGAGGTTTCGGCATCGTGGCGAGCACCCAGCCGCCCGAGGCGAAGTTCCCCTCTTGTTTCGGTCTGCGCTCACGCCATTTTAATCCCAGACTCGCTCCCAAGCCCAGCTCACTTCAGTACTACTCGTGACGCTCCCGAGCCCGACGCGTAACTCCTAGGTGTAAATACAGGTTTTCAAGGCGAGTAGTGGTGGAAACGGCTTCTGTCGCAGGAACGTGGCACCCTTCGGGCGTCTGCGTTCGGCGAGAGCAGCCTTGGAGCAGGACCTGAGGAGCTCGTGCTCCGCGCAAAGCCGAGCAGAAGTAAAAACCAGAACCGAACCCCGCTGACAGAGAGGAATTTAAACGCCCGTGTATTTAAACACTTCAACAAAAGCCCTGCCAAAGCCTCTCTCTGTTCCCTCGAGGGACAGGATCGTCAATAAACGGTTTTCGAACCCGAAACGCCACCAAGTTTCCGGATTTGGTTTCCAGCGACCCGCTAGCAGCGGACCAGCGAGCGCGGCGAGGCGAAAACCCCGACGCAGCTCAGCCCGGGCACGCGCCAAGGCTCGTAGGAAACGAGGAGATGCTACAAAGCCCGCTGCGGCCCGATAAACGACCTCAGACCGTATGTCTGCTGCGAAAAATGGCTACTCCCCGCGGCATCGCGCCGCTGAAGTCGGCGCCGTTTAGCCCTCTCCCGGGAGTCCCCTCCGGCTGGGGACAGCAGTCGCTCCCTGCCTTCACCGTGGTGCAAACGCCTGTCGCTAACACCTTAATTGCAATTTTCAGGACTTAATTACCCTCGGCTTTGACAGCACAGGCGTTTCGACCCTGCCTTGAGTCGCTCTGGTCCGATACCGCGGTTTGGAGGAGCGCACACCCCCGGCGCCGCGTCCCGATCGACGCTCGCGTCACTAAATTCGCGGCGGTCACAGAAACGACGACCAAAACGGCTCCTGAGAGCAAGGCGTAAAAATTCGGCGGCCGCAGCGAGGGTTATTTGAAAAGCACCGAGGCCAAACCGTCAAAACGACCGCTGGGCCGTTTCGCGGACGAGTGTTCATTATTCAAGCACATCCCTCCTAAAGGAAAGCCTGAGAAATCACGTTTGTGCAGACGCGGAGATCCCAGACTACACCTGAAGACGGGCAACACCATCTCCCGCCGTTTTTTGACTCCACTTCTGCCAAATTTGCGTAGGTTTGGGTCAGAAACGACACAGCAGCCTCTCAAGAGAGACTGCGGGGCTGGTGTTTCGCGCTGGGAAAGCGCCCTGCAAAGTTTTAGGCGAGCGTTGTCAAAGCGTTGAGTTCGCTTAACGGGTTTAAACGCACCCAAACGGAGTCGTTTGCGATACGGCGACCGGTAAGGACGCTTGAGGGCAAGCGGACGGTTTCTAAGGCTGGACGGGGGGGGGGGAAAACCCACTCAAGAAATGGAAGCAGTGAAAGCAACGTTGTGCATTTTCGGGGGACGGCTCACCGTGGAGAGTTGCTGCGGGTATGCGGTGAAGAAGCCATGTCTGTTAAGCAACTATTGGTACTGCAGAAAACACTGACTGGGGGCAAATTCTGCCCCAAATCCACGCTCATCTCAGGCTTTCCTATCGCTCCTGCCCGCCTGATCTATAGGGCACGGTCTGCGGCGCAGCACGCATCCTCGTGGAAGAACCCACGCCGGCTGCCGCGGCGGCGTTTTGTGACCTCAGCGCCACGGCAACGACGTAAGACGGCGGTGACGGCGCCTGGAAAAAAAACAAGAGCCCTTTCCAATCGTTATCCTGCCCGTCCCCTTCGCCGGGGGGAACGGCAGGGATGGCGGCGTCGGGAGAAGATTCAGTGGGGTTTTTGGGGGGTTTTTTGTTTTGCTGTTCCGGCTGCCGGAGAGCAGCGGAAGGGTTAAAATCTGAACTTCAAATAAATAAGGTAAATTCATACAGCTGAGGGTTTGTTAGATTTGGGAATAGGCAGAAGAAAGCGACAAGTGAGCGGCCTGGACAGCGGATTTACTGTCCGTTATAGCTGATACACCCTCCTAACCCCACGAAATATTACATAAATGTATAAGAAAGACCCAAACCATTCTATGATTCTGGATTATCCCCCCTCGCTCGCTACACCTGAAAGAAACCTGCTCGAAAATCAGCCCCTCTGCCCCCATCCTCAGAAAAACACAAGTATTTTTGACGGTTTTTACGAGCTTTGTGCGCTCTCACCCGCTTTACACGCGCAGACGCGCACCTCGGAGTAACTTCTGCGCCACCCCCCCTGAACACCGCCGGCTTCACAGCCGACCTGCCGTTCTGCGGCGGCTTTTCGCACAAGAGGGGCAGCTGACCGTGAAATCGCCCGCCCGGCGCCTGGTCTGGTTTTGCCGGAGCGGCTCCACGGAGGCCGAGAGCGGGGAAGGGGTCGATCTCGGTGTAAATTCAAGAAATGCAAAGCACGGGGCAGGGAGGGGGGGGGTGAAAATGCCTTTTTTTTCTTTTTTTCCCAAGCGATGCAGCCGGAAAGCTTTGAAAATAAAGCGCAAATGCTCTGGAAGTGACCGGATTGCAAATCCGCGGGATTTAACCTCGTGAAAAGCCGACGTTCGCTGCTAATTTCTTGTGAATTTAGGTAAAACGCTTGACGGGGACCCCAGCTGCGCGTACCTGTTGGATAAACACCTTCTGCCCCAAACGGAGCGACCGAAAGCTGATTTTTAACGATACGCTGTGCTTGACAGCGTACTGCGTGGAGGGGGAGATGATCAGACAGCAAATTAAAATCGGAAGCGTGGTAAAACCAAGCGAAAAATGAGAATTCACCAGCAATCAACTGGCTAAGCTGGAGGGGGAGCGGGTTTTTCGGCGAGGAGGGATCGTCCCGGCCGAGAGCAACCCCCCGCAAACCTACCCCCGGCAGGATTCAGCGCCAGACCCCTCCGTGGGTCCAACAGGGCAGGGATGCTGCGCTGCTTTTCCGGGGAGTTTAGCCCTTTTTAGGACGGACATGTAGTCCTTGCTCTTCTACTGCATTTTATGGTTTTCTGGGGCAAGGCCAGGCTTTTCCGAGCGACCTCCACCTCCAACTAAAGGTGATTAATCCCCCATTTAACGCTTCGGCAAGAAGTTTACCGCCTCGCCAACAACTCGCTCGGGGGAAACATCTCCTACGCCAGCACCACACCTGCACGCTCCGTGCCGGAGAAAATCCCTATCCGGCGAGATCTCTGTTCTTTCACCAAAACACTGATTATTCCGGAATAATCTCCACGGCACTAAGCTCTCCTCCGGCCCGCCAGCGTGGCCGCCTCGGGTTTTGTTCCAAGTGGAAAGCAGGGGCAAGACATCAATCAAGAAATAAAAGGAGCGCCGCTCTGAAGGCAGCGGGGCCACGCTGCCTCATTCAGACTGCGCGGGCCGGGGCAGAAGGCGTTAAAATGCGTTCAGCTTTTTCTACCTTTGATATAGTTGGGTCTTGGGTGGGTTTTTTTTCATGACGGTAACAAATATGTTGTGCCGTTTTCTAAGCAGCTTGGCAGGAGATCCCTTCAGCCCTGTAACTGGGGCAAATCCTCCTCCCGACGTCCCTAAAATTCACATTTTTAAGCGACGTTTATACTAAGGGAAACTTCCAAGCGCTCCTCGGTCGCAACTCCAGATTTCTCGGGGAACGCGCTCGCCTCGGCTGCTAATTCCGAGCGCTCCTTCCCGCTGCTCCTATCCGAATCCCGCAGTGAAATCCTAACCCCGAGCACCGCTGTCCTGGCTGCCGCAGCACGGCGGATGCCACAGCAGCGGCAGACGTCCCGGGCCCTGGAAAAAAAATACCAGGCGCTGGGGTCTGGGATTTGCTTTAGCCTTTCTTTTAACCCGGGACAACAAAGGCAGGCTCGGCCAAACAATTAGCCCTTGGACAAAAAAAAATAATATATCTGCAAAAAAAAAAAAAAAAGAGAAAGAATTCCTGGCGGGTGCTTCGCTATCAGAAGTCGCCCCGATTTTCCAGGGAGCCGCGGCAGCGACGTTAAACACCCGCCTGCGTCTTCTCCGGCAAACCGTGAGCGCTCGGAGGAGGCTGAGCCCGATGAAAAACGGGTGGGGGGAAGCGAGGCACAAGGAAAAGCCCCGAACAAGCAGTCTGGCTCCTGCTGCTAATATTTAACTATATTTAAATAAAAAAATACTACTCGCTTCAAGGAACCCGTCAACACCACCTGTAAACTGGGCAGTGCAAGCCCGGAGAACTCCCGACATTCGAACAAACCCTGGTTCTTCCGTCCCTCAAAAGGGAGAAAATTAACCTAAAGTTGTCCAGTAGTTGATTTTCTTTCTTTTCTACCACTTCTTTCTTTCTTTTCTACCCTGTTTCTTTCTTTCCTGCCATCTTTCTTTCTTATCTACCACTTTTCTTTCTTTTCTACCACACCTTTCTTTCTTTTCTACCACCTTTCTCTCTTTTCTACCACTTCTTTCTCTTCTACCACACCTTTCTTTTCTACCAGTTCTTTCTTTCTTTTCTACCCTGTTTCTTCCTTTCCTACCACCCTTCTTCCTTTCCTACCACTCCTTTCTCTCGCTCCTACCACTTCTTTCTTTCTTTCCTACCACATCCGTCCTTTCCAACTCATCTCGGTACGGGTAAAAAAATCGCTTGCGCCACCAGCAACGGACCAGCAAAAACCAGTTTGGGTTTTTCTAGGATCCAGAGTGGAAGTCTCAAGCTTAACGTGTACGTACACTTGGTAGAATCACAGAACAAGGTTACTAACTGAGTATCTTAGGGGGGGAAATCAATGCTCTGAGGTCCCACTCTGAACTAAAACCACTTTGGCCAGACCGTCAGCACTTTCAGGCCCTGATGGGGGACCTTTGATCGAAGGGGGGAGAAAAAATACCCCAGCTTTCTGATTTCATGGTGAAGTTAAGCTTCAGAAGGTGCGAGGGCCGTAAGGGTCCCGTCATAAACATCTAAAAACAGTGATAAAATGGCATAAAAGACATCACTGGATATTGTCCTATGTGAAAACCCTTTCTGGAATGCAGTTAAACCTAGCACGAAAAGGCTTCTCGTTTGCTGGAACAAGTGCTTGCATTATTTCACAGTTTAAGCAGATGTATACACCTTTTTCTTCCTTTTTTTTTAGGGAATAAAGACAAGAGGGAAACAAACCACCAGAATTTCGCGCAACTGTATCGGTGTGCTTAGAGGAAACTGGGTTTTTTTTTCCACCTGAGACAAATGTAAGCTGGATGACAAAGGGGAAAAGTGTGTGGTTTCGGTCTCCGGGAAAAGCTAACCCCAGCAATCCGGTTAATGGGGACGGGGAGGGGAGGGGG
>Ga0181612_159178_pt1 | contig 10088 bp, 7 predicted proteins | sample HoacroProtozoa21_FD_119630 | JGI IMG/M metagenome (GOLD analysis project Ga0181612, IMG submission 119630) | Hoatzin crop microbial communities from Cojedes, Venezuel. Combined Assembly of Gp0051906, Gp0051904, Gp0051908
ATAAAATAAAATAAAATAAAATAAAATAAAATAAAATAAAATAAAATAAAATAAAATAAAATAAAATAAAATAACTTTTTGAGCTCCGCATTGTGGCTTTACTTTCACTTTCAGAGACCTATTCTCCCACAGCAGCTCCTCCCCCTGCCAACAACCTCCCAGTATTATATCCAGGACGCGTTTCTGGCTGGTGCTGTGTGTGGGGAGGGCTTGGTTTGGCTTCGGAGGGTTTTTTGGGTTTGGGGCTTTTTCAAGTTGTTCGCTGCCCCTTTGATGTGCTGGCTTCAACACCAGAAAAGCTGATTGCAACTTGCCCAGGGGTACTGGTGCAGGATCCGAAAGTGCCAGCAGCGTGGCCCAGAGGCAGCCAGCTTTGAACAGCTCCCGCCAGTCACCCCAGAGGCCCCTACAAAGCCCTGTCCATCCGGGCCGCAACAGGGGAGCCCCCTCAAACCCCACAGCACACCATGTCCGGAGATCTCCCATGGTGCCACCAACATGCTCAAAGGGGGCTGGTCCCCACCTCCCCTGCACAACCACCCCTTTAATTAAAAATTGAAATCGCTTAATTGCCTCTTCATTAAAGCCAATTAAAGCCCAGCTGACGAGGGAGGAGGCGGCACATTTTGCAACTCGCTGCAGAGATGAGAAAGCACACACCGCAATTACGGTGTCTGTTTGCTTCGCCTTCACCCAACGTCTTAATCAGGGCTGGCTTTGAAATCGGACCCCGGGTGAAACAGCGCTGGAGGGTTCCTTGTGCCCACCAGACCCTGCGTACTGGTTGGGCTGGGTGCTGGGAGAGGCCGCCACACGTCGCGGTGGGAAAGTGAGGCCAGGCTGCCTCCTCTTCCTCCTCCTCCTCCCCTGCACCCGCAGACAGGGCTGAGTGCGGAGAAGGGATGCTCAGACGGATGAGGGATCCTCATGGGGATGCAGAGGGATGGAGAGCGAGATGCCTCCATGCCTGGGCGAGGAGGCCCCTTCGCCCCGGGGCTCACTGGGTTGCTGCCTGCAGCTCTGCCTCTCGCTCTCCATCTCCCAGCAACACTTCAAAGCCACCAGCAGCTCCTTGCCGGGGCCAGGAGCACCCACATGGGCGGTCCCCACCCCTGCTCCATTTTGGGAACCACACTGTCCTCACCCTGCAAGATGGGGCTGTGCGTGTGGAGGGCTCCTCATTTGCTATCCCCAGCCATAAAAGCAATGAATTCACAGCGGGTTCAGTCCCAAATGAAACAGGGTATTTGCCGCCTCTTCAGCCTCACTGAGGGGAAGGGACCGAAACCCCCTAGTCTCCAGAAGGCACTTGGTGAAGCTGGGGGTGGCGGGCGGGAGGGCTCCATCCCCCTCTTCTCCTTGGCCAGGAGATCCCAAGACAAGTGAAGCCACCACAGGAGTTTCTGGCTGGAGAAGCTCTACCAAGCCTACAACCACAGAGCCAAATCCACACGCAACGCTGCAGCGTTGTTGCTCGAGAAGCTGGCTCAGTGATTTACCCTCTTGCTGCCCAGCTTTGAAGCGCCCAAGCAAGCAGCCCTTGCGAACGCTTTGTTGCACACACCGCGCTTGCCTACGTTTTGACCTGAACCGTACTTATTATCCTTTTTTTTTTTTTTGGTATAATAACAGTCCAGCGTTCTTTGTAGGTGATCAGTCTTCAAAGATCTCCTTTTTGATCTTTTCATAGTCTAAGCAACAATTCATCCTATATAAATCTCAGATTGAAAGTACATAATTTGTTTTTCCCTGCTTTTTTTAAGCGGTAAGAGATGAAACGGCTTAAGGGAATGTCAGCAGTAGTTATATCTTAATTGGTTTTTCTCTGCATCAAAACACCGTGAACTATTCACTTGCGTGCAGGAGCTCTACATGACCTTTACGGCAAGTGCTTTAACTCCCCTAACAAGGTATATCCCATCGCCACCTTTAGGCGTTTGCTTTGGTAGTGGCTCTGATATCAATTATGTACCTAACTCTCCTGACACGTTCTTTCTGTTCAGGCACATCAGAGCTTCTAATGTGCCTTAAATCAGGAGACTGAAAAGGAAGAAGGAAGACTAGATAATTGGGTGAAATAAAAAATAATAAGAAAAAGGAAGAGAAAAAATCCCAAAGCCTTCTTAAGTGTGACCTTAACACTGTTGGTCAAGTAGGCATTAATGCTAAGACACTGAGGCACGTTCCTCCTGTACCTCTAAAAGGTGGGCAAGCATGGACTCTACAACCGCTGGAGGGAATTTGCTTTGCAAAAAGATCAATTTAATAGCTCACAAAGAATATTTGCACGGTGCAAAGAAGATTTGCGTAGACCAATGGTCCTTCTTTTCCAGCGACATCCTATGTTCTTTGGTTTCTGCCCCAAGCAGGGGCAAATCTTTCTTTCCCCCCCCTCTTTGGGTCATGCTGCATAACGAGTAAAATCCTTTCTGTACCATTTCCCTTCGCTTCAGCCTATTTCTTAAGCTGGGATGGTTCTGGTATTGGTTATTTTTAACTTTCCGATGCTGGGGGCAAGCGGTGTGGCAGGGCCAAGTCAGCAAGAGGCCACGGCATCACTGACGATGGCTCCTTCGGAAAAGGAAAATTTGCTAGGAGGGTTTTTGGGTTCTTTTTCATAAACGGGGCTGTTACCGGGACGGCTGGCACAAGCCGGGAGGCTGGCGATTGGCACACAGGCTCGCTGGGTTGTGTTAACCTGGGCTGGCATCCCCACAAGGTGCCCAGATTCCCACGGTAAAAACCGGAGGGCAAGGCAGCTTGCGCAAGAGGCAAGCACGCTGCTGGGTGGAGCGTGCGTTTTTGCTTGTGTAATGAATGGCAAGGTGAACGAGCAGAGAGGAAAGCCGGTCCGGAAACAGAAGCTGGCACTTGGCGAACAGCTCAGGCTTCATTCACACGATGCTTCATTAACAGGGCACAGGCTTGCATTTTTATTTTTTCTATTCTTTTGTTTTTTGGTTTGGTTTTTTTTTTTGGATGCTTGTCAAACTGGAGTGACTTACAGTGTTTATTGTTTGGGCTTCCTGGCCTTGGCCTGCAAGAGGCTGGAGGTATTTAGGACAGCAATATGAGCATATGGAAAAAAAAAATAGCTGTGCCTGCTATTAGTGTGATGACTATAAACTGCTTGGGAAAGGCAGATGAAGGTTCTTCCAGGCGCAGATCACAGCTACAGTGACAGAGCTGTTTGCACACAGGTTATAGTGAAAAACAGGGACAACACAGGTGAAAGGAGCTGTCGTGAACAGATACTGTACTGACACAAAATCAACGCCTCCCAGACTTCATTTAGGAAATAATACAAGTCTCAATCACTGGGAAGAGGCAGAGGGTGAAGAAGGGTGAATCCAACACTTCTGTGTGTGGTTTTTTTTAACATACTGCCATTTACAACACGTTATGCAGAGGTGTTTTGCAGGAGCCCAAAGTGAACTACTTCACTTTTTTCCAAAGCCACACGTTGGTGGACATAAAAAGCCACGGGACCCGTTCAAGTTTAGCCATGGCAAGGCTTTGGGAGCACATAACATGGGCTCCAGCAGCAGAAGCCAGTCTCCCACCTATCTTGCATCATCTACTGCTTGCTCTGATAGGCTCACTTAGAAAGGCTGGCTCTTCTGTTTTCTGGCTGAGCTATCGCTGCTTCCAAAAGGGCCTGAGCAAAGATGCTTCCGAAGAAGGCGCAAACTTCAGGTGCAAGGTCAGAAGGTTATGTGCTACCTCAGCGTAATGCCAGGCAGCCGGGGCACGTCTCACATCTTGGACTCGCCTCCCGGATCGCCGAGCCGGCAAGGAGCGAGCCATTTCCTCGTGCCATAACTGGTCTGACCTCTTCTCACGCACTCCTCTCCAGCGTGGGCCTCCTCCGGACTGCGCTCTGCTGAGCTGGCTGCCTCCGTGAGACCTCATTTCCTGCAGGAACTGCCGCCAAGGCAGCATTTCACTGAGGATGAATTTATTACGAGTCTCCTTTATTTTAAAACAGGAAAAGCCTGTTGAATCAGGAGAGTGGAAACGCGCAGAGACCATTTTAATTTTTCCAGCTACCGCAAATCCTAACCAGATAGCAAACCCCAGATAACTGAACTTTCTGGAACCGGCCCGAAAGCTTCTAGCTCTCTGTTATCCAGAAACCAAGCTCCCAGGAAAGTACCCTAACACTGTGCAAAAGACGCTGGAGAAACCGCAGCCCGTGTCCAATTTTCAGCTGGAAGCAGAGTATTTGCCGTTTGTTTCTGTACCAGATAGGGCAGCGGGGTAGCACCTGCAAGGCTTTCTTCCTAGACAACTGAGGTGCTGCGCAGCTATTAATCACACTGCAGCCCAAGTAGGCGACATGCCAAATTACTCTCGCTTGGAGCCCTTCCAGCTGCTTCAACTTTCAGACCCAGATATGGAGCTTCCCCCTCCTCCAAATGAGAAGCTACCAACATGAAGACTGCATCAAAAGAGCGTGCTCCCACAGATGAAACTTCACAGCTCCTTTTATCAGGTTGCTGCGATGGTAATCAGGCATGTGTGCATGTAGGCTCACTTTTTTGGTATCGCCTCACCACTTTTAGAACTTCCCACCTTAGTTTTACACAGGGCCTCCAACTCATTTGTCTTAAGGCACAATCTTCAGAAAATACCAATACTGATTTTTTTAAATTTTCCAACAGTTCATCACTCTTACTTCCTTCTCGCACACCCACACTCCCTGTATTTACCACCCAGCCTGGATCTGCCCAGTTGTGACATTCTGGCAACCAACCCATCAGTTCTTCATACTCTTTTCTGCTGAAGGAACGAGCTGAGCTGTTGAAGTACCTGCTAGCGCAGACATAGTCTACAAATAACCTTCTGAAAACAGAGAAGTCTATGAAATGCTTGTATTTGCCACTACCAGCTACACCTGTAATGCCAGGCTACAGCCGGGTTTGACAAGATCTGTTTTCTGCTAGGCTGTGTCGACTGGCCGTAGCTCCGCTTTAACAAACCCCAGCTCAGCTTTCCCATCACTTTCCTGAGGACAAGCATCTCGCCAGGCAGCCTCGCCACCCACCCATCTCATTTGCGCTCCCTGACTGCTGGCACATTTGCTCTGCATGTTCTGGAATTTCCCGTTTTCTCAAAATTAAAGGTAGCTTTTCAGGATTCATGCACATAAATTCCTTCGGTTTGCTAATTTGCAGATGTTTATCTCCAGGTAGCAGCACTCCTGTTTAACCATGTAGTGGAAAGTACTTCTTTCGGATGGGGAAATACCGTTTAATTTCTTCTGATATAAAAAGAAAAAAGGCTGGTCAAATACCTCTATTTGATGTGCCTAACACACCCAGCACTGTCATTAGCCAGTCTGCACGTGCGCAAACACGATTCATCGTTCCTCCCCTTGTCACCAGGGAACGCCAGGGATGTGCCTTTACACTGTTCCCTGTGCCCGCTGCAGCAGACTACAGTCTAAGGACCGGTTACAAAAACTCTTTTTAAAGAAAAGTTCAGAACCTATCCCTAGTCCTGCTGCCTTCCCGTCCCTTGCTCCTGCCTTAACCCTATGGCACCCGAGCATTAGTGCCACGCACTTTCTCACTGCAGGGTATTGATGTGGGGCCATCTCAGCATGGTGTAAACCAGTTAGTGCTGCCCAGCACCCCATTTAGTCCATGACCAAACTGCAGAGATCATGTGGCACCTTTGATAATTGTGGTGCCCCAAAAACCCACCCAACTCCTACAAAACATTGCAGACAGCTGAAAGTTAAGGAAACTGTTCACTTCAAATTGAGGAAGTTTGTTCTGATTTACATCAGAGAACCCCATAATGCAATATTTACAAGGGCTCCTTCTCTTTGGCTTTTGACAAGAGGAAACCAGCAGGATGTTCAGGCAAGAGCTGGCAGAGACCAAACAGCTGGCATGGCCCTTGCTGAACGCTTCATCGTCCACTACCCAAAGTCAAAGGGATATTCATTATGGACCAGACGGGCACCAACGATCATGTTTCACAACTTTAATAGAATATTCTATCTATTCTGTACAAATTGAAAACACGGTATTAAGTTACAAATGTGTAAGGTAAGGCTGGAGCACTCTACATGCCTGGTCACAGTGTTGATACAGCTGCTATTCAACTGCTGCCAGAGGCTGGCAATGGAAGGTGAAACTAGAAACGTGTACCTGAAGTGCCACGCAACAACAATAAGTAGTTTTCAAGACTCCAGAGCTTTAAATAAATTGTGGAATGGAATAATTTCAGTGTTGCAAGAAAGACACCAAAACTTCAGATTTATTGAATTGAATTTTGATCAATTTCTGTGTTCGTAGTGACAGGTCCTTCCATGCTGGACACTAAGCAATAAGAGCACTAGAAATTTTCTGGTTCTTTGGCTGCAACCCACTTCCACCAACCGCAACAGCTTGTCCTGTGCATTTTGATCTTCATCCAGAAGAGTTGTCATTTTGATGCAAGTTCGTTTCCTCTGTCTAGACTACTACATTGAGACCAATTCAAATTATGTGTTTTACAAGTACCCATATTGTATGCAAAAGAGGAAGAAGATTTTCAAGTATATTAAAAACCATTAAAAAGCACTAATTCTGTCAAAGTACATACAAACATGAATAAATAAATAGTAAGATGAACAACTAAGTTTCAAATATGACACCCCCTTCAATGAAGTAAAATTACTTCAATTCAATTGGTTTTACTGAGATAATAAATATGACATTTAAAGCTGCTCAAGCACTAGTTCAATTTGTAGGTTGCAAGAAACATTAAAAAACGGGGGAAGGAACTAGCAAAAAAAGTCATATTGCTCTATCTGTTTGTGCTACCGTACATGTAATCCATTTACTTTAGCTTCTCGGCACATTGCTATTCCACAACTGTCAATGTTTAACAAGAAAATGGATAATCCTAACTTGGTAGTCTGGACTACTCCCCTATGCATAGGGCAAAAGGCTCTAAAGGCCTACTGACATACTCAGCTACAGTGTACCAACGGCTGTAGAGTGTGCTTTATTTAAACCTCATATTTCCCAAATGCATTGAAGTTGCCACTGTACATGTTAAGCAATAAAGAAAAGTTAGTGAAAATCATGCATTTTAAAACAAATTAGTTTTAAGCATTGTTAATAAGATTGTGCTGCAGCGATGGAATATCCTGAACTGCAGGCCAGGTATCCAAATATTTGTTACAAGTTGTTCAAATATCACTTCCAAGTGGTATTTCCTTATTACTGTTGTTTGCATTCAGCAGGTTGGCTGGAATCTTTCTGTATAAATGCAAAAAGAAGAAGAAAAAAAACCCAGTTCAAAATCAAAGTGGCAAACAAGAAAATAATGCAACAAATAAAAGACATGGACTATGCAGTTTTGAACTAGCCAGAGATATCATTAGCATGTACAAAAAAGCTACATGGAAACTCAAGCTAGATCATAAACTTCCGAACAGCAGTCACTGTATTTATCGAGTTGTTCCCCACCCCACCCCCCTTGGTACCCCATAATACTTTTAATCTGCATTTGTGTTCTTTACACTCCATCCAGTAGGCCAAGGCTCAAACAAACCAGAAAGCAAACCACCCCTTACTGCCCCCAACCAGAGGCTCAGTTTGACTTTCAGTTCCTATTAGCACAGCTTGACAATAAACTGCCGCCTCCTCACTAACTCTGAGGGGGGAGGCAGGCAGGGACGGCAGGCTGCTTATTCCGCAGCACGTTTTGAGCTTTTCCTTAGAAGCCTTGACCTTTCTGCTAAGGTGATAAAAATGTAATTAATGTGTTGATTTAATCACCAGCAGGTAACTATTCAACAGTTTAACACTGGGCAAGAAGTCCACATGTTAATCTGAGTATGTGAAAGTAGAAACACCTTCATTAGGTAGTAAAACAACTTCCCCTTTGGCAAAAGGAAGTGTATTTGGGAAGGAGAACAAGTACTCAACAGCTAAGAACTTCAGGTTTTACACTGCACTTCTTGCTTCTTTGTCATAAAATAGGATTGTTAGAAAGCAGGAGAATTTGTTTCGTGCATTTCTTTTTTGTTTCTCCCTTTACCATTCTTAATACAGTTTATCATAAAAAAATAGCAGTCACGGAAACCCACTGAATTCTAGTAAAGAAAAATACAGGTATAAAAACAAGACACCTTGAACATTACTGAACACAAAATAAAATGTTTCTTGGCAGCTGTCCTAAAGAAGATGTTGTGAAAGAAGCAAGCATGCAAGAGTTCACTATACATCGAGTGACCACGAGCTAAGACAGTTTCAGCATTTTCGCTGTGGTGAGGAAGAACCGCTGCAACTAAGATTACTTATCATAAGTTTTGCCCTTGCTAATCTGCACTAAACCCAGACTGTTTTTCTCTTCCTCACCTAAAATGCTTCAGGGTTATAGCGGTCACTATCATTCCCACTAGAAGTCTGGATTAAAGTCTCTTCTGCACAGAGATATGCCAAAGACCTTTCAGACTTCCACCTTGTGGTTTTCCTCCCTCAGCACCTCTGGCTAACTTCAACTTTCTACTCTCTCATCTGCCTGGGGTTCCAAACAATACTGATGTGAATTAATTTTCACCAATCTGGGACTAAATACAGCATTAATTCCCTCTTGAAAAGGGGGCTATGTTTACATAGATCATAAAACTAGCATTTTCTCTCTTAAAAAAAAATTCTGACTTCCACCGGTAATACATTGCATGCTATTCCTTTTAATTTAGATGCAGACAAAGTAACAACATTTTAAGCAAAAAGCTTTCCAAAAGTATCTATTTTTCTTGTAACTGCTTTGTATTTGAACATGACCACAGAGTAGTGCACAGCATCACTTCCCCTCCCCATGCATTCTGGACAAGAGCCATAATCCAGTAACAAACCCGTTATTTGGAAAGTACTTCAAAAATCTTTCCATCTCCTTCCTCCCTATTCACCTGTTATATTTAGATCACTTAAAGGTTGACCACTGCAACCATTTCAGACAAATTTTAATGATCAACCAGAATCCTTGCTATATTTTCTAATAAACTTCATTATCTTCTCTTTATACTTGTCTTTATTTTTGTAAACATTTAAATCATATTATTGCATATAAATATCCTGTAAAAACTGAGTCACAGAGATTACAAGGGTCCTTCTTAAGGACTTTTCAGTGTTGATGACTGCTCTGAGACAAAAAAAACAGTTTAAGGGGTTCTCAGATATGAGTCAGCTGTTTTGAGAATTAAGAGAAATACTGCTGGTTTATGCCATTTTTAGCTTACAGTTAAGGGCGTATCTATCTTGACCATATATATTATATATATATGCATAAGGTGTTTACGCAGAGCATAAGTAACAAAGCAGTATCTCAGACCCAGGTTCCAACATAATCCATTTTCCTCCACCACTTCAACAGCAGAGCACTGCTCCTAGGGAGCAAGCCAGCACTTCAACTCCGTATCGCCTTCAGTTACCGCTCGGCCTCACATCAAGCGTCTCTCAGTCTAATCCTGAGATGGTAACAGTGCAGGTAGCTCACCACAATTTTTTTCAAGTTACAGCTGCCCCATCAGGCACATACATGTTGAAATTTATCTTTGGCCTCTAATAGCTCCAGTAAGACCAGACCCCAAGGCGTGAGTGTGATCAAGATACTACATCCATACTCCCTCGGACAAGGCTATTAAGTCTGAGCCTGCTCTTCCCACAGTGCCCAGACTGTTGGTGACATTTGGTCAGCCAACCACTACCAATCTACTCCTTAGCCTTAGACAGACCCTCCGCTATTTATCTCCCCATTCTAGCAAGATTTTCTTTCATGCTACATTTTCCTGAATTAACTCTCAAGATATCTTAGAAATGGTGGCAAAGTGCATCGGCCAGGCAACAAAGGCTAGAGAGACTTTAACTGGCAAAGTTAAGGAGGAACTGCATCTTATTTTAAAACAAATTTCGCAGCAAATACATGTACTGAAGGTCACTACCAGTGCTACAGAGACAAGTAAGAACTCTCCTTGTCATAAAGAGATTCTCTATAGTCATGAATAATGACTTAAGTTCATATGAAAAGCTGTAGGATTTTTAAATATTTACATCTTTAAAGTATTTAATAATATTTACTTA
>Ga0181612_165405_pt1 | contig 10088 bp, 10 predicted proteins | sample HoacroProtozoa21_FD_119630 | JGI IMG/M metagenome (GOLD analysis project Ga0181612, IMG submission 119630) | Hoatzin crop microbial communities from Cojedes, Venezuel. Combined Assembly of Gp0051906, Gp0051904, Gp0051908
GAGTTCCAGTAAAACAAGGGAAGAGAAACAATCTGGAAACAGCAGGCCGCGATGCGGACAGTATATTTAGTTAAGCCACTGGCACTTTTCTCTGGTGGGAAAAGTGACAATTGCAGGGCTTAGGTCTTAATCCAGCAAGGGAATTTCAACACGGGCTTATTTTTAAACATGTGAGTAATCCTCATGATTTCAGTTCAGAAAGGTAGATCCCAGCTCGTATCAAGCCTGCTGCCAGTGTGGACCTCGCTGTTGGAATAAAAGATGTTTTGAACCTCTTTTAAGACACGTTTTATTTTTCCCCGTGAAAACATGTACATACCCAGACTTCTTTGGATTAAGAAGGATGTGGAGGAGGCTGCTGTGAGATGGGGAAATGAGGTTTGAGGTTTCCAGGGGACTGAGACAGGTCTGCCTGGGGAGGCTGCTCCTGCTCCAGCTGCATTTTGCTGAAAGCAGAGCCAGGGACCAAATCAGTGTGATGGAGACATTTCCAGCACGATGGAAAACCGCAAGCAGCCACCAGGACTTGGGCACCCAGGACACCACATCCTCAGTAATGGGATTTGCCTGGTGCAGACAATACAGAACAGGGCACAACCAGCTCCACCCCAGCCTCTTGCAATCTGCACAGACCTTGTCTTGGGTGCAAAGGGATGCAGAAGACCACATCCGAGTGTAAGCCCAGCTCCCGCATTCAGAGCCAGAGCTGTACCTGGGGGCACACTCTCTATTCCCACATTCACTGTCTCCTCTTACAAGTCAGCCTAGGCAGAAGTTTCCCATCAGGAATTTTATTCCCTGGATTTTAGGGTGGTTTTTTTGGAGGGGGAGGTGGGACCATTAGTCCTTTCTGCACCCATCCTTTCAAAATGCTCACAAAACCAAGCGTTTTGAAACTTAAACTTCTTGGACACTGAGAAAACAGTGATGCTTGGAGTCAAACACTCAGCTTCGGAGCAAGTTGTTCCTACGTGGGGATGATCCCGCTCTCTCTCTGGGGCATTTTATCACTTGCTGCAGGCACTGCAATCTCCCCGGCCGCAGCAGAGCCCACTGCGTGCTGCTCCTTACATGCCATTGACCTCTGTCGATATCCAAACAGATTAACCATCATCCTTCTCCCACTTTCTCTCTGCTGGGTTTCGTATTGATAAACCTGCTGACACACCTGCCTGTGTCAGCCTGGCATATTTTTGTTTAACAGGTCGATTTTTGAGCAAGTAAACACAGATAGGAAGAATTCGCCAGCGGGTTACTCCTTTCCACCAAATTGGTGCGAGCAATTTCCACAATGCTCCATAATGAAAAATTTCTTTTGGAAGACGGTTGAAACCCATGAGACTTGGCCAGTCTGTCCTCACCCTTTTATCAGTGGCATTGTAAGTCACCGAAACTGGTGTCTGATAAGGAGATCTCCATTAACTGCGCTCCTGGAAATCTACAGCAAATTGCACCCAAGTTTGCCAGACCTTCCAAGGGGCAATGAAGGAATACCAAGCAGATGGAGCAGCGAAGCGACTGAAATAAAACAGGTCAGGATGCTCAAAAAATATAGCAGTGTGGCAAAAAAAGGGAAAATTACTTGAGTCTCATTTTAATTAGAATAAGAAGTCCTCACCATATTCATGTAAGCATTTTATACAGTCTTAGACATCGGTTTTTGGCAAGAAGTGCTTTACCATGGCTTGCTGTTATGTGGCTTAGAGTGGGAGCTCAGAAAATGAAGGCACTAGGTCCCCTAACATCCCAGCCCTGAAATCTGGATTAGACAGCAATGGTTTAAAAAGACCAGACAGGAGCAGTGGCCTTATTTACACGAGGGTTATCTCCAGTGGTGCGGGGTGGTGGTGACAGGGATGGAAAACTTGGGCTAGAAATCCCCACTAGCATCCCTCAGACTTTTGCCTCTAGTCACCTTTACGAGTAACATTTAAACCTGCGGAGAAGGGGTCAGTGGCTGGTGGCCCTGAACCAGCCTGCCTGTCTTGCTGAACCTACTCCATCGCCTCTTCTTCCTCCTCTGACCCTTACTATGGGGTGAGGAGGAGCGAGGTGGGGGAGTGAACGGCATGGCAGGACTTCAGCAATCCCCCCAACACCCAAGCCAGGCAGACGCAGATGTCGGACACGCATTTATTCCAGGAAGAAGAATTTCCCCAGTGCCAGCCGGACAGCCGAGAGAGCAAGAACTGGAATATGCTCCGCAGTGCCCGGGCGAGGCAGCTTGTAGGGACGCGTGGCTCATCTCCCCCCTCCCCTTTCTCCCCGAGACGGGCTGCGGCAGCCAGCGAGCAACCCCTCTTGCACCCCTGGGCCTCCCTCTCCCGGCTCGGTCGGTGCCAAGCCCAGCTGCTCGGCTCGGGGTGCTGCTGCAGCTCCCGCTGGCACGGCCACTGCCGAGCGGGGCCGGGGAGGGCCATAATGACGCACCCTATTGGTATTAGAACACTTCACTGGCTATTTATAGGTCCCTGCCGACCGCAGAAGGCTCTCGGCCTCTCTTTTTCTCCCTCCCTCCCTCCGTCTCGCTCACTGGCTTTAGCTTGGCACAGGAGGGGGAGCGAAAGAAATGCCGTAGATAAACCGGTGGGTCCAAGCGCGACGTTCTCAAGCACAGCAAAGTTTCTGCCCCTCTGCTGTCGAAATCACCCCGGCGGATTCAGTCTGAACAAATTACTTCCAGCACACCAGCCTTTCCCTCTGGCGTTCTTTCCTCCCAGCTTTTCAGCTTGGATTTCTTCCTCTTTTTGCTTTTTTTTTTCCCCTCTTCCCTCTCTGTCTTTGCGCAGTTTCACTCTCCAGTTCCTGGCATTGGCTTGGCTATTCCTCGGCAGGGCTGGAGAGAGCCCAGAGAGGGGGGGGGGGCCCCCTGCTGGGCGTGGCAAATTTCCCCGACTCCTGCCAAGCGCTTCCCCATGTGTCTCCTCCCAATACCCAGGATGAGCCCTGACCCATATTTTGGCCCCCGACACCTTCTGATGCTCTCGTGACCGCAGGGCCAGCCTACAGCTCCCACGCTCACTCTCTGAAGGACAGACCCCTGGTCCAGCACCCCTGTCACCCACGCGTCTCTGGCCCCTGCCCTTTTCCCATGCCCGTGGGTGCGTTGGCGAGGACCAACCTGAGCGTGGGAACGGTCAGCGTAGTACCCATGCATCGATCCTGGACACTCCTTCAGCGTTGATAACCACAGCAGTAAGTTCTGAATCGCTGTTGCAGGAGCACAGTCCACCCCAGCTCAGGGCAAAGGCGAAAATTCAATACACCTGGATATGGGCAGCGAGGTAAAAACAATGAATAGCATCCACAGCAAAGGCACTGATGGATAAGTAAAGCCATTTATAATCACTCCAGTGGAGTGAAAAATAGAGGTCACTGAAGGTGCACATCCATTCTTTCTTTAACAAAACAATGCTGATTTTCACAATATTTATTGTCAGAAGCATTTCTAACAGAAACATTCCTGGCTGCATGCAGGCCCTCAGGTTTACAAGAGGTAAGAGAGGACAGCTAGGGGAATTGAAACCATAGCAAGACGTTTTCCTTTTGCTTTCTCGTTGAATTAACCATTGCCCTACCTGGGAGACTCCGTTCCTTGCAGCCCCATCAGCACTGCAGAGATAAAGCAATCAAGGGGTGGGGGTGTATTCTTGGGAGTATTCACTTTACCTCTCTGGTTTTGTATGACACCCTACTCCATGCTTATCTATTCAGACTTGCAGGCTCCGGGGCTGCCTGTCTGCTGGGGAGGGATGTACAGCACCAAGCCCAGCCACATTCCCCCAGGGGAGCTGAGATTTGCAGCGGTGCCGACAAACAAACAACGGGGCCTGGGTCTTTCTCCTTGGAGAGGAGCCGCATATCCGACTGCAAACAGCTAGTCCCAAAGCTAATGCATTATGGTTTTTTTTTATTTTTAGAAAACAGCTTATTGAAGAAGGATGCAGATAATTCAAGAGCTATGTTTGAACTTCGGGATGGTGCTTAACATTTGGCCTCAAAACAAGAGCATGTCACCTTCTCTCGACAAGCTCGTTCCAATGACGTTTTTAAACCTTGATGTGCATGAGGGTCTTGCTGAAGACATATTACTGGGAGCTGTGTCACGACCTGGTCTTGCAGGCTTTGCGGGACTGGGCCTGAAAATTGGGTAAGAGAAAGAAAATTCTTATTACCGCTATGCAGCTCCTTTAGAGGTCTCACAAAATTGCGTTTGCTGTCCCTGCTGAGGTGAGCAGGCTGCCACCGGTTAAAAACAAGGTGATGGAAAGGGGATGGGAAGTGTCCTGGCATAGGGAAAGCACCCCTTCTCATCTGACCATGCTGGAAGGTGCACGGTGTGATACTGAAAAGCCACGTAACCCGTTGTCCTCTCCTCTACAGAGCTGAAAACCTACAAACCTGATCAGAGGCGGATCAGCACATAGGGATCCCCCTTGGATTGCCTCCTGCACGGACGCATTCTCCTTGGCACCCCAAACACTGAGTTGCGACCGACAGCCAGGACACTAGGGTTTTGCATCCTTCTCAACTTGGAGGTGTTCCAGCCCTGCCTTGAGAACTGCATGGTCACCCCGGAAATGTGGGATAAGCTGGTAAAATTTCAGGATTGCCTCTGGAAGGCTGGTTTAAAAGCCGATCAGAACTAACAACCTACACAGGAAATTTTTTATTTATTCTCCAATTCTCAGTTCTTCAGTTTTGGAGAGGCACATTCACAAGCCATAAAAGCAAATTATCCCTCCACCGACACAGACCCAGCCTTGACCTTTCTGCAGCATAATTAAAATGTAAAATCATTCTGCCAGATTGCCATATGCCATATGACTAAAATTGTTCCTTTCATTTATACCCCACTTTCTGCCAGCACCAATGTATAAGGTAGTCGTGGCTCACAATAAATGTCTGCTAGTCTCTCCTATGACAAAATCCTGATTTTGAGGAACTTGCAACTCGAGCTGGACAAACACCTTATAGGACAGAATTTCTTCTTGAATTCAGCGTGCTTGTCCACGTGCAGCTTAGTTTTCTTGAACTTTTGTGTTTGAAATTTTCTCACCAGGTATTCCCTGCAACTAAATCTTGTTATCATGCACCACCCAAAAACACCCCTGCTACAAGTACTTGACGCTTGTCATTTGACAGAGGAATTGTGCTTTGTTCATTAATATTATTTATTGTATTTTTGTCAGCAGTCCAGTTCTGCCACTCCACTCCTAAGCAGGAAAAACCATACGGCCTCTGCCCCGAACGGGCTGCAGTCAGATGACAACGGGCAATACTGAGGTGCTGCAGGCAATCTTAGTGCTTCTAGCACACTTGGCTGTGCCAGTTTGCAAACAAACACCTCTTAGGCATTTAAGAGGCCCGTCTAAAAGTTCTGCTAGTTTCTATGACAAATGGAGGGAAAAATAATAAACAGACACATTTAAACTGTGGTTCGGACTTTGGACTTAAGAGTGTTCAGTATTGTATTTTAATATAATAAACGTCACGTGGTTTCTGGTAATGGAATAATACAAGCAACTCGGCGCATTATACATTCATGTATTAGATCAGAAATGTTTGTAAATCAGGCAATAAAGCTGTTTGAGCAGAAGTACTTAGAAGATATTAGTGAAGTAATTTGTGTTTCAAAAGTACATGAAAAGTTGGTGTTTGACAGCGCTGCCTGGGGATACAGTGAGACTGGACAGCCGAAAGCATTAACCAACAGAAGCAGCATGGTGTAAGGTACAGCACGTGTAAATGGCATGCTTTAGGGATAAAAACCATTACAGATTTTTTTTCCTTTAGGTAAAGGAGGGTCTGTTTTCTTGCAACAAGAGCTCTGGATCTTCTGTCTTGGTCATTTGCTAAGTGAAGGGACTGGGAACGTGATGCTAAACACGTGGAGCACACACATTAGCCTGATTATGTGATGGTAGTAATGACATTAGACTTAAATCTCAGTCTTATAAACTGCACAGTTATACTGCATGTCCTGTAATAAACCAGATAATTTTCATATAGCTATTTAGAAATATGAACCTCATTTAAGAAAAGGGAATACCTTAATTCCCAGTCATACCTAACAATCACCAACAGAGAAAGAATAAAAAGTATCTGCAGATCTGTGTGAAATGTTTAAAACGGCAATTGACTGTATCTCAGCACAGAGTTTTGTTATTTCTTTGCTAAAGTCATATGGTCTCCAAGAATCTACAAGCTCGTTGCAGCTGGCCAGTGTTTATAGACATATGGCAGAGGACGGTTTTCAAAGGAATTTAAATATTGCAGGGAGCGGTTTTATATTCCAGGGCCCCAAGTTTGCTTTGTGATAGCGGTTTACTTTCACTGTTGCTGAAGAAAGGAGCCCTCTGTTCAGAGGGAAATGCAGAAGGTGCGAAGCGAACAAATAAAATGCTACATTTTCCATCCTTGGCACAGCAGAGGAATAGGAAGCAGCCCGGCAGAAAAAGAGACCAAGACTGGATAAACAGGAGAGATACACGACCTGAACAAATCAGACGCATTATACCGGTTTGCTTTCCCCGAGTCAATAAACATAAATTAACATCGGGTAAGATGACTGTGTTTTTGAGATAAAATTTTGCTTTCCATGAACACCCTCTAAAATGGGCTTAAAATTCTTTCCATAAACATTTCAAGCCGCTAATCTAATTGACTGGAATGTTTTCAAAAAGCAAACACAGCTGAAGGAAATCCACTGCTTTTATTCACATATAAGTGAGTATTTGCAGGTTTTTTTAAAGGTCTTCCCCGAGGTCAATAACTAACTAAACAACCTTATTTTGTAAACAACTATGGTGCAGTAAAAAACCCCAGCCTCTGAGGTCGTTGTGTGAAACTATCAACCAATTATGCTCATAAGAAGCAATATTTTTAGCAAGCGTTCCCTTGAACACAACACACGCCTTCTGATGCTCCCTGGAAGATGTAGCTGAAAGTCATGCTGATGTCATCAGGGCATCTGTGTAGGGACCAAAGATTTCTGACTGCTGGAGACACACCTGGATGCAAATGGGGAGGGATAAGGCCCCTCTTGCTGGACCCTGATTTGATTTGGGCCTTAACACCTAAAATTCATGGGCTTCAGCCAAATTGCTCCCCCTTTACAAGGGTGGGAGAGCTGCATCAAGCTCCTGGGTCCTACCCCACCTACAAGCACACTACGCACCTCGAGTGGACCCGGGTGCCTGAGCTCCTTTTACTTTGGGTTTTGTGGTTTGTTTCTTTCTCTCTAATGACTTCTGTAGCAGCAGCTGTGGAAACCTTCAGGTAAAGCAGAGCCAAAACTGAGACGCGCAACCTTCCTCTGGAGTTTTGCACCACACACAAATTCTGGGGGGCGAGCTACTGAGTTTCCAAGCCAGGGCCAACAACTACCCCTGCTGAGCTGATCCTTGTCAGGGTAGCACTGGTTTAATTGTTTTGAAGCAGTTTGGTAGAAATGGTGCAATTCCTACACCCAGTTTAACTGAAGAGTAACTTGGGCTGGTTCAGCTGAAGCAAGCATGCTCCTAAACAACTGACCCTAAGCAACCAGACTCGCAAAACCCAAAATAAACCACCTCAAACAGAAATCACCTTCGGCAGCAGGCCATGTTCTCAAACTTTTCTCTGTAACTGAAACTGAGATTTTAAAAGTAAAAGCGAACATCTTCATATAATTGCTTCCTTGCCCACACTGGCCCTGAAGAAAAACTGCTGTATATTGGGAAAGCTGCAGCACCACAACGAGATGAGATATTACTTCGGCTGCTGTTTCTGGGAGCACGCGCGCGAAGTCCCCATCATATGTTGCAGCAGCAGAGCAGGATGATTGCTTACAGACTTTCACCCTCCAGAAGCAATCGCGCCCAAATTCATGAGCTCAATTTCTGTCTCAATTGCGTTAGAATATTGCTGTCAAAGAAGACACCACTACAGAAAGACAATCTACCCTGAAATTCCTACACCTTTCAGTTCTTTGAAGAGGGTGTGTGTATATATATATATATATGTCTTTATCTCTGTATCGGTGAATGGTAAATACCCTGCTTATTTTATTTGCCAAACTGCACAGAATCTGCTGCAAAGCCCTCTTTTGTGCAGCGTTCAGGAGTCGCTAAGCACAGATCAGTGTGTGAGCACTGCTGAATGCTGGAGAACCTTACAAGTATTTAACCTATGGCAGGAAAAAAAAAGTCTTGAATTCTGTGTGTTTGCTATCAATTCAAGTATGGGGAACACTCCTAAAAATCTTTCGTTATTTTCAGTGATTAGCTGAAACAAATCCCTCATGCTAAGACAACCCTCTTATGCTTCAATGGAAACAGGTCTGTGCCATACAAAATGCATGGTCATGTTCGTAAACTTTAATGCAAACAGCTAGTCACTCAGAAGGGGAGCAAAATGCAGTATGTGTGAAATAAAATACAATAAAAGAACAATAGGGTGGATTCCGTTTATTCTAATCCAAGAGCAGTTAAAGCAAGAGCATTTACAACAGCAGAGCTCAGCAGATTCCAATAGGAAAGGGAACATTAGTCAACAAATCCTCAAAGTTTTATGAACGTGCCAGTCAGGGTGGGGAAGCCTTCAGATGCTTTCAAAGCAGACTGAATAAATAGGGAAGATAGGGTAGTTATTAAACAACATTATTTTCCCAATACTATCTTAGAATTGGAAGATTTATGGCTTTATGGGGCTGATCAGCAGAGCAGTGCCACTGCCCAACGAATTCTGTGTGTAAGAAACTCCCTGGACCCTCAGCATGATGAAGAGAGTGTTGGGAGAAACCCCAAAAGCATAAAGCCAGGTACGCTTCATAATGTTTGGAGGTAAAATTATAACGTCAAAAATCACAGGTATTTTCTTAAAATTCACTGTGTGCTAGTGCTAGATGCTCAGGAAGGCACAAGACCCCACTTCTGCGCTTTCTCTCATGCAAGAAAAAGAAAAATCCCACGCAAATCTTACTAAATCTGTATGCCATCACTTTTTTTTTTTCAACTTTTTTTTTTTTTTTCCTCTGACACAGTAGCTGTACTGGTCTTATTTTCCTTCCCCTTTCATATTAGAGCAATTTCAGTAGTGTTCATCCTGGATTTCTTGCAAGACTCTATGGACTACAGGACAGCTGGCAGGGTGACGCCAAGAGACAATTCTGAAGGCCATTTTTTGGTATGTGATTTAACATTCCTGCTTCAAATGAGGAACTGTGAAATCTTTACTCCGGCTTCCTGGATCTCGATAAAAGCAAGCAGGAAGTAACTGTAATTAGTCCCACTATTTCTGAAGAGAAAAACAAGCACAAATTATTGCAGGTTATAGTTTTTCAGCTCTTCAATTACTGGGGATGCCAAAATAAGAAAAAAATAAATCTGTATTTATAGTACTTTGTCCAGCATCAAGTTTTTAAAGCAAACGAAATCGTGTGTTTTTGCAGCCTGGGAAAACACCAATGTAGTCCCTTATTCTGGTAGCGCGATCTCATTACCTTACAGAAGTCTATCAGCTATTTATGTTATTACTGCAAAAAACAGGTCTTGGTTTAAGAGTTTGTATGTAGAGACGAAGAGGTGAAACGCAGTTTGAATCTCTCCTTTCCTTCACCGGGATTAATTTTTGGTAAGGCTCCAGTATTTGTTGGAAAATCCTAGCACGCATTACTTCCTCACTCTACCCAAAATAAATTCCTCCAATATTAATCGTTTGTGAAAGCAGCATTGCTTTTTTACACCACTTATACTGCTCCTGTCTGGCAATTCCCCCCCCCAAGCAGCACAAGAGGAATCATGCTTTGTAACCCAGCTGTCAACACTATTATTTTTTCATTCAACTGGTCAAATTTTGACATCGCGCTGGAACCCGAGATGTGCTTTGTTCTCTAAAAATCTGTCAGAATGAAAGAGAAAGATAAAAATAAAAGAGAGGAAAAGGTGGGGGAGGAAGGTGGAAACATTCAGACCCTGAGCCGTGACACCTGTCAAGCGCCAAGCACACCCCAAGGCCCCACTTCCAGACTCCGGGGTCCTTCGGGACTGAGGGACGCCGAGGCTTTCACAACCGAGCTGCCTGCAGCCAGGCACACACACCCCCCC
>Ga0181612_172455_pt1 | contig 10088 bp, 8 predicted proteins | sample HoacroProtozoa21_FD_119630 | JGI IMG/M metagenome (GOLD analysis project Ga0181612, IMG submission 119630) | Hoatzin crop microbial communities from Cojedes, Venezuel. Combined Assembly of Gp0051906, Gp0051904, Gp0051908
AAGGGAAGCAACTGGGAGCTAATCTTTCTCCCCTCCCCACTCTACTTATTTCAGACCTTCCCAACTGTGTAAGGTATGAAAGGGCCTGAGAAGAAAGTATGAACGTGTCTAATGCAGTGCCCAGGGTGTGAGTCATATACCAGAGTGCCCGCTCCTGCGCCCGGGCAGAGGGACTGGTAACACAAAAGGCTGTGAGGAGGAGGGACAGCACTTTAGCAGCCCCCAGCTACTGGGAGGCTGGAGGTGGAGCTGGCTGGTGATAACTGGACGAATTGTTTCCATCACATGGTTAATGACTCAGCACCATTATCCCAAAGTCTTTATTTTTTCAGCTCTGCCAGCTTGTCCAGCACACTTGTGTGGAAAAGAATGGGGGGACTGGGAGAGGGGAGGTAGGCATTAGGGTGTGTAACCTTTACTGAGTTTGCATCATGCATATTTTCCGTGCTGCCGCTTTGCCATCTCTGGGGTTGTAATTCTACGACTGTAACACCATCAGAGAGATTCCCAGCAACTTCAGTAAAGCTTGGATCAGGGCTCAGGCTCTCCTCGGTCGATAAATGCACCTTTTTCTTCCACAGCAGTAAGGAATTTTAACCCAGTTTCCTGTGTGCACACGTATTGCTTCTACATGCACAGATGCAGCTGGAAACCCATCACCGAGGTTGACAACAGTGAGGGTGCAAAGCAAACATTGACTACTCTGTCCTTGCGTTCTCCAAAATATCAGGAGTTATGCCTCTCCACAACACTGACAACTGCTGAGTAGAAATGGCCGTGACAAGCGTGGGAGTAATCAGCGTACGTGCAGTATATACTGATACGTAGCTGCTGCAGCCCTCATTCCCTTTAGCTGGTTCCCAGAATAAGAAAGTGATAGTATGTGTAGGTTTATTTTAAGTAGGGCTACAGCACACATATAGCTGGCTTCTACACAGTCCCCTGCAGATCCTGCTTACTCGGTGGGATATATTATGTCACCATGGCCCTAAATACCTCTGCTTTGCAGACCGAATTCAACACACAACTTTTGAGAAACAGTAACACTCCCAATATCTTTTGTGTTGTCAGTGGGGTGTAGAAGCATTAATGTGGATTTTGGGTTTTATCTGTATTTACCGCTAGCCCGCTGGCTCGCTGTCACTAATGTTCATAAAGACACCCACAACAACGAACAGTGGAGCCTTGCTAATGCCTCCCACCAGCCGCATGGCATGCAGAGCTTAAGGTTGGAAGGTCACATATTCCTTCGCTTTGTTTTTATTCCCCATTTGGTGAAGACTTGCCATACAAGGGCACTCAGTGGCCTGCGCTGCTTGGACTGGAAGCCCTTTTTCCGACAGGAGGTACACTCGCTCCCTAGTCTTCAAAATGAAACCCAATCAGCAAAAAGAAGAGGAGCCCAATCTTGCACAGAATTATTTAAAACAGTTGATTGCTGTCATTGAAGTGTTGGGGACCATGCTGCCCCTGCATCGTGCCCCAGTCAGCACAGAACAGGGACACTGGGGACCCCAGTTCATAAAGAGCATGATCACTGAGGGCCAGTTTGTACCAGGCAGCCTGGTGCCGTGGGGTTCTCCTTGCTCCTCTCTCCAGCACCAACTGATCGCACATTGTATCAGCAGCTGCTTTCACCGCTGAGGACAACACCACATGCATATGCTAACACAAGAAATAGCCCATTAGCTATTTCCGAGCTACTAAGAGCTACCTCCATGTGCAGCCTGCCACATACGCAATATCTTCTAGGGCAGACCACAGATTTGTTGGCTGGGCAGTCATACTGCACGTAAGGTCACTACTTTACACTGAGGTTTTCTACCATCTGTGCTCTGCTCTCTTGCTTAGGGGAGCAGCCAAAGGCAGAACCCAGCTCTTAACTTAGACCCCAAACATTATATACAAGTTGTTCATCCCAGATGGACTCAGTCCCAGAAGTCACTGTTATAAAAGACTTGTTAAACAGTCAATTTTACAAATGAAGAGGAATCAATGCTTCCCCGTGTTATCTGTTTCCTATTCCCTACTCCTAGGCATGTACTCACTTAATAACTCACGTACACACCCAAGCAGTCAGAAGAGCCCATTTGAGCTTAACAAATAGGCTATGTTACTAAGTAAGAAACTGCAGTTTGTGCTTAATTTACATTTGCTGAAGTTTGACACTTTCAGTCACCTTGCATATCAAACAGAAACAACCCAAAGAGATTGGAAAGACTATCAGCCAAATTATCTCCTGATGAGGGGTATTACTATCTGCAGTAATTTCCAGAAAGAAAAGCGAGATGGAAGCCAGCATTTTCAAAAGCAGCACCCGTTCCGCATGCCTTCACTCAGGGTTTTTTTGAGGCTGAATTTCTGCTGGGCAGCCACCAATCGCAGGTGGCACTCTGAGAACTCCTTTGGCCCAGAAATAAATTCCCAGGTATCTCAACTTGATAGCTCAGAAATGAGGCATCCTAAACCACAGTACACTCTTGAAAAGATGGTCCAAAGTCAGTGCATACTTGGGAAGTCTGAGAAACACTAGAAGCGGAAACTCCATCTCTGGGTCCTGTCCTGAAGGACAAGACTCGCATGCAGACCTGATGGCGTAACACAGACTTGTGCTGCCTGATCATGAGCGAGGTTAGCAGCACCAGTAGAAAAGATGTGCATAATGGCCACATCCTCGCTTATACAGACAAAACCTTGGGAACTGAAAGGAGGAACATATCAACTACATGAGCAAGTATGGTATTTGTCTTCCCTTTAACCTAATGTTCTGAAGTGTGTGAAAGATTAGCATTAAGGATTGCCACGGGCCATTTGCTGTAACCCTATCTAGCAACTTCCTGAAATAAAAGAACAAATTTCAGTTCCTAGGTAGAAGCCCTCAGGCACATGAGAATATAACCAAAGAATAATTTACCGCAAATGTGGGCTACGTGTAGAAATGAGACAGATCAGTGGTTTACCTGACTCAAGAAGAAGAGGTTCTGAAGGCAAAAAGTCTCCTAAAGTGCCTGCATTTGGTGAGCGTAACCTCACTGAGGCACCTCAGATCTCAGGATTATTTCCTACTCTAAGCATATAAAACCACTGACATTTTACTGATAACATTACATGATGGCTGCAGCTAAAATATGCTTTTTAAATACTGAACACCGTACCTGGCAGTACCCTCTCTTCTCTTTTCAGAGAATTAACCCTGGCCACAGTAAAATAAAGAAGAAGAAAATCACACATTAAAATTGCTTAAAAAAGTAATCATAGGGCAGAAGCCTGCATTAACAAACCCAGTGTACCACAGTGAAGTGGGAAGCCTGCTAATAGCCTTACAATATCAGACACAACAGGTTGCTAATTTAACAACCTTCACTAATACAAGATTACTCAGCTGTTTCCCCCTTAAGTAGGCATTTTTGCCGGTTTTAGTTCCTCACTAATTTTGATTCCTCGCACTCATTTTTCTGAATTTTTCAACATGCTAATTTCCTAGGTATTGATTTATTTGAGTGTAAGAAATCCATCTTCACAGTATACATGATTCTTAATACACCCAGCATGGATTATAGGAGGTTAGCTCTCAGAATGCACAGGAACTAGGGGACTCCAGAGCATACCTGGGGAGTCACTATTTAAAGTGACTCGAGGTGCCACCTCAGTGCCAGGCGTGCCTTCTACAGAGCCAAGACTTCGCCCCATGTGTTTTCAGAGAATCCTGAAAAAGGTGACTTTGAAGAATCGTCACTGCTCTGCAAGCCCATTCATGTCACGGTGTGAAAATGTGAGCAGAAAATAAGCCAGCTTCTCCAGAGTAAGCAGTAAAAATTCCCGTGAACTCAGTGAGACCATTTTGCTTCCACTGCATCTTGAACCCACAATTTCCTGGCAATGTTGCTCTGCGCTGTTGGTGGGATAGCGCTGCCTGGTCGCAGCCTCTCCTCTGGGACAGCCGGCCAGCAGCAGGTCTTGCTCACACCGCCTGCCTCTGGCACCGGTGAGTGGGACCCGCACCCTGGAGCCACAGGGGCACGGCCCCCTGCAGCAGAGGGGCTGGCGGGGAGCGAGGTCAGGACCCCACTGCAGGAGATGGGGAACAGCCCTTGCAGAAGCAGGGGGAGGTATGGGGTGAAAGTGCAAAAGCAGGAGGTGGGAGGCTGGGACTTTCTGTTCCTCAGCGGGGTAAAGGGTTGGTTGAAATAGAGGAGAGGTAAGGGGAGGTTCAGGCTGGCCAGGAGCAAGAGGAGGAGGGAATAGCAGTGGGAAGCAGAAGTGAAGCTGGTGGGAACAGGATTTATTAGGAGATTGTTAATCCGTTCACCAGGTGACAGCAGGTTAGCCCGTGTTCACTGCAGTTAAGTGCATGCAGCCTTGCCGACCACACACAACAGCACATGTATTTTTCACTTGCACAGGTAGGCTTAGCCCACAGAAAAGAAGCAGTGGGTCTTCTTTTTTCTGAGTTCTGGGCCTTCCCTGCTTTGAAAGGGATCAGTGCCTACACCGGTTGTCCAAGCTGAAAGAGTGAGATTCATCTCCAGGTGACTACAATCCAGGTGTTCTGCAACAGCCAGACACCTAAGGGACAGCCAAAGTGTCACTCGGAAAGAGGCACCTGGAAAAGCTTTTGGCACACAGGGCTCTCTAAGTATCACACATAGCAGAAGGCCCTCTCTCAACTGACCAGGACAATTCTGGAAAGAAGGATAAGTGTCTCTCTTTCTAAGGGAAGAGAGTTGGCAATAGGAGGTCTGTCATCTACCCACATAAGAAGAATGAGGCCAAACTGATCTGCCTTCGCTTCAACGGTGTCTTTGATGCTGTTGCTATGCCCTCTCCCTACCTCTGAGCTCCCCCATCATCCTGCTTCTCTCATTTGCTGGCTCCCAGTTCTTGCAGACATGATGTGATGAAGCATATGGGAAGGATGTGCCCTACCAACTGAATCCAGGATTTTTTTAACTGAGATTTACACTGAAAAGGTACAGGGAGCTGCTCAGACACACCCAAGGCCACCTGTGTTCAGCAGAGCTGCCCAGTGCTGGCAGCAAAGCAGTGAGGAGGGCTCGTGTCGCCCTCCAGAGCTTCCCAAGAACTGGAAGATCCCAGGCAGACCTCCCTGTGAAAAGGGCCGTGTCTCTGTTGGCAAACCTAACCACCGCTGCTCACTGTTGTTGTGGCTGTGTTGGTAGCTGTAGCAGTGGACCAAAGGCAGATGGAGCGTTTAAGAACCTTTCCTTTTCTTTTTAAACCTGTGTCACAATGATAAAACCCTTCGATCTCTCCTCGCTCCACTGTTTCCAGCTGTGCCAGTGATGGGCATGGAACGGCAGGCAGAGTCCCTTGCTCCAGCTCTTCTCTCCTGTGGGAAAGCAGCTACATTTCCTACCACAGAAAGTCAGCTTTGGTTTCGAATAAACTGGGAAATTATGTATCAGAGGGTGCCCCTCCGACAGATACAGCAGAGGGGAGCACAGCTGGGGGCTGTTTTACAGGTATATAATCCTTTCCTGGGTTACTTTCTATCGAAATGGCTTACGCCTGCAGTTTTGTTTGTATCACATGCTGCTAAACCAGGGGAGGAAGACCTGGGCTTGTAATCTGAGACACTTCTGGTTCAGAAAAACCTCAAAGATGCAAAGGCTAGGAAGGAGGATTTTGTGCACAGCATCCTTTGGGATTTGCAGCTGTCTGGTGATACTGACCCGGGGCCTTCCCGACGGCCAGCAAGCGTGTTTTGGGTTTAGTCAATACTTTGCATTCACATCCAGGACAAGTGGAGTTCAAATTCTTCCCAACGGACTAATTAGGCAAAATGTTTAGAAATGCTGTAATTCCATTCATGCTTTTGCCATAACATTTAGAGAAACAACAATGCTTTTCATATTCACTGATACCACAAGCCTCTGACAGCGTCTACGCTGGAAAAACACATAGTCCCCCCGGTGCAAACACACTTACACCCAGGCCTGCATAGCTTGTATGACAGAAATACCTGCTGCACCAATGCACATGCACCTCAGCATCCAAAATTTGCTCATATGGGCACACCTGAGAAGCCTTTAATTGGATTCAGAAGGGCTTGCATCTGTGCAATAAAAGGGCAATATCGTTTACAGCAGTAGCAGAGAGATAATCAGACAGGTTTATTCTCTGCCAAAATAGGCAATGTATATTTACAAAGCTCTTCCAGTGCCTTTGTTGTGCATTCTTTCCACACATCACCACAGAAAGATCACGTTAACAGCAGTGGCTGCTGCGTGGTATCATATTGCCTTTTTATTTTTCCAAATAATTAAGAAAAAAAGAGAAAGAAAAGAAAGGAAATCCTGGAAATGTTAAACAAACTATTCTATTTTCATTAGGCTGTAACAAAACCATTAAAAACCTACTAATCTTAGGGGAGGAGGGGGGCGGGCAATACAAATATTCTCCTGCTTTTTTTTTTGGATTAGAGCATGTTATGATGAAACCATCACTGCGTCATGATCAGCGTGCTTGAGAGTGCAGCCAGCCAGTTCCAAAAGGGTATAAAAGCTAATGCCCAAGAGTTTGTAGAGTGACAGAGCCAATTCTAGTCCTGATTTATTGAAACTCAAATTGGAGCACTTAGATTTCATTTCTGCCAAATGATGTCGTTGGAATGCCTAGTTATTTTCTCATGCGAATAACTGAAAAAAAAAAAAAGCCCTGGAACTCTTAAAATTAAAGGCCTTCTCTCTTTTTGTCAGGCTGCAAAAAAACCCAGCACATTTCCTGGTGCTTCTCTTTTGCCAGTGCTTTTTAAACCATTAAGGTGTTGTTTGTTTTCCTTTTTTAACACAAAACCTGAATGGATCTTCTGGGTCCAGGTATATGACGCAGCAATCCAGAGAGGCGCGGGCTCCTCCCTTGCCCTGGTCCATTCCTGTTCTCTGGTGTCTGCCTAATCCTGTAAACACCTTAAACGAGAGCTGGCTTCGGGTTCTACTATTTGTGCTATCAAGTGGGAAGGCATTTTATTTTCCTGAAATGAAAGAGCCAATTTATGCCCTTTTATGGACCATTTGAGAACTCGCTGCAGTGGAAACTTTTCTGCAATAAAGGTTCCCTTGTTTATGAGCCCTTTGTGTTGCAATTTGCAGTACCACTTTTTACACTTAGGGAGCATCCTGCAAGCTCTGGTAAGGAAATTAGACCACCTCACTCCTTGTCCCCAGGATTCAGTATGGCTTTTCCAAGGCTGCCTTTAGCCTGCCATCCATTTATTACAACGCTAGTGAAAAATACTATATCTAAAGCCAGTTTCTCACATACATGGCATGAAACAATCTTCCTCAATATGAATAAGTGAATATTTATGAAGTAAACAATACCATGGGATCCAATACAGTAAAACACCTTTGATTTAAAATATGAAACTTCCTGTCACCCAAAGCTTGATCATGCTCAGTTGAGAACAACTTACTCCAGCCCCATCCTGTTCATATGGTCCCCCATTTGTTCCCCAAAGCTCTGAGATAAGCCAAAAATCTATCATTCACAGCAGCAATTCTGCTCTCTGTTATAACCAGTTCCATCAGTATTGATGCTGCTGTCAAAAAGCAGGTATTCTTGTTGCCTTTTCAATTTTGAAACAGAGTTTTTGTTTCCAATTTACAGAAAGCTTTATTCATCACTGAGTGAAAGACCAACCTGACAATTGGGAAAGAAGAAATTTAGCTAACAGTCTCTATCAGGGTTATAACAAAACTACAGGACACGTTTGTATCTTCATTTAAAAAATGAACGAGGAGGGGGGGAAGAGACAAAATATCTATCTGTCTGTCTGTCTGTATTTAATTTTAAAACCTCAGATACTACTTAATACAGCAATATGTGGTAGGTGTTATTTTTGAAATGGGAACATAAAATTTCATTCAGTGATATCCTTTTGACAGTATTATTTAACCACAAATGACAGATAATAATCAACTAGAGGAGTTGAGGGTCTCTTAATACCATTAAGCTATGAAGTTGTAGAAATGACAGGAAAATAATTACTGTTGTGCTTGTTGAGTCGTAGGAGCTAAGCTCTATGTTTCCATGGATATAGAGTTTCTGGTTTACGGTTTGGTCTCTTCCTATTTAAAGATCAATACTGTGCGAAGGAGAAAGCAGGATTCAAGTCAACATTACTTTTGGTGTCTAAACATCAATAACCCAAGGTGTTGGGCAGCCTGAGCACACACATACATCCTGGGCTCAATCCAGAGCCCCCATTCACAGGATGCAAAGTGACTCAAAAACCATCTCAGCTGCCTGGCAGAAAAGCCCTGTCATGTTCACAAACATCTTGCCCTCAATACTAAACCTCCAGGATGTCTTTACTCCACTTCCAAAACCATGATATGGCAAGACGTAGAGGTGGCTGGGCCGGGGCCCCTTGGCTGTTGTGACTTCCAAGAAGACGTGTGGACTCACATGCTGTATGTCCAAGTGGCTCCGTGATCACTGTTGAGTCAATCTTTTCCCTCTGGTGCACATTCCTGCCTCCTCCTCTTTCCATCCATGCCTATTCCCTGTTGACATTCCCCTCCACCTTGATAACCTTGTGGTCACGCTAGATCACTAGCATGATCACTAGTCACTAGCATGACCACGAGGATATCAAGGAGGAGGGGAACGTCAACAGGGAATATACACGGAGGAAGGTGGTTGCATGGACTGAGATCAGCATAAAATTGTCCACAGGGCGGTATCACGAGTGCTTTGACTTACCCAACCAGCCCTAAAGATGAAGTTAAAGAAGAGCCTGATGTTTGCTTCTCCTTCATGCCTGTCCAACACTGGGCTCACTGAATGGAGAAGCTCATACCAGACAAGCAAATACCAAGGTATTGCTGGTTTATCCATTCTAAGCTTACAAAATCAGCTGGCATTTGGTCAAGATGATTATTTATTAGTGTGTTTCCCATTCAGAGCAATGGTCTGCTAGTCAGTGTAGAGGTGCCACCCCCACTAAGTCAACAGGGTGTGGAAGAACAGTGTTTGTGCAAAACGAATCGCACCTCAGAAATGTGTGTGCCCCACACTGAGGAGCTTCCAGGGCTGCAGCCATGACACCAGCAAAGGCAAACAAATCAGGCAAGAGCTAAAGCGAAATCGTTGTGGAAGATGAAAATGGTGAGAATTTATGGAGTAGGTGGGCAAAACACACTTTCAGAGTGGGCACTTGATGGGCAGAAAATGGCAACAAAAGCTGTTTGACATTTAGTGGTGCAATTAACTTGTGTGGGGGCAGAGGGTAGGTCTAGCTCGTACATTTTTAACTGACCTAACTCCAGACTCTTGACAGTGCCATTGGTGGGGTACAGCAAGGCTGTCCGATGCCAGCATCTGTGAGTGGGAAGAAGGACCAGGGTGTTTCCCAACACTACCTGGCACCCGCCTCGTGGCAGCCCGGGCTGTCTGTGTCCCTTCCTGGTCGGTGCCCTGCATGCTGCGCTGCCTTCCTTTCCCTGCTATGTTCCCGGACAGAAGGATTTGGGAAAAACAGAAGCTTTGAAGGCAGTAAGTCAGCCAGCTGGACTGGAAGTCCTTGCTAAGAGTGGCAGTTTAGATGAAGGGGAGCTGGCAGAGGAGGATTAGTATTAACAGTAGCCATCACTTAATCAAGGACATGAGGGAGAGAGAGAGAGAAATGGTTTTAGCAGTGTGGAAGGGGATGAACTTCAGCTGTTTAATAGAGACAGCTCGGAAATACCATGCCTGGAAACTCTGCAGGTGGGGTGACTAGGCAGAGGTATTGCCAGCCTAATTTGCCTCCCACTCTTGATATCAGAATACACAAGCCTCTGGGATAGCAATGGTTTCACTTCAAGCTGCAACGCTGTTTTTTTGAATCCCATTATCACCCATTCCTACATTTGTGAGCAATTCTCTGCTCAGGCTGAAGTTTCTCTGCTTTGTCTCTGCGTCAGAAAAGATTTTGTCGTATCCTTTCAGCCACAGCTGAATTTTGCAAGCATAAAAAATACATCTGCGAGATGTGAGGGACCTGACAGCCCTTCCCATCCTCTCATCACATCAAGGAGCACAGCCCTTCACAGTGGTCTTCAGCAAGACCGAGCGCCTGCATC
>Ga0181612_177818_pt1 | contig 10088 bp, 6 predicted proteins | sample HoacroProtozoa21_FD_119630 | JGI IMG/M metagenome (GOLD analysis project Ga0181612, IMG submission 119630) | Hoatzin crop microbial communities from Cojedes, Venezuel. Combined Assembly of Gp0051906, Gp0051904, Gp0051908
CTTCAGGGAATTCCTTGCCCATGTATTTGTAATTGAGTGTGGAATACTGCGGCAGGCCTTCAATACCGACATGGAAATTGTAGTTGTCTCGCACCACACGCAGCATGAGTTGCAATTGATGCTGGTAGTTGCGGTATTCCGAGAACTGGCTCAGTGAATCGTCGGCTATTGTGGCGTAGGAAAGCGCCTGCATCTTGGCCAATACTCCTTCTATGTCGTAACGGTTGAGCATCAATTGGTTGTAGAGTTCGCTGTAGGCGTCAGAATCGTAAATGAATGCCTGACGGTCGTTCTTGCTGTAACTGTAGCTGAACTTGTATCTGAATTGGAGGTAGGTGCGCGGCATGATTGGTTCGCTGTAGGTTGCCTCCAATGAGTAGTTGTTGCTTCGTCCGGGAGTGGTGTAGTAGCGGTTGTTGATTGTAGAGTATGTGCTCTCGCTGCTTGGATTGAACAGCACCCTTGACGCTGACATCTGTTTGCTGTCGCTGCCGCTCAGACCACCAGTTGTCCTGAATGTGATGTTCCTTCCCATGCTGTTCAGCCGGCGGTTGACTTGCAATTCACCGTTAGCGCTGCGGCTGTTGCTGTATGTCTGTCCGCGGCTGATGTTGGTGTTGACAATAAGCGCAAGAAGGCTGTCGGTCACCGCTGACAAGTCGCTTTGCGCCACCTCCGACAATGGGTCGTCGCTGTAATCGTCGGGGTCTTCACTAAATGTGGCAGATTCTCCCGATGTCATTCCCTTGCTGATGCTGTAGGATGCTCTCGGCCGGAAGATGATGTTGGTGAGAGTGTCAGGTTTCCATTCAAACCTGAACTCAGAGAACCATTCGTTGCTGCTGCTTCTGCTCAGGCTGTTGCTGTTGCTGAACGCTCCTGTAGAAGATACGAAGTTCTGCGTGGATGATTTGGTGTGGCTGTCATTGCCGTTGTAACGATAGGTGAAACCGCCTCCTGCTTCCAGTTTGTCGCTGGTGGTGGCGAAGTTCAAGCCAAGCATCTTGCTGGTGATAAGTCCGCTTCCGCCGCCTCTCCATCCGCGTCCGCCACCTCCGCCGAATCCCATGTCGTTGATGTTGTTCATCGAGCCAATCAAGGTGATGCGCGAGTTGGATGTGAATCGGTTGACCATTCCTTTAAGCGTGTATCTGTGACGTGTGCCCACGCCCAAATCTATATTGCCTATTATGCCTTGGTTCATGCCCTTCTTGACAGTAAGGTCGAGCACAGTCTCTTCCTCGCCGTCATCAATGCCGGTGACACGCGCCAAATCGCTTTTCTTGTCGTATGACTTGATTTTATCGACCATTGTAGTCGGAATGTTTTTCATTGCCACTTTAGTGTCGTCGAAGAAGAATTCCTTACCGTCAACAAGAATTTTCTTCACTTCCTTGCCGTTGATAGTGATTTTTCCATCGCTCGACACTTCAGCTCCAGGCAGTTTTTTCACCAGTTCTTCCAGCGAGGATCCTTCGGGCACACGGAATGCGGCTGCATTATATACGATGGAGTCGCCCGACACCTGCACTTGCGCAGCTTGAGCTGTGACGACAGCTTCCTTGAGGAGCACCTCATCGGCTTGCAGCACAATGGTGCCGACATTCAAGTCGTTACCGCTCGATTTTCCGGCAACGACGTCTTTGTATTGGTTCTTATATCCTATATATGATACTTTGACGATATACTTGCCCTTCTTGATGTTGTTTAACTTGAAATCACCATCATTCGATGTAGCAACGCCATTGACAAAACTGCTGTCCTTAGATGCCAACAACTGCACTGTTGCCATTGGTACTCCGCTTTTGGTCTCATCTACCACTTTACCGCTGATAGTGTATTTCTGGGCGCATATATTGCCCATGACTGTCCATAACAGTATGCAAGCCGTAAGTAAACGCTTCATTTTTCCTTTGTGTGTGGATTGTTTGTTTATGGGATAAAAGATTTATCCCTTGTGTCTTTAAATTATGACTGCAAATGTACAAAAAAGTTTAAACCCGACTTCAGAATTAGGCGTACAAAGAAAACTTTCTTAATGATACTTAACTTTTCACGAACATGAATAAGTCAGGTGGCATTGGTGTCATTTCAGTTAAACTGCATTCTTGAATGCGCAATATGTGTTTGTTGAGATATAAATTTCATGCATGATATTTTTATTTCAATATTTATTTGCTACTTTTGCCCGCAAATCATGGGAAAGATATCCTTTAGCAGACAATGCTGGGCGGATAATGCCGCAGGTGTCATTTTGACGCGTGAAGGCGGCAAACCATGTTTTAAGAATAATAATGTAAACAATTAAATAAAAATGGGAAGAAAAGCAAAATTGTCTTTGTCCAACATTACTAAGAAAAATATCTGGACGTTTGATGAACAAGAACTTTATCAGATTCTCAGAGACGCTAAAAAAGATGATTCATACGCCGAGAACGAGGCGAGATACAACAACATCATACGCCTTGTGTTTGATGTCCAGTATCTCAACAGAGAAGATGTGAACAAGGTGACTATGCTCGAATCACAGAAATACATCATCTTCAACATACCCAACCAGAATGAGAACGGGAATGTCAACAATGCCGTTGCCATCAGAAAGAGAAGGCTTCGCAAGATAACCGACCTCACACTGGAAAACATCCAACACCTTGAGGCCGCTGAGGTGCTAGAACTCATCAAGAACAACATGGATACGGGTTGGAACGGACTGCCTTTGCAGCAGCAAGACATAATCAACTCTGCTTTCTATGTTGACACCACTGCGTTGCCAGAAGCTGTGTTGCACAGGCCAGGAGGAATAGTTGAAAGGAGAAAGGCCGACGGATATGACGTTCTCGAATTGGTTAGAGGCAATTGGATTGAGGCAATATTTCTGAAACCGAAACCGAAATACGAGAAAGTTCATTTCAATGCAGGTCCTTCATTCGGAGACTCTGATGATAATTCGGATATGGATGACGAAGAAATGGACGATGAGAATGACGACATTGACGACGACAACGACATTGACAATGACGACCTTGAAGATGACGATGACGACAATGTTCAGACCGAAAGCCTTGAGGATATTGTTGACGATGACAGCTTGACAAGGTTGGTTGACGATGATGTCGATGGAGACGATTATGATGAATAAGAGCACAACAATGATATATTGTTAGCATGCTTGACAAACGGCAGTGATATTCGACATATAAAGAAAACTGCCGTTTGTCAACTTTATTAATACGGATGAAACTTGTGCCGTTGCTTTTACTTTTCAGCCTATTAGAATGTTGATAATTATAAACAAGAGATTTCCCAAGGAGGGGTTTGATGCCATAAACATTTGCGGCATCATATTCATCAAGACCAAGGATGTTGATCTTGAACTTATCAACCATGAACGTATCCACACGGCACAGATGCGAGAGTTGCTATATGTGTTTTTCTATTTATGGTATGTCATTGAATGGCTTGTCAAACTGATAAAATACAGGGATTCACGCACAGCATACATGAATATAGGGTTTGAGAAGGAGGCTTACAGGTATTCCCTAGATTTCTCATATCTGAAGAGACGCAAGCATTTCAGTTTCATAAAATTCATCACCAAATAAGAAATCCGACATGTGATATTGTTTTGTCGGACGGATTTTGTAACTTTGCCAATAATGGGAGTTTACGTCCTTTGGGCAACAAACTTCACCAAGGCTTTGTGAAGCCATTATGCAGTTGATTATTCATCAGCTGCGCATAACATGAAAATGTAACTAAACAATTCAAAAACCGAGATAACAATGAAAATTTCAAGATTATTCGTCTCATCCATGCTGTTGGCATTGATGACAGTAGTGGCACCAGCCAATGCAAAGAAACCAAAGGACCAGGCCAAAATCAACCAGACAATTCAGATGATTGAAAAGGTCAACGGATACTGGCAGCAGCACAACAAGGCTGAATGCAGAGGATTCTGGGACAATGCCGCGTATTTCACAGGAAACATGGCGGCATACGAGTTGACAAATAAGCCAGAGTACCTTACATACACGCGCCATTTCGCGGAGCACAACAAATGGACGGGAGCCACAGAGAAAGACCCTTCAAAATGGCAATACAAGACCTACGGCGAGGACATGAAACATGTGCTGTTCGCTGACTGGCAGATTTGTTTCCAGGTATATATCGACCTCTACAAGATGGAGAAAGATGAGAAAATGATAGCCCGCGCCAAGGAAGTGATGAACCATCAGGCAGAGATGCCGGATGTGGATTTCTGGTGGTGGAGCGATGCCTTGTATATGGGCATGCCAATTTTCAGCAAGTTATATACAGTGACAGGCAATCAGAAACTGCTCGACAAGCAATACGAATGCTACAGATGGACCGACAGTTTGCTTTTTGACAAGAAAGACAAGCTCTATTACAGGGACGCCAAATATATATGGCCCAAGGTTACAACAGCTTGCGATGGCGGCAAAAGTTTCTGGGCAAGAGGCGACGGATGGGTGCTTGCCGGATTGGCTAAAGTGCTCACCGACCTGCCAAAGGATTCAAAATACAGGAAATTCTATATAAAGAGATTCAAGCAATTGGCAGAGGGCGTGGCAAAGACACAGCAGCCGGCAGGATATTGGAGCCGTTCTATGCTGTGCGAGGACGATGCTCCTGGATATGAGACTTCAGGAACTGCGTTCTTCACTTATGGACTGTTGTGGGGCATCAACAACGGATACCTAAAGAGCAAGAAATACATGCCAGTAGTGGAAAAAGCATGGAAATATCTCTCAGAGGTGGCATTGCAGGATGACGGAAGCATAGGATATGTGCAGCCCATAGGCGAAAAGCCCGACCCGACAAGAACTGTTGACGCTCATTCACAAGCGCCTTTCGGAACTGGAGCATGGCTGTTGGCAGCGTGCGAATACGTGAAAATGTTGCAGAACTAATCATTAAGTCACACACAACTTTTCCGAGCCTGACGACAAGTCAGGACAATATCAATCAAGGAAAGATGATGCTGTGACATGATATTATAAATAAACAAATAATGAAACAATTTTTTAAATATGTCTTCGCCACTATCGTAGGTATAGTGCTTCTCTTCAGTGTCGGGATGCTGTTGATGTTTGCTTCAGTCATAGGCATGACCATGAGCGGGTCGAGCAAGACGATTCAAAAGAATTCAGTGCTTGTGATGAAATTGTCGGGCTCGATGAGCGAGCGCAATGAAAGCAATCCTTTGTCGGGATTTATAGGCGGTTCGATGACTGAAAGTTTCTCTCTTGAAGATGCCATCAATGCCATACAGAACGCCAAGGAAAACAAGAACGTGAAGGGCATCTATCTAGAAGGCGGAGAAATCACAGGCGCTAGTCCGGCAATGCTTCAAGAACTGCGGGACAACCTTGAGGATTTCAAGAAAAGCGGCAAGTTTATTGTGTCATACGCCGACACATACGGCCAAGGCGCATATTATCTGTGCAGCGTAGCCGATTCAGTGGTGATTAATCCTTATGGAATGCTTGAATGGAAAGGACTGGGCGGTTCCATAGTGTATTATAAAAAACTGATGGACAAGCTTGGCGTCAAGTCACGTGTGTTCAAAGTGGGAACATACAAATCAGCCGTTGAACCCTATATGCTGGATGGCATGAGCGATGAGAACAGGGAGCAGATGACTGTTTATTACGGCGAAATCTGGAAGCAGATGCTTGACGATGTAGCTGCATCAAGAAAGGTGCCTGCCGACAAACTTAATCAGTTGGCTGATTCCGGAATGCTTTTTGCAGAATCCGCAGATTACAAGAAGAACAAGCTCATTGACAAAACGGCATACAGCGATGATGTTAAAAGAATGATTTCTTATATGATGGGTGTGGATGATGTTGATGATTACAACACAGTCACTGTTGAAGAAATGGCAAATGCATCATCATCAAAAGCCAAGGATTCAAGCGGCAACATAATTGCAGTGTATTATGCATACGGCAACATTGTTGAAGAAAAGACCAACTCGTTATCGTCTTCCGGTTCGATAGTGTCAAAGGATGTCTGCCGTGACTTGGAAAAGCTGGCAGAGAACGATAATGTGAAAGCAGTGGTGCTGAGAGTGAATTCAGGCGGAGGCAGCGCATACGCATCCGAACAGATATGGCATCAGGTGATGAAGATCAAGAGCAAGAAACCAGTGGTTGTATCTATGGGCGGAATGGCAGCATCGGGTGGATATTACATCTCCTCGCCAGCTGATTGGATTGTGGCAGAACCCACCACGCTCACTGGTTCTATAGGAATCTTCGGATTGTTCCCCGACATGAGTGAACTGGTTTCAAACAAGCTTGGATTGAAATTTGAAACAGTCAAGACAAACAAATATGCTGATATAACTAATGGTTTGACAGGATTCAGAACACTTGATGACGATGAGGCGGCTTTGATGCAGAAATACATCAACAACGGATATGAACTCTTCACCAAACGTGTCGCTGACGGAAGAAAGAAGAGCAAGGATTACATTAAGTCGATAGCAGAAGGACGAGTTTGGACCGGAGAGCATGCCAAGAAAATAGGACTTGTTGACCAGCTCGGCGGACTTGATGACGCCATAGAGATGGCAATGACGAAGGCAGGGGTAGGCAAATGTTCTATCATGACATATCCTTCAAAGGCAAGCATGTTTGAAAACCTCTTAAGTTCTGTTTCGACAGGCACCTACGCAGATGCTAAGCTCAAGGAGACGTTCGGAGAATATTATGATGTCATAAATAATCTGAGAACTGTAATGGCAAGGGGCAATGTTCAGGCGGCATTGCCATACGAAATGATATTTGATTTTTGACAAAGACAATAGCGGTGCGGTCGGTTTTCTTGCCGGCCGCATCTTTTGGCTCTACTCGGTTGATTACGAAAACATTTGAAACGAAAACGACTTATGAGTGACGACAATCATACATTCAAGACTTATCCTTTGCTGATGCCTTTGGCGTGGTGCTATGGATTGGGCGTGAGGATAAGGAACATAATGTTCGATTGCGGAGTTCTCAAACAGCACACATTTAAAACACCTGTTGTATGTATCGGCAACATAGCCGTTGGCGGTACTGGCAAAACGCCTCATACAGAGTATCTCATACGTTTGTTGAACGGCAAGCATCGGGTGGCAGTGCTAAGTCGCGGATATAAGAGAAAGAGCAAGGGATGGGTGTTGGCGGACGATAAAGCCACTGCCGACAGCATCGGTGATGAACCCTACCAGATGAAAAGCAAGTTTCCAGATATTATTGTGGCTGTGGATGAAGACCGATGTGAAGGTATCCGCAAGCTGGAATCAGCAGGCAACGGAAAACCAGCCGATGTGATTTTGCTTGATGATGCATTCCAGCATAGGCATGTGAAGGCAGGACTGAACATAATGCTTACAGATTATAGCCGTCTTTACACCCGAGATTTCCTTATGCCTGCCGGAAGATTGAGAGAGCACAGGACGGGAGTGAAAAGGGCAGATGTGGTAATAGTCACGAAATGCCCGAACGATCTAAGCGAAGAAAAAGCGGATGAAATCAAAGCCTCGCTTAGCCTTTCACGGAATCAGGAACTATTCTTCACCACATTGAGATATGGGAATCCATACAGCATGGAATATGGTACTGGCAAAGAGATAACTATGTCGAGTCTGAAAGAAAAGGAATGCGGCGTGTTGCTCGTGACGGGCATTGCCAATCCGCAACAGATGGAGAAATATGTGGGCGAATATGTCAGTTTCAAGTCCATGCATTATCCCGACCATCATCGTTTCAATGCCAATGACATCAATAGGATAAAAGAAGAGTTTGAATCATTGCCTGGCGAAAGAATTATAATCACCACAGAAAAGGATGCCTCAAGACTAAAAACCAACTTTTCGGATAACGATGAAATCCTAAGCCATATCTTTGTACTTCCAGTTGAGGTGGAGTTCCTATATAGCGGAAAGAAATCCTTTGATGGTATTGTGGAAGGATACGTTGGGAAATAGGCATGCATACGGAAACGGATTTTTTGCGGATACTTTTTGTTGCGGTGAAAAATCCCATGAAATTAAATTTTCATTGGCAATCTGAGTAATAAACGAAAAAATCATTATATTTGCAGATAGAATGATTTTATAGCCATGACATGGCATCATGATTCGAAGGATGCCAATGAAAAGACGTGGCGTGACAGCAAAAATGTGAAACGAAATTAAAACTTAATAACTATGTACCAAAGAATTCAGGACACAGCTCAATTTATCAGAGAAAGAATGCCGTTCTCTCCCGAAACAGCCATAGTGCTAGGCACAGGTTTGGGACGTTTGGCAAGTGAGATAGAGCGTGAATGGGAGATCAGTTACCGTGATATCCCCAATTTTCCCGTTTCCACAGTAGAGGGACATGAAGGTCGTTTGCTCTTCGGCAAGCTAGGCGAGAAGCGAATAATGGCAATGGAAGGCCGTTTCCACTATTATGAAGGATACGACATGAAACAAGTGACATTCCCTATCAGGGTGATGTATGATCTTGGCATCAAGAATCTGTTTGTCAGCAATGCCAGCGGCGGAATGAATCCGACCTTTAAGGTTGGCGACCTTATGATTATCACCGACCACATCAACATGATGCCGGAAAATCCGCTTCATGGCCCAAACATACCTCCAGGACCACGCTTCCCAAGCATGCATAATGTGTATGACAAGGAATTCATAAGGATGGCATTGGAGATAGCCAAGGAAAAAGGCATAGAGGTGAAGCAAGGCGTTTACTTGTCAACACAAGGACCGACTTACGAGACTCCATCAGAATACCGTGCGTTCAGGATACTTGGCGCCGATGCCGTTGGAATGTCAACAGTGCCAGAGGTGATTGTGGCTGTTCATTGCGGAATGAGAGTCTTTGGCATGTCGGTAATCACCGACCTTGGCGGCGGCGAGGTGGCAGTGTCGGTAAGCCATGAAGAAGTGCAGAAGGCAGCAGATGCAGTACAGCCTAAGATGGCAGAAATAATGCGAGAACTGCTGTTGAGGGCAAAATGACAATAAAAAGAGAAAGTTGAAGTGCAGGCAGGCTCTCCGCAAGAGGGTTTGACCTGCACGATTGTTAATTAATAAATTAATGAGCAAATGAATCAGGAATCAAGGACTGATATAGGAACGATAGGAGAATTCGGACTCATCAAACGTTTGACCCAAGGACTTAAAATCGTAAACGAATCAACCAAGAAAGCGGTGGGTGACGACTGTGCCATACTGGAATATCCCGACCGTCAGGTGCTGGTCACTACTGATATGCTTATGGAAGGCGTGCATTTCGACCTTACCTACACCCCTCTGCAGCATCTCGGCTATAAGTCGGCAATGGTGAATTTCAGCGATGTATATGCCATGGGCGGCATCCCAAGGCAGATAGTGGTGAGCATTGCGCTGAGCAAGAAATTCTGCATAGAGGATATCGACCTCTTTTATTCAGGTTTGCGCATTGCTTGCGAAGAGCATGGAGTTGACATTGTTGGCGGAGACACCACATCCTCGCTTACGGGCTTGGCAATAAGCATCACCTGTATTGGTGAGGTTGAGAAGGGAATGGCAGTTCAGCGAAACGGAGCTAAGGAAAACGACATCATCTGCGTGTCGGGCAATCTCGGCGCCGCTTATATGGGACTTCAATTGCTTGAGAGAGAAAAAAATGTTTATGAGCAGCAATATCAGGAGATTATGAAATATCACAAGGATTCCAGGGAACAAATGCTTAAGGAACTTGAGATATCACAACCTGATATGGCAGGCAAGGAATATATCCTTGAACGCCAGCTCAAGGCGCAGGCGCGAGGTGATATCATCAGGGCATTGAAGGAAAACGGCATACGTCCGACGGCGATGATAGACATCAGTGACGGCCTAAGCAGTGAAATCATGCATATATGCTCGCAGAGCGGGTGCGGTTGCCGCATTTACGAAGACCGCATTCCTATTGATTACCAAACGGCATCGATGGCAGAGGAACTCAATATGAACGTAACCACTTGCGCTCTCAATGGCGGAGAGGACTACGAGTTGTTGTTCACATTGCCTATCACACTGCGAGCCAAGA
>Ga0181612_134267_pt1 | contig 10087 bp, 7 predicted proteins | sample HoacroProtozoa21_FD_119630 | JGI IMG/M metagenome (GOLD analysis project Ga0181612, IMG submission 119630) | Hoatzin crop microbial communities from Cojedes, Venezuel. Combined Assembly of Gp0051906, Gp0051904, Gp0051908
ATCTTCAATTAGATCAGGTTGCTCAGAGCCCCGTCCAACCTGACCTTGAATGTTTCCGGGGACGGGGGATCTACCACCTCTCTGAGCAACCTGTGCCAGTGTTTCACCATCCTCATCATAAAAAATGTCTTCCTTCTACCATCTTTTAGTTTAAAACCATTACCCCTTGTCCTATCGCAACAGGCTTTACTCATGCCCTGCTTAACCACGGTACCCTCGAATAGAGCACATTCAGTCACTGAGAGATTTCTTGGAGCGTCTGCTTTGTCAAATTCATTTCCACAGCGTATGTCAGGAGAGAAGTCTTCCAGAAGAATTTGTGTTTTCTTCAGAGTCAGTACTTTTTTTCTAGGAACCACAAAAAGCAGCTTTGTTTACACATTTCAGTTTGCGGCTCCAGAGTGTGAAGTGACAAGTTGTCTGATGAGACTGGAGAAGGAATTTGTAAAGCTTTGGAAAAACAAGTCTTTTCCTGCCTTTCTCAGTCCAATTTCAGTCTGGAATGAAGCATCTGAACAATTTTTGCATACTTAAACAAATAACCTCAACCAGATAACAGGTGAAAGAATTTTTTTGTTGAAAACGTTATTGGCAAAATTGGAAATTCCTGTAAGTAGGGGGCATCATAGAAAATTTTGCGCACTACAAGTGCTGAAATGTCCCATCTCCTGTAAATAGCTTCAAGGTTTTGCTTTTAGCAGTGTCTCTAGAAATAACGAGAAATAGCGCAGAAGATTAATGACAGTGCCATTATCATAATACTGATTATAATTGGATGCTCATTATAATAGCTTCACACCATGATCAACTGTTCAGATTAGAATTATTGTAGGTTTACAGTCTTCGAATTTTACAAAGGTTTAGCATGGTAGTTAGTTGCTTTCTGTGACAGATTTTTTTATAGCGTTACTAAGATTTAACAGGGAGAAGTGAAACAAAAAAATGTTCTTTTATGCAGACAGCTGTTATTTGATATTCTGTTTATATGCTTGCATAGTGTCAGAGTAGTAGACCAAGAAAAAAAATCTTTTCTATCTTTCATTTTAAAGACATTTGTAAAATTACTGCGTGCCAAAACCCTCTTGGTAACACTATGTACGAGGCGTACCAAGACTACTACAAGGCTACTGTTAACAAACAGTCCACCTTCCGGCTCCTTTGAACTTGCTTTTAACATGTCGATATGTGTATAAATTGGTACCAGAAGAATCTTTCCTGTTTTCTAAGAATTGCTGGAGAGAGAGAGGGAATGAGATAGACAGACAGACAGGTGGACAGACACGTGGCTCTAATATGCCTAGTTGGTGTTTGATATTCACATACCCTCCAGCATGGATCTGGGATATAATTTTTTAATGTATTCAGCATATCACAGAGTAGATGCTGTTTAATACACATGGAAATGCTTTTTATGTCCTTTCCTCAGATGTTTTCGTATGGAACTTTAATTTAGTTATTCATAATCCCCTGAGTTCTTTAGAAACCAGTATATTTTCAGCTACCATTAATCTCTACCAGTTTCTCTTCAGATTCCTGTATTTTTCAAAGGAAGTCCAAAAACCTACATAATACAATTAATTTTTACATAGAGACATCTCCACCAAAGTGATACTTCATACGGAAAAATATGCTAAACTGGTAATTCTTAATTGAGGAGACACCATGTTTCTTGTGCAAAAAAGACTTCTAAATGAAAATACAGTCCTTCATAGAATTTTTCTTATTAACAGTTTGTTGTAATTTAGAGGAATACAGGGAATGCATATGGGGAGCAAAGAGAATTTTAATCATTTGCTAAAAACACTATATTACTAGATTATGCCTCCTGAATAATCATGTCCAGTATCTACCACAGTCAGAACACCATGCAGTCCCTTTTGTGAATATACTCAGTCGTATTTTAAAAATAATGAGCACATTTTGCCCACTTCTGGCTTTCATCCTTCTTGCTTACCCCATTCACCTGTGCACTGTTCCATTTTCACTTCATATCACGTGGGTATCAGGCAAAAGTATTCCAGGCAGGCTGCATTATGAAATAGTGCAATCTCTGTCCTCTTTCTTTCCTGGATTTCTGCTCCATATACGCATAGGATAGTACTGTGCTCCCTTTTTTAGGAGAGGGGAGGTGGTGGTGGTTTTATTTTTTTTGTCTTCATCATCTTGTTGGCAGCTCCTAATCTTCTGGGCTGGATTTCATAGCGTCTAATCTGAGTCACCTAAAAGGTGAGCATCCAGTCTAAAATAGTTGTTGAAGTGGAAAGAAAAAGACAGGCATCTAGTGTATGTGATTCATCCCACCTAAGATACCAATTTTAGTTCAATATGAATCATGAGCTAAAGATGCTCTCCACTAACCGCAGAAAAATCCTCAGTCACTCTGTTAGACTAGACATCTTTTAGATGTCTGAACTGGGTAAGACAAATGTGATAGCCTATGGTCACTTGTACACGAAGACTTTTTCTTGCTTCTCCTGGAAACAAAGAGAGTTCCCTTGTGCAAGAAGACAGTAAGCGCACTTGTGAAAAGTATACTGCCACGGAAAAAGCTGTGCAAGAGCCAAAGGATCTTGCATCTCTCTTCCCTTTCCATAGGGCCATGTGACACCAGTTATGGTGGAATTGTGTGAGGCCACTGAAAACACAGTTGCTGTCAGATTTTGAAGTAGCACACTGCTGCTTTAATAAAATGAAGTCTTCTGTCTATACAGTTTCCTTCCAAAATTAGTCTTGGGATAAAGTGGTGGATTTAACCTAAAATGACAGCCTGCAAAGAGCAACATGGGAGGATTGTATACCGATATCTCAGCAAAACTGAGATCGCAGACTTCTTACTAAGAGAGCTGTGAAGAAATATCAGAAAGAAGTTGTGTTAGTAAAGCGGAAAGCATAGTTCGAGTCCTTCTTGGTATGCACATTCTGAATAACTAAATTTATTACGAAGAATCTCCATCTAGAACATTCCAATGGTTTTCACATTTTTCAATTTCCAGTCTTAGTGATACCTTATATTGCTGAAAGATTGATGAAATAAGAGCTTAATTTTTCCTAATGCTTTATATAGTATTACCAACTTCAAAGATAGTCTTTTAAACTTAAATGTTAGAGTGTTTAAATTAAAGTTTTAATGTTGGTAACTATCAAGTGACTTACTGACAATTTTTTTTTTTTTCCTCACTCTTGGAGAGCTCATTCTTGTCTTTATGAGCCTGGCAGCTTGCTTAAACATTGCCAGATGATGAACTAACTTCCTAATTAAAATCAGTGTTACATAGTTAAATGCTGATACTACCTTGATAAACAGTTATAACGTGAAATGACCTTGTGGTTTTCATACATAAAACACATTTCTTTGTACCTGATGATGGCATTATAAAATATTGCTATTAAAAGATGGAATATTTCAGAATTTGGGGGGAAGTAAGAGTTTTTATGTTAATATTTGAAGCATACTTAGCAAGAATTTCCTGCTGAATAATCCCCACCCAGAAGCATTCTTCATAATATTTAAGGTGTGAAGACTTCAGAGACTTTATGATACACACTAACAGAGGGAAAAGTTGAAGTCAATGCCTACTTTTGTGTTATGGGATGTGTTACAGATAAAAAACTGTAAGTCCTGTAAGATCTGAATACAGAATATAATTTGGGGGGGTGACATGATGTACAGGTTATCAGAAGTTGTACACATACAGATGACTGTATATTAAGTATCATAGCATGATAGAATCATTTAAGTTGGAGAAGACCTTCAAGATCATCGAGTCCAACCATTAAACTGACACTATCAATTCCACCAATAAATCATGTCCCTAAGCTCCCCATCTATACGTCTTTGCGATACCTCCAGGGATGGTGACTCCGCCACCTCACTGGGCAGCCTATTCCAATGCTTTACAGCTCTTTCAGTAAGGAAATTTTTACTAATATCCAAACTAAACCTCCCCTGGTGCAATTTGAGGCCATTTCCCCTTGTGCTGTTGCCTGTTACTTGGGAGAAGAGACCAACACCTGCCTCACTACAGCCTCCTTTCAGGCAGTTGCAGAGAGCGATAAGGTGCCCCCTCAGCCTCCTCTTCTCCAGACTGAACAGATCCAGCTCCCTCAGCCACTCCTCATAACTGCTATGAACAGAGTGTCATCCTTAATGGAACAGAAGGAGAGGTGCCCAGCACCTCGCAACAGAAAGAAGGGAAGGTTTTGGCTAGATACAGCCAGAACTCCTGTCCAAGACTAACCTGACTCTGTGATCTGGGTACCAAGCATGGTATTTTTCTAAGAAGTGAAATTGCTGCCCTAAAAATGATGAGATATTACAGAAGACCTGGACGTTCAGTTTTGAAATGGTTCTTGTGTCATAACCTAAAGTGGCCATGACAGAGGCAGAATGTCCACGCTCTAAACACGTTGGAGCTGGCTTCTACAACCTGTTTGCACGTGATTATGAGTAGTGAAAGCGTACCTTTCTCAGACTTGATTGTTGCTTACATCTGCACAGCTCGACTGAGACTTTCCACGTTGGAAATTCAGAGATGTTTCCTACAAGCTTTGCTGACAGATGGGCAGTCCTGTTTTGCTAATGACAGCTCAGTAAAACTCATGGCGCCCGATGGCCTAGCATGGAGCTGATTGAAGGACGATCTTTGGATCCCACTGAAGTGTCATGCATACTTCCTATATATTTTTCGCATCAGAGTTAGGAAGTTGCATTTTAGTTTACCCTGTTGTCTCATCTAGAAAGTAACAAGCCTCTACTTACAGTCAGTATTGGTTACCTAAGGGAAAACACAAAAATACCTCAAACTGAAATAACTAGAGCCATCATCTAACCTCGCTGAGTCTGACACACTTAAAATACTGTTTGAAGGCAAGCTGGGGAGTGATGTGAAGAGACATTGAACCGTCTTCTGCATTTCTGATCCGGCTGAGTGCTGTTCGTCAGTCTGCCGTGATCCCTTACTCTCCAATATTCTCCCAAGCTTAGTTGCATTACGGTACAAAAAAAGATTGTACTCATCTTGGACCTGGGCATCAGAAACATTCACTTGACGTTGTGATCCCTCTCAGTAATTATTCATCTTTCTTCATATGGGCTTTTTGTTTGGCTCCAAAAATTTTTTTTGATACCATTCATGAGTATGTAACTTTGCAAAGGTCTGAGAAAAGGATTTTAGGAAAGCTAATAACTTTTATTAGGCAGGTAAATAATTACAGTGGAAAAACAAGCTTTTGGACGTGCAGAGACCCTTGGAACTGGAGTGACTTAATGAAGGGAGCAGTTGAATTGACTTAATAGCTTACTGACACCAGATGCAGAAAGTATCCCAGAGCCCTCCCCCAGTTTGCAGGGGCTGAGTCACTTCTTAGACTGTTCCCTGAACCTCTTGGACTTGCCAAAACAGCAGAAAACTTTCCACATTTTTTTTCTTTCCACAGAAAAATCTATTATAGTTGCTTATGGAGGAGTCCAGAAAGCACCAAGCTAGGTAGAGAACAAATTAAAAATGAGAATTTCCTGGGGCAAGGTACTGAAAGAAAGTACCTTGGGAAGGAAGAGGAGAGAAGAGAGGCATTTGCTCACGTGCAAGAGCATTAGAAGTTGTGTTGCTGAACTTAATCTTGTAAAACTGTCCCCCAAAGCACTGTGAGGGTTCGGTTTGCTCTGGGTTAGTCTCCTTTTGCTTCCTGAAAAGCGTGTGTACAGTTGCTGATAGGACTTAGCTGACAAATGGTAAGTTGCAAAATCAGATTAATTCGCCTGCTTTGTCTACACCTCTATAGCCTGTGCCCATGGAACACAACACCCTCTGGCTGTTGCCACTCCACCCTCTCTATTAATGTACCAAAATGAATTTCTGTAGCCAGGCATCTTTATTCACCTGTCTTACCACTGAATCTTTTCAGAGGTTCCTCTTTTTTTTCTGTGAAAATCTCTGTTCTCATCCTGTTCATCATTTCATCTCAATTTCTTTTCTTAGCCTGTTCCTTACAAATGCAGGGTTTTTAGTGTTGCTTGAAATCGCCTCAGAGATGTCCTATTTGATTGTCACATCGTTTATAAACTCCCTTCCCAGTCCGCTTGTCACTGCACCTGACTTGAGCTGTTTCATTGAATACCCAGCCAATTGTTTCTAAAATTAAATTCCATCGCTGAGCAAATAATTCTGTTGCCGTCGATTGATCAGCCAGCTAGGAACGTTGTCCTGTTGTGAAAGAAATGAACTTACAACAGTGTCTGTAGCGTGAGAGGGAGGGCTATATTTGAAGTTAATCTCTATTCTGTTTTCACATATTTAACTTCACTGAAGTCCTATTAGGAATATTATCCATGCTCAGAAAAAATATATTTTTAATTCTTTGGAAAAATGATTAGAGCTCAAAAGGAAATTGAGGGTGTTGGGGAACTGTTAAATTAGAAATTGGTAATGGCTATTATAAAATAATTAACAGTAAGAAATTGTGGAGTTGGCTGGAGTAGAGGCATTGGGTTTCTGAAGCAAATATAAAGGGCTCCAGGTGTCCCTTCTGCTGGTTTCTCAGGATGTCACCGCAGTGAAGAGATGGCTTCCCATTTAACATGTAAAACATTCCTTAACATTTTGGAATTGAGGAAAAATGCTGTTAACAGTAAGTTAATGACACTTACAGAGTAATTTCCTCAAGCTGAGTTTAAAGTTTTGATTGCTCAGTTAAAGAGAGTATATAGTTGATCAGGACTTTTTCTTTTGGAGGGGAAGACTAATAAAACTGTTAATTTAGACAAGATGTCCCTTTCTTCCTCTCTTATAGCTGCTGGTTTATAGTAGATACATGTGTTAATTGTGTGATATTACTGCAGCCATAACAGTAAAATCATTCTGGTCTGTTCTGTTTATGTTGCTTAAATAAGCAAGTTGAAAATACATAGTTCTCAAACCCAGTCTGAAAAAATTCTTCTGTAATGTTCAGAAGGCATTGTAGCTCTCTTGTAGTTATTGTTGAGAGGTGCTGCCCCAGTTTTCTTTTTTTCCTTAAGCAAATAAATTTAACGAGTTAGTGTTATTTTTCACTTCTCTGACAGATTCATGTACATTTAGGTGGAAGATGAACAGTCCTATCCCCGATGAGCAGTGTCATGAACTGGATCAATATGTGTTGCACCAAACAAACAGCACGTGTAGGTATTTATCGTTGGATAATCAGGCCTGAAGTAACTGAGCCTGAACCTTTCAGGAGAACGCAGGTCTTGTTCAACATCTCTTTCCACGGTATATTGAAATATCTGGGATATATGTATTGGATTCAGTACTTCACAGCTGTCTTACAGTAATACCTCTTTGCAATCATCTAACGCGGATCAGTGTGAATGGTCAAAGTCAGGAGAAACTCACTTTTTCACCTCATTGTTTTTTAGTTGTATTTATTCGTAGAGGGCGTTAGCACGGCCCGTGTTGAAATTGTGAAGGTGTTAACGCTTTCTGATGTTCTTCTACTGTCTTTATTGCAAGAAGGCCAACTTCTTGTTACAGTGACTCAAGAGTTGAAGGTCTGCTCAGGAAGAGTTTACCTCTTTCCTTCCTGTGACATTTCCCTCCTACAGGTCTGTGCCAGAAATTTCGTAGAGCTGGCACAGTGATGGCAGTAGTACTTGAGTAGGGCAGCTGGGGTCCTGTATATGAAGTGGGGTCTCTTGGCTTCTCTGGGCATCTGGAAGCTGGTACTGGTAAAGGTGCTGAAGTTCAGGAATGACAGATGGCTGAGGTCTCACTTTGTACAAAAAATGACTGTCAGTTTTTAAAATCAAGGCTTATGTTCAAGTTAATCTTTTGCTACGATATGTTTGTGTCTGAAATTAAAGCAGTTTATGGGTTTTACTGGATGAAGTTGTTCAAGGTTTTTTGGTTTTTGTTTTTTTACTGATGTGTATTTGTGAGATAAAGGTCTGGCAACATCTTGTAGTGTAGCTGGGGGCTTTCAGTCCATCACAGAGGCCTATTCCACTCTTATAAGTAACCTTTAATTTTTTGAAGATACAGAGTTAGTAGCCATTGTTTATAATTTTCAATTATTGAGTTCCTCTGTTCCAGTCATCCTGAGAGAGAGCTTAGCGTGTATGATACTTCTCTGTTCCCAGATTACCAATAACTACATCCAAGAGAGGACCCGGGACACTACAGGCCTATTAGTCCTATTTCAGTCCCTGGCAAAGTAATGGAAAGAGTCCTCCTAGAAACTATCGCGAGCTGAATGAAGCGGGCGTTTGGGCAAAGCCAGCACAGATTTACCAAGGCCAAATCACGCCTGACCAACCCCATCACCTTCTTCAACAAAATAACATTTTCTGTCGAGATGGAGAGAGCAGTGGATGTTGTTCACGTGGACTTCAGCAAAGCGTTTGACACCGTTTTCCACAGCCTCCTCCTAGACAAACTGTCAGGATACAGACTGGATGGGTGGTCTGTGAGGTGGGTAGGGAACTGGCTCACAGGCTGCACTCAGAGGGTGGTGATCAGTGCTTTTTACTCAGGCTGGCAGCCTGTCACAAGTGGGGTGCCCCAGAGAGCAATACTGGGCTCCATGCTGTTTGGTATCTTCATAAATGATCTGAATGATGGGATTGAAAGCACCCTCACCAAGTTTGCTGATGACACTAAACTGGGTGGTGAGGTGGACGTGTCAGAAGGGAGAGCAACCTGACGGAGAGACCTGGACAGGCTGGAAGAGTGAGCTAGCAAGAACTATGTTATAAGTTTAATGAAGACAAGTGCAAGGTCCTGCACGTGGGATGATATAACCCCAGAGCCCAGTATGGGCTAGGATCCGTGTGGCTGGGGAGCAGCCTTGCCAAAAGGGACCTGGGGGTCCTGGTGGGCACCAAGCTGAACACGAGTCCAGTGTCCTGCTGCGGCAACAAAGGCAAACTGGATCCTGGGCTGCATCCACAGGGGCTTTGCTAGCAGAGATGGAGACGTGATCATCCCACTCTACTCAGCACACGTCAGGCTGCACCTAGAGTACTGCGTCCAGCTCTGGTCCCCACAATTCAGAAAAGATGCAGGCAGACTGGAGAGGCCCCAAAGATTATCAGAGGGCTGGAGAACTTGGCCTGTAAGGAGTGACTGGAGGGTTTAGGTCTTTTCTGCCTGGAGAAGGCTCAGGGGGGGACCTCATTACAGTTTTCCAGTACTTAAAGGACAGCTACAAGGAGGGTGGAGACTCTTCCTTCACAAGGAGCCACATGGAGACCACAGGGGCAACTGGTACAAGTTGCACTGGGAGAGGTTTCCTCTCAATATAAGAAATATTTTAGAATGCGAGCAGTCATTCACTGGAATAACCTCCCGAGGGGTGTGGTGGAGTGCCCACCACTGGAAGTTTTCAAGATATGATGGGACAGGATGCTAGGTAATCTTGTCTAGGCTCCCTTTCCCACAAAAGGTTGGACCCGATGATCTCCTAAGGTCCCTTCTAATCTGGGCTGGTCTATGATTCTCTGGTTGTACGTTGAAAATTAAACTGTGCTCAGGAGTTAAGATTGAAGGTAATGGTTTGTACACTGTCACTGTGCTTACGGGTAAATCATATCACGTTTGTCTGACAGTCTCCTGGATTTATGTTGGAAAGTGTGTTCTTTCTAGAACCCGTGTGCTGTCTTCTCCTGTGGGACTCAACAGTACTCAGGCTGTCTGGCATCTTGTAGAACTGGGCTCTTGTGTTTGATACTGATCCAAGGGCATGGCCCGATAGGGACAGGCAGTTTCTGTTATTAGCAGCCCTTCGGTGCTGTGGATATGAGCTAGCGTACCTCTGCGTAGTCTCCACTGCCACTGGCCTTGGTCCACCGTACCGGAGTGGGCTGCTAGTCTGCATAGCTTTGCCAGGGTTCCAGATCGAACTCTCACCAGAGCTCAACAGTATTTTCACAAATGGGATAGGTATAATGATCGAGCTCTAGACTTAAACCCATCAAATGACAAGTGTAAACTACTGTACGTTCAAATCCCAGATTATCAAAAAGGTAGATTCACTGTATTAGCCTATTTATCACAGTTATTACTGGTATTTGAGAGTAGATCGGAAGAGCGGTTCAGCAGGAATGCCGAGACCG
>Ga0181612_137106_pt1 | contig 10087 bp, 8 predicted proteins | sample HoacroProtozoa21_FD_119630 | JGI IMG/M metagenome (GOLD analysis project Ga0181612, IMG submission 119630) | Hoatzin crop microbial communities from Cojedes, Venezuel. Combined Assembly of Gp0051906, Gp0051904, Gp0051908
AACCGTCAAACAGTACCACTGTTTAGCGAGGATGGAATTCAAGGAGTGGAATAGTTAACATAAACCACACTTCTCAAATGTGCCAGCTAAATCTCTGTGGCAGAACACATTAATTATAGCAGTCAGTTTACCTTTATCCTTCACAACATTTCTGATTAAAATTTCACACATTACAATGATATGTGTCTTTTCTACAAGCTATGAAATTTACTCAACGTCAATAAGTTCTTATTTTGTTATTGAAAGAGTTGATATATGTATAAAAAAAAATCAACTTTTGATCTCTGACAGTGAAATCAAAAACTTAACTTCTGTTTTGAATATAGTCATGCTACCTGCATGTATTATGTGCCTGTGCAAAGCAGTCATTAGCAGCACTGGATAAAAAGGAATAAAAAAACCCCCTAACTTTGCTGCCAATAGAGGGTATGTGGTTTCAAATTTTATATTTGCTAAGCTTAATTAAGCCATAGATTATGTTTTGAAAGGTATGTTCAATTAACTGAATCCCTCATGAGGAATTATATACAGGAAGAGATAATCACAACATTTATCTGGTTTACAAATGTATAAGCTTAGGTTAAAAATGTTCTGGATTTTTATTCTGTAGAGATATAAAGATTGATAGAAAAATAATATAAACCAATAATTGCAAATACTTACGCATTTATGTGTATAAAAGTTTCCAATTATATTCATTATTAAGCATATAAAACTATTTTTATTGGTAGATAATTACTGACGAAAATCTCTTATTTAAGATTTTATTTGCATCTTATTCAGGAATTCGTATTTTAAATGAAGTTGCATGTTTACAACAAGGAGATCCAGCAAGGCATGTTAAGTATCTAAATCACCCTGCAGAAATGTACCCCTGTGGAAAGAGAATACGCGGAGTGTAGGCCCAGTGTAAACCTTTGTAATTAAAGCATAAGCAGGGCTTGAATTTTGTTCATGTGTATTCTCCAAGCCAGCTGGATAAACCTGAAAATACATTAAGCCAATCTAAAGGCAAATACGTGCTGTAGTATACTGGTAATCTCCTGCAGCGTCATATACTCGTTGAAAATGAGTGTGTAATTCCATGTATAATAAGGTAAGTGAAAATAGAAAGTTGGACAATGGAGCAAAATCGTGTAATTTCCAAAGAAGTGTCTGGACTTTGCCTACATACATTTTTTTTGTTAATATGCTTACTTCCAAAGTGACACTTATTTGGTAGGGCAACACCACTCTTCCCAGACAATACATTGACTATTTTGATTTCACTGAGAATAGTTTTAACCGTGAATATTTTCTTTTACTTAGAACATTGTTCATTGATGTAAATGGGATCTGATATCCAAGGCAGGCTCTCAGCTTGGTAACAGGCCACTGGCTTGGTTGTTGGAAGAATAGAACAAAATGTAGCAGAAGTAGTCCAGCAGAGAGAAATTCCTCCTCTGTCAATGGCACCCTCCAAGGAGTGACTCTGAGTGTCCGCATCAGGGACATCTCTCCCTCATTGGTTGTCTGGGGAGCGGTGGGAAATGCTGTGCTCAGGCTGACCTGCTCTCTGGAGGACACCTCTGGAGAAGCGATAGCTCTTCTGATGTGGGGTTCAGGCCACGGCATGGGCACTGCTAAAGGAGAAGATGGTACCTGTCATCCAAAGCCTAAAAATGCAGTGACTGAGGAACCATCCCAGTACATGGAAATTTTAGGTTTTAGTGCTTTATTGGGATGAGACCATCTAAGACCATATATGAACATATTTCAGTATGAATGTCTATGTTCCTGCATTATAGGCAAGGCTGAACCTGGACAACAGGCTAGCCTAGTGCTGCACCTGGGCCACTGTATAACAACAAATTTAAGAGTTACAAGACAAAAGCAGTAATATAGAACAAGCTCGAGTTCCTGACGTGTAAAGGCGGCTTGGGGATGCAAAAGTTTCATGTTCTGCTCAGGGGTTGAGGATTACCGATGATTACATTTTCCATGGAGTTTCACAATCTGCAAAGTAAGGAAAGAAAGGCTGAACCTTTGCCAGAACAGCTGGAGGATGCCCTGGTCTAGTAATTACCAATATAGTGACTCCATTTCATTCTCATGGGCAGCCAGAGTGTTATTCCAGCTGATAAATAAGCAAGGTAACTCTTAGTCTTGATGAAAAGTAAATGCTATTGTCCTCTCTTCTGCTGTTGTCTGCACTCACTGATTGCTTCCAAGAAAATGCATGGGTTTTTGAAAGTGCTTTAAGACTTTTTCATTTGTAATGACCTGAAGGAGGCCAATAGGATGAACTTTCTTGTTTAAAGGATTCTTACATAAAAACAGTTTAGATACAGCTTTTCATTCAGATCTTCTGGGAGCAATGTGTCCAAAGAAAAGACCCAAAAGACCTCCCTTCTACTAAGTTCACAGTCTCTATTATGCTCTCTCCATAAAGCACTGATTTTATAAATGCTTATCAGTTTCAGATTAGAAATTTTATACAGCAAATTAATAGAGTTTAGCTATAGGGCAGTCTCTCTCTCCCCATCTAACCAAGCTCAACCAGCTGAATGAATTTCTTTTTAAGTTCTAGTAGATTAACCAATGCATGTTAAAACGTGCTTATGTGAACCTATAAATAACAGTACTAGAGAAAGACTTCATGAAACTTGGCCGTATTGGCCCCCAAAAAAAGAGGAGCACTTCTTTTTACTCTCTTCACAATAGGAAAGGATTTTCTGACAGGAAAGTGAAGTCATAGCATCACTACTCTGCCCAGTAAAATTTCTCATAATGTGTAAGAGCGCATTCCATTAAGAGATCAAAATATCATACAAAAACATTGGTATTTTATTATGATAACACTTTTTCTACAGTAAGTGTCTCAGTACTTTCCCAAAGTTGACCCTGTGAGTCTTGCATAGGTTGGAGATAGGCTGAACTAATTTGAAAGAAGAATATACAATTTGATTTCCCAGCAAGTGCTATTCTTCCCAAATTAATGGAGTGCATTACATAACCTGCTGCAAAAATAGTTATAAGAATTAACTGTGATTCTGCACAGCATGACACCATTCAAACTTTCAAGAACGATTTATACTTAACAACAATCTATACATTTTCAAGTTCTAAAACACATCAGTCAGGTTTTCTAAAATATTCATAGTGTTTAGGAATGTATAAAGTTTCGAGTGAACATTTGGAGCTCCAACGTATTGGGCTGTTTTGGGGGCTCCTCCTCTTGCCTCCCTCCAGGAAAGATCCCCTTCCCAAGACCCCTGACACCGCTGGAGCCTCCACCATGTACCAGGGAGCCAGAGCAGAACTCAAAACTGGACCCGCTACTTTCATGTTTCAAATACTGTTTACATTTACCCTCATCTCAGAATGCACGTTTTCATTTTACAAGTAGAAAAGATGACCATGAAATAGAGGTGTGAAAATTTAGATAGCAGCTAATTAGTTTTTGTAAGACTGTTACAGAGTATAATGGATTTTCAGCTTTCTCTATTCTTTATCCTCTGACTTAAGGCAATTATTTAACAGTGCTGGTGGAACAAGTTATTGTTCATAATTTCACAACATAGACTGCATGCTTAAGCCCACACCAATTAATTGAATTTATATGAAAATATTTATTCAATTTCAATTGGATTGAGCTATATTTTGGCCAGTATTGAATTAGCTTAAATAGTGGCTTCTCAGTTCCATTGTTTTATTACAAACAGGGTATATGTTGCTGTATATTTCCTGCACTTCTTACAAAAAAAGGAAATTATGCCTCTTGTTCCAGATAGTTTATAATCAACTCGCAAGGCCAGATTGATTTGGTTTAATGCGGGAGATGCTGGAGGGGAATATGGAAGTAATGTTCAGTGTCCTACACACAGGGTTAAGCTGGAGAGTGGAAGAACAGCCCCTGAAATTTCCATCCCACTGAAAAATGACTCTTACTCCAGCTCAGTGGCTCCAGCTGCAGCAATGCCCCTTATTTATGCTGATCAGCGGATCTACCTCAAGTCTTGTCCCTTGGGACCTGCTTGTATCACTCCCATCTTCTGCCTCCCACCACAGTGTTGCTCTGGCAATGGTACATAAATCGTACCTGCAGCAACAGCCTAAAAGTTGTTAGGGAAGTCTTATTCTAAGCTGGGAAAACTCTGTCCAGGAAGGAAGTTTCTGCAGATCTAATATGCATTTTTTTGGCATTAGGTGCTAGGGTGGATCGTGGCATAGTGAATAATAGGAGTGGAATTTGAAAGCAACTGTCTCCGAAGGATAAAAGTCCCTGACACAATTGTGTGTTCTGCAAAACAGTTTGTCCATTTGAATTTGACATATGTTACTACACTTCTTCAGCTAGCAAAAAAATCAAGATCCACCTTTCTTAACTCTTCCTCGAAGCTTTCATTTTTATGGGCAAGAGATCTATTGCAATCTGTTATGCTGATTAGATTTACTGTCAAGTCTACTAAAAGGCACAATTGTTTATTTGTTTGTTCTTTTAGTGTAAACATCGACTGGGTTGTTAGCTCTGTTTCTTATTAAGGTTTCCCAGCAAGTCCCTTTCTAAAACTCTGTTTCCCAAGTGTTTGCCAAATTTGAACCATCTGAGGTGCATTTTGCTATGACAACATCTCAGAAGATTCAGATGTTCCAAGAATATGGTTATTTAAAAATAAAAAAAGAAAAAAAGAAAAAAATGCTGGTGAAATCTGGCAAATCCTTTCCTAGCATATCCAGTCACCTTGGATTTTAGAAAAGCAACTTGAAATTTGGCCTGGAAGCAGTCTTTCCTATCGCTGTGAAAATCTGGCTGTGCTATAAGCTTTGCAGAGTTGCAGTTGCACGTGAGGAGAGACTTCTTCCATTTTAGCTGCTAAAAGTCCTGGAGGGTCCCATCACATCACGCGCACTTTCTGTACGTGACCAGCTCCTGCCCGTGCGGTCGGTGCAGCCGGCTGCAGCCCAGGGCTGTTGGAGCGGAGCTGGATCCTCCCTGGGAAGGCAGTTCCCAGCATGGGGAGTTGGGCTGGGGGCACAGGAACTGACAGGAACGAGCCTGTCAACGCTGTGTTCACACACCATGACGTGCATTGCTGAGTGGCACCCGGGCAGAATGGAGGAAGCTATCTAATTAAAATTCAAAGGTAACAAAGCCAAACCAGAGAATGAAATAAAGTATGAGACTGGGACAAGGAATCTGGTGAAACTGGGAGTGACTGGGCAAGGAAATTATGTTCGCTGTTGGTGATTTAGATTTAATTAGCTGATTCCCCCCCCTTCAATTCCAATTCCCAGCACCTCCTGTCAATTACAAAAACAAGTCCATTTGGTTCATTAAAAATGTGTGTTTCTGTACATTTGAGGCATTTGGGAGTTCTTAGAATAAAAGAGCTTGGAGAATATTTTGAATTTTTAATAATGGGATCTCTTTCAACATGTACGGTGACAGACTGAAATTGTTCTAAAGTTGAAATTAAATGAGAAGGCAGGGGGGCTATGACTTGTATCTTACTTAGCTACCATTGCACTTCTGGTTGTATGTTACTTCACTTGAGAAAAATTATTCAGTTACTACAGTGCTTCAGAAATTTTGAATTTTATTTACCAATTTAAATCAAGGCATGACTTTTTTTAATCTCTGAGAGGATTTTCTGTTCCTTTTTATCAACACAATTTCCTGCCTTTGAGTAATATGAAAAATAGCCTTTAATTTTCCATGAGTAGCTCTGCAAAACTCCTGGGTTTTTCTTCTCAAACAGAAAGAAAACACCTTAAAATGCCACATATTTTAGTCAGTTTAAAATCATACTACAGCATGTCATTCAGATCCACGAACTTCAGCCTGATTTAACAGTGCTTGAATAACATGAATTTCACTTCAACTTAATTAAACAGAGGAATAAGCATTTCAGGAATGATTTTGATGCGGTCTGGACACTTGAAGCCTCATTGTAATCTTACAAACAAATGAGCATGCAAAATGTCACTTAAAAGGCACAGATTTAGATACCTAAGTTGTAGAGGCAATTATCCATTTCTGTACATCAGTGTTGTGTTTAAGAACACACAATATTTGTGTATATCCAATGGAGGCCCATTGGGAGAAAAGAGCTCTTCAAGGTAATCTTCAAGCCTCTATTTAAAATACAGAACAATGAATTTAAAGCTCAAGAATATGAAATGTTTATAGCAGAAGATTGACAATTTCACCTTTTATTAGTTAAATAGGAGAACAGGCATCTGAAAATCAGAGGGCAGCGTTGTGTGCATATGATTTTTAAACTTGTTTATTCAGTTTGAAATCAAAAGCAAAAATGGCAAACAGAAAATATGCAGAATTTCATTGTAAACAAATTTTCATCATATGATTTTCTCTGCTCACAATGGCTCTTTGCATTCATTTTACCCCCATCATAGCAGAGATAAAAATGGAAAATGTTTCCATTATACAGCATGCGATGGAGCTATTTTTGCCAACGTGGCCCCCCAGCCACACTTTCAGCCCCACCTGGGGAAGATGCGACATGATAGGACCAGGCCAGTGACAAACTCAGTTATGTTAAGACACTTGAAAATTACACTTGCTTTTCCCACGTATTACTGTGTAGCACTGCCTCTGTTATCTGGACCAGAAATATTTCATTTCACTAGATCCCAATCTCGTAAGACAGCCCTGTCATTTTAATTTGTCACTCTTTGTGTACTGCATCGCATGGGAGTCTTGTCTCCCCAGCCAACTGCCATAGGCTACTGCTCAGAAGAGAAGCCTGTCACAGGGGATAGCAAAGGTAAACACCACGAGACAGAAAGGTTTATGGCTGAAATCACCACCCAGGGCTCCATTCCCATGGGTTTAGCAGGTGGTATAATCACCCACAGCCAGACTGGAAAGATCCATAATTTCAGCTGTGCTAAGTACGCACACATCTCTCCCACCATTCCCTGCCTCCGCCGCGGCCCTGTGCAGCAGTGTCACTCACAGAAGGTACCAGGAGGTGACAAGGGATGAAAGGAAAGAATCGGTGGTAGGAAGAAAAGTTGTGACTGACGTGAGGCTGGAGCCTGAAAACAGCTCTGGGAACTCTGCAGTGGAGTTGACAGCAAAAAAAAAAAAGGTCTGGGGGAAAAAAAATAAGACTAGGGATGATCAAACATCACCGAAGCAACCCAGTGATCCGAGATCACTGGTACCAGCAGTTCCAAGCCTTTCTCCAAAGAACACGCACTGGTTGCACAAAGCAAACAACACCATGTCAGGGTTTTTTGCATCACTCTTAACAGTATGACAAATCTTCTTTGCAAAGTGTGAGGGAGTCAAAGGCAGTGAAGACAGCAAAGCTGCATAGCTTGGTTACTTCTTAAGCACAGAGATGGCGTAGCAGTTCTGCCTTCCACGACGTGGATTTTTGGCTTCCTTTTAGGTCCACTCCCACCGAAGCAATTAATCAAAATAAATGAGGCAGCAAACATCTGATGCTAGCTGACTTCAGACCGCAGTACATTAACTGTCTTTGGGAATTTCGTTTACCACACTGTGCAGAACACGCTGTGGGCTGTACTCCAACAGCTTCACTCCTGAACAGTATTTTGAAGTATGTATTATTGGTAAACTACTGACTAGAATAAGGGAATAGCTGATCTTTGGTTTTATTGGTTATAATTTGTGGAATCTCTATATATTTATGCAGAGGTAAAGAAACCAAGGGTGGTGTTATCAATTATCAACTGTACCAAGCCTTCCTTCACATTTTTGTGATAGGAGAGGAGGCACTAAAGCAAGTGAGAGTCAGCCCTCCTGTAAACAGACGTAAATCAAAGAATCAGAGAGAGAGAAAACATCTCAAACCTAAGGATTAGTAAGTCCTTTATGGTAAAAATTGGGAATTTACTAAGAACCACATGACAGACCAAACAACTTACATCAGGGATGCAAAACCAGACACTCTCCAACAGATAAAACAAACCCATTTATTGAAGGCAATAGGTAATGTAGATATACAAAAAAGATATACAAAAAATAGTAACAGGATTTTCTGTAAATAATGTAGAAGAGCTGTGCTGGTTAGGCATGACCACATCATTCTGGGGTTGTTGGTTTTGATTGGACTAAAGCACTTCATTGCTAAAGTGTGCAGGTGGAGTTGCTGCCTCCCTGTCATCCCACCACCTTTTTCGTAAGTCAGGTGGTGTCCCCAGCGCAATGCAGAGTATAGCTATGAAGTGTCCGCACCTACAATGTCTTCAGCAGTCAGAGAATGAATATTGGCCTCTTGAGAAAGCCTAGGAAATGAGCCCAGGCTATTTTCTCTTACCCATTCCCGAGTAGTTTAGCTTTATTGGAAGTCCATCCCAGAAAAGAAGGACAGGGTAGGGCAGGGAAGGGCAGGGCAGGGAAGGGAACGGAAAGGGAATAAACTAGAGTCTTTGTTTCTTCTCCAAAACTGATCCCTGCATTTTTGCTATGAGCTTTGTCATCCAGAGGAGTCTTCAAATCCCTAGTGCAGCTAATAAGACCTACCTGCTAATACGACTCAAAAGTAATTAAGGAGCACTTCTCTGCAAGGTTTAAATGCCTGGTATAAGAATGACTGAACATTGTCCCTGTGCAGATTCCTAGGATCATTGTCCTTTTACAGCAAATTAGAACTGAAAAGTTGCTGAGATTGTCAGAGTGTTTAGGAGTTTTCAGTGTCAATTCAAAAAGGTAATTTGGCAAATTTCGCTAAGAGGTTATTCTAAGCATGGGAAAGGCGTAAAAATGAAGTCAATAACAGGCAAGAGACAGGTTTGGAAAGGGTGTAAGTAGACGGGGAAGCGAGAACTGCAGTTCCAATTGTACAAATGGGAGAACAGAAGCAAATTGTTTCAGTGATGTCATCAAGGTGACAGATGGAGTCGCGAGCAGAATGAAGATTTGTAGCTGAGGTGTTACAAGTCAGAATGATCCACATAGCCAGGGGGGATTTGGCATGAAATGCCATTTCATTTCAATAGGATTTGGCTAATTAATTACCCCATAACACCTTTGAAAATGTCCTCTCAGTGCCTGAAGGATCAGATTGTGCCTTCCTCTGATTTAGTTTGCTTTTTGATTTGGAGAGCAAGATTTAAACGAAGGGCAGGTCTGGATGTGCCACGTCCCTACCAGAGCAGGTCCCTTCAGACTCTGGATAGAAATATCTCTGCCAGAGGTATAATAATGTCTCGACTGAAAAGAAAGCAAAAGAAACAGCCAATTTTCAGATCTGTTCCCCCTACCCAATGCCTGTTCGAAAAGCAGACCAAGAGCTGTCCTGAGCACCAAGGGCCACCAAGCCTTGAGCACCTTGTGCATTTCCACCTGCGTTTGCCTTTCCTACACTTCATGCTCTATAATTATTCTGACAGGGATGCTGCTTTCTCACAACTGAGAACTATGTTGTATAAATATAATATGCATGTTAAAATATTAAATGCTTAACTGTTTGTTTGTACACCTATGAAACACTCTGTAAAAGGATTAGGCTGGATCCCTAAAGAGTCATTAACTTGCATTATATTGAAGTATTTATTATTGTGGCATATGTAATGGATAATATTTGTTTGCATTTTAATTACTCACATTTTCAGCCAAGAAAATCTCCAAGGATAATGTCTCATTTACAAGTGTCCTGGCAAAAGACAACATAATGTAATCACACATTACCAACAATTCCATGACAACCATGCAATGGTTTAAATATGAATTTCAAGTAAAGACATAATTATGGTAAACTAAAAAAAAAATACACGAGATACCATGTATCTGTGTATAAAAATCTGCAAAACTGAAATGAAGGAAACTTGTCTCTAGCTGCTGTGGATTTTGAGCTTGTTCCACAGCCCAGTGAAGTCAAGAGAAAAAATCCCTTTTTCATCAACAGTCTCTAAACTAACACCACAAATAATGCAGCAAGTAAGTGGCATTTTGTACCTTCAGAATTTCCCAATATATTGAGTCACAGAATCACAGAATCACAGAATGGTAGGGGTTGGAAGGGACCTCTGTGAGTCATCTAGTCCAACCCTCCTGCCGAAGCATGGTCACCTACAATAGGTTGTAGAGGACCTTGTCCAGGCGGGTCTT
>Ga0181612_156596_pt1 | contig 10087 bp, 4 predicted proteins | sample HoacroProtozoa21_FD_119630 | JGI IMG/M metagenome (GOLD analysis project Ga0181612, IMG submission 119630) | Hoatzin crop microbial communities from Cojedes, Venezuel. Combined Assembly of Gp0051906, Gp0051904, Gp0051908
GACCCACAGACGTCCCTTCCAAGCCCAAACATTCTGTGATTCTGTGATTCTGTGATGTGACCCACTAAGATTTATGGTACATTTTTAAACATGTTGTCTTCATATTATCTCTCTCATAGTTTAGATAGTCAGAAGCATCTTCAGACTTCATCTTATACTAATTAATCTTACGAAGATCTCAGAAAAGAACTCTAGGGCGTTTTACATACATGGGACTAGGCTTACAGTGAAAAAAAGTTTTTTCTTTTAGGGTGATGAAACATGGACAATACCCACAAAGCTTCAAGTGTTAAGGTAATAAATAGCCAATACATCCCAAAAGTAAAAAAAAAAAAAAAATACCCAAAAGTTACAGCTAGCCTTCTTATATATGCTGTAATCCAAGGGTTATACATACACCCACACACAGCCTATAGTCCCCTCCTGCCTTTTACATAAAACAGGTTTTGTTTTATATTCTCCTTTTCTTCAGTTGCTGCATAACTTAGAAAAGCAGGCAGTTTAGGTAGCTTATTAAAGTACCAAGTTAAAGCTCCAAGAATACTCCCAAGTACACTAGAAACACATGCAAAGGCCCTGAGGTCTTCATCCTGTTCCTAATGCTATTAGCTCTCAAGACAGTTTTCAAATATATTCTCTGATCCTTTAACATGTGCTCTGTCATCCAAGTATAGCACATACTGACAATGTATTGCCTTTTCTACAATGATTTTCTGTCTGCTTTTTTCCTCTCAGTCTAACTAGTATCTGTTTTCTACTGCACTATCCTTCAGTGAAGCAGGCAGAAAGAAATAACTGATTGCTGGGTGTGGAATCTACGGGTACACCTCTACTGTCACATTAGCTCACATATAAACCCAAATTCTGCAGTTGCCCATACTGCCTAGCGGTTTACTCACCTTCACTAGGGCCTGGAATTGAAACTGAGACGTACACAGGGACCATCCTGAACTCCAGTTCTGTCTCTACAGAGAATGGATGGCATAAATTCGAGCACCATAGCATGGCAAATTTGAATCCATATGAGATACAGCTAACAAAGATACCACAGACAGCATCTGAACTTTGTCTTGCATTATATGCTTTGGGAACAGCCAACACCAAACTGTGCAACTTCAGTTAAACAGCTCGAGACTGCTGGATTTATTCTGTTCTTCCTCAATTTAAAAGGGAAAGGGAGTATGTCCCCTTACTGGATGCCAGTTGTGAGGGTGCTGCATACATGCTAAAGCTTTCAGTTTATATTGGAGGCTGTGGTGTGCGTTCATCTACTTCTAATGAAATGCACAATTTAACACCCATACTAAGTTGCTGGAGCAGGAATAAATACATGAGAATCCAAAATAATGTCACCAGCCAGAGGATAATAATTAAAAATCACACAGAAGAGTTTCAAACAGCCATAGTAATTATAAGTTATTGTGTGCATAATCCACAGGAATTGCATGAAAAGATCCAAAATCCTTTGTATTCCTGAGTAAACTTTAAAAATTCTGATAGTTTTAAAAGGTGTTACACTATTGAACAAATGGTCGGATAATATCACCTTTACCAGCAATGAAATAAAAAACTGGAGATGTAGTAAATCTCAGAAAACACAATTTTCTATAATTGTCCAGTGTATTAGAGCAGGAAATTTTGAATTGTAAGAGTTTTCCAAGTGATTTAGGAATCCAAGTCACTTCTTTCAAAGTGACTTTGACATGTACAAGCCCGTCTTTAACTGAAAGTCAAGGGAAGTTAAGCATTTAAGCGATTTTTGAATATTTTATCTATAGTGATTTATGGCCAGATCTTCAAATGTCATAAAGAAGCATAGGTCTGTAACTTTGTGAAGTTATGCAGTTTTATAGTAGCTGAGATGGTGACCTCATATCACCAAAAGTAAAGTTCTTGATGTACAACCAAAATGCAAAAGGTTTTGGATCAGTAGCTAAATATGTCTATAACTAAAGGTCTAATAAACATTGATGACTAATCTCAAAGTTTACTATTACATATAACTCTGAGAATTTTCACTTTAAAATACTGTAAAACCTTTAATGACCAGCAGGACACTTCTGAGTGATCCATGGACTATTTCCAAAGAATCTAGAATATTATAAAGTTTCAGCTGTAAACGAGAAGAAATAAATATTTTCCCATTGCTTTTCCATGGTACAAGATGAGATTACAATAAGGCATCTGACTATTTTTCCTCAAGTCTGTAAGCTACACTAATCAAAACATCAAAAGTACAGGATGTGAGATTTCTGTCTGCAGGAAGCAATATGACCGTTTCGCTTTCCAACAAAAATAAGTATTCATCATTGTTTATTTGATATAAAGCAATTGTTTGACTAGGATGAATTTCTGGTCTTAAAAGGCAGTCTTAATGCACAGAACATTTTTCAGGCTTTTAACCGAATAACACAGTGTCTCTTTTTCCACTTTCATAATACTTCAGAGAAACTGAAGTGAGAATTTTTCATACCAAAGCTGTTGAAGCAAGTGTGAGGAAGTGCTAGAACTTTCATTAAGTTATAACACTGACATCTCACAGGAGCTGAGAAGTGGGGGAAAAACCACACACACTACCAGTGCCACAAAGCAAAGAAATTCAGAAAGCAGAGAGACAATAACCTCTGACATTCCAAATGACTCATATTGCATCATCAAAACTACCCTTGATACACTTTATTGTTTAACTGAGTAAGGGAACACTGAAAATCATTAGCAATAGTACATCACTACCACAAATTACTTCTGTATATATATCTTACAGGATCAAGCTCACAATTATTAGGTCTATTCTTTAATTCCAACACTAGAATGTCATCATTTAAATCCTGAGATTCAGTATTGCTTGAATTCTAAATATCCCATGTTTAATATATGCACAGAAAACAGCAAGTACCTAGCAGATACAAAATAGCATAATATGTATTGATATTAATAAATTGTGTCTACAATTTTATTCAAAAGCACATTTGACTTAATTAAATGTATACCGTTTGTTTAAAGTTGCTATTTACACAGAAAAGTACCAAATTGTAATAGCTCTTTCATTTATTTAAAAAGCAAACAAACTATATACCACGCTTTTATTCTCGGAACTCAAACTAGCAAAGGAAAGTGAGGTAGCGTCTCTGTCCACTGGAATTACTTTACAGGCAGTTATCTTTTGAAATTAAGAATACTGAGAAATAATTTGTTAAAAATTATTTTTCTGGAGAAAATCACATCTACTGCTTCGCTCATTTCAGGAAAGAGTGCAAGTTTTTAAAAAGTGGCCTTACTTACAGTCAAATGGATGTTCACTTAAAACAAAGGCTGGAATTAATCTTCTATAACTTTAGCATGCAAAAGTCAAGCATTCAATTTAAGCTAGCTTTTTCTCAGATGCTTCTGTAATAAGCAGAGACTGCCAGTCACCTTCATGCTGCAATCAAGCTTGTTGTGTGACTGGAAGACCTAAATGCACAACCTCCTCCATCAATGGCAGGGGAAGCCTAAGCAAGCTCAGGTCTAATACCTAACCTTTAGACAACTAAACTGAGACAAACCTCAGCCAAAGAGACGGACAAGGAATTGATCGTCTCCTGCCAGCCACAGGCATAACTTGTGCCAGCCACTGACGGGCAATGGCTGGGAACCTAACACATACATAAATTGTTTATGGGTTTACTATATGTTGCAGTTATTTGGTACACGGTTAGGACTGGTTAAACTTTGTTTACTTTCAAATAACTCTCCAATAGCTAACGTGTTAAGTGCTGTGTCATTGCCAAGGTGTGGAGAACCTTCCAGAAGGACAGCTGGAGAGAGACAACAGGCGAGTGTCAGGCACCACAGGAATGCCAGCCCATCAGAACCACGTATTCCCTGTCCTCTCCTCTGCCTGCGGACAGCGGGGACAGCCGAGGCTGCCAGCATGCCTGTGGGCCAGGGGCAGTGAGTGCAGGGCTGGGCCTCGGCCCACGGCCCCGCACCCGGACCGTGCACTGCCCAGCCGGAACCAGGCCACCACCCGGACAGCTTTCCTTCCAGGCCCTGCCACCTTCTCTGTTGCAGGACGGAGAGGTCATGTTAGAAACTGTTATGTTGACCTGCCTGGCTTCTCTCCTGGCCTGCGCTGTCTCTTCTGAGGGCAGGGCAGATGTGTCACGTCTTAGTGACTATATGTGTGACAAAAGTGCTTTGGTATCATAGAATCATAGGATGCTTTGGGTTGGAAGGGACCTTTAGAGATCATCTAGCCTAACCCCCCTGCCATGGGCAGGGACATCTTCCACTAGACCAGGTTGCTCAAAGCCCCATCCTACCTAGCCTCAAGCACTTCCACGAAGGGGGCAGCCACAGCTTCTCTGGGCAACACGTTCAGGGACTCATAGTGAAGAAATTCTTCCTTATATCTAATTTAAATCTACCCTCTTTCAGCTTGAAGCTGTTATCCCTTGTCTGATTCCCTAAATGCCCTTGTAAAAAGCCCCTCTCCTTCTTTCTCGTAGGCCTCCCTTCAGGTAAAGGAAGGCTGCTGTAAGGTCTCCCTGCAGCCTTCTCTTCTCCAGGCTGAACAGGCCTAACTGCCTCAGCCTTTCCTCTTAGCAGAGGTGATCCAGCCCTCAGATCATCTTTGTGGCCCTTCTCTGGACCCGCTCCAACAGGTCCATGTCTTTCCTGTGCTGAGAGCTCCAGGGGTGGGTGCAGGACTCCAGGTGGGGTCTCACCAGAGCAGAGAGTCAGAATCACCTCCCTTGACTTCCTGGCTATGCTTCTTTTGATGCAGCGCAGGATACAGTTGGCTTTCAGGTCTGCGAGCACACATTTCTGTCTTTCTTCACACACACACCCCCTAAACATTCAGAGCAGAAATTTCAATTATAATCAAACTTCATGCCAAGTGGTGCATCATTAGTAGTAAATAAGGAAAGCGATGTCTTCTTTGTGTGGTAGAAACAGCACCAAATAATGGAAGCTTTTATAGGTTACCTTTATAGGTAATTGAAACAGCCATATTTTGAGAAAATTCACATCCACTTCCACAATAAGAGCTTATGAGTTCCCTGAGTCTGCATCCATATTTACCAGAATCCAAAATGTGGAGAAAGGATTCAATGTAACATCATTAACCTCAATATAACTGTAAATTTTTGCTAGGGTCAGAAGACTCATTGTATCTGAAGCCAACAATGGGAAGGTATCTCTGGGTTTGCTTTTCTTTTGGCTAGGACTCACTTGTGATGTCAAGTGAGAAAAAGTAGAATACCCCTGCACTTTAGATTTAGAGACTACCAGTTCCAACCGCTTCTAAATTCCACCCCCCGACCTCCCCCGTTTGCTTACAATACAGAATCATCGTTCTGGGACGGGTAGGTTCTTTATTTGTGTAAGATATCCCTGTAGACATCAACACAGAAAAGATTGTGTGGAGGCAGAGATTTTCTCTGGATAAAGTGAACTTTTCTCAGGATGTTTATTTGGTAGACTTCTGAGGGATTCTGGTTCCTAAGTGTGAGTAAGTGTGGGGTGGAAACAGTGGAAGTCCCAGAGGAACAAGTATTCGAGGAACTCCAGCTACAGATTTTGTTAAGTAGATCTTCTGTAGTCAATGTACGCAATGCTATCTGAAGTAGGGATCATAAAATATGGATCATGAAGTTACTCATAATTTTTGAGAAGAAAAGCATTGCCAGTGGTATATGGAAAAAATGTTTACTTTTTAAATGGAAACATATATAGACACATACCTACTTTTAAATACGAATCTTCACCATCTGCCTACATGGAAACTGTTAAGCATTTATAGACACTTTCAAGGCTATCAATTTTATCTATGACTATTTAATCTACCCTTCATGCACAGTGAAGGTTATCCACATCTGCTTTGTTTCTGAGTCATAAAATCATAATCAAATGCTCTTCATCATTACAAGTAGTAGTAATAAAAATGCACTAATTTGTCACAGAGAAAGTCAGAATGAAACATAAAGCTTATAGCATTAAGAAAGATTATTAGACAGAAATCTTATTCAAACTGATCATTTGTGCTATGTGTGGAATTAGAAGAGAGGAAGGAGGAAATTTTTTTTTGTCATTGTATGGAAATCTGACGTATAAATTGGGCTGCTGTTCCTTGATGCTTTGGAATACCGATACAGTGAGTGATTTTATAAGATTCCATGAATTTACTAGATAGTTCATCTGCTTGCCAAAACAAATAAAGAACTTTATTGAAACAAGCATGGATGTATCTAAATCATTTAAAAAATCTCAATTTAACCCCTTCCATTTTAAATACTGACTGAGGTAAACTACTTGTAAGAAAAACAATTTCATTTTCTATGTCTGCATTTCTGCTTCTTTCTCTCTTGCACCTCCTGTTGTTTCCTAATGTCATAAATGAATTTAATAGTGTCGATAGAGATCTCAGAAAATGTAAGTTGCTTCAATTGCTGTGTAAATAGCTAGCCAGGTAGACAAGAGAAACTATTTAAGCATCTTGTCTAAGGGAAAGTGTGCAATGAGCACATGCTTATTGAGCGCTAGAGAATTTACTTTAATTTTCTTACGTGTACCCTAGTTGCAGGAGAAGCTTCAGTTGGAAATTGTATCATGATGATATGTTGTCAGAGATGCATGTCTTTCAGGGATGGCACTGTGCATATTTTAAATAGCTAAGCAGATATGTAGGATTCTTCTAGGTTAGCTAAGTTAGCTGTATCTCTTCACATAGCCCATTGGTTCATTATAAAGTGAAAATAAAATGCAGCCAGGCCTGGCTTCAGCATATATTTATTTCACACTTCAAGAATGCATTTAATTCACATAATTATTGCTGTAAAATAAATGCATTATTTCTTGCCTTTTTTACACACCACTGAATACGAACATTTTTAATTTATTAGGAGGAAGGAGATTTCAGGCTTTGCATGAATTTTTAGTCTTGATAAAAAAAAAAGTGAGTGCCGGGTCCAATTTGAGACTGTCACTACATTTTTTCTTTTCTAAGAGTTACCTGTGAATTGAATGTATTAACAAGGTGCTGTGTGAAGATTTGGTAACAATAGGTAACAAATACTGAGCTTCAGTGTACAAAAAGAAAGAATATTAACTTGATAATTGGAACAAACCATAGGTTTTTAGACAGCTAATTCCACTATACAGAGTTTTCTGTATAACTACATACTAACCGAAGACGATTGTATTAACCATTTTTTATTACTGGTGACAATGCTATCTTTGTTACCTTGCAATTACAAATCTGTGGGGAAATTATTTTTAGTAATAATTTGTAATACCAAGTCAGAGTCAAAATACCATTTAGTTAACATTTAAAACATGCAACTATACTATTAAATTGGTTAAGCAATATTTTCCATGATTAGATTTGCTTTCAAAACTGTGGACAGCTCAGTATAAGCAAACAACATTTTATAATCAAAAGAAAGGAATAATTTGAACAAACATCACTATGAAATGCAAATTGCCTTCAAAAGTGGCTTTTTAAAAATTCTCTTTCAGGGACGAAGCTGTGAGCTTAATTACAATGATTGCCTTATACAGTCCTGCTCGACTGGGTTTCTTTGTGTTGATGGAATAAACAATATCACCTGTTTACCTGCTATCCCCCAAAGCAAGAAAACTGTCACTGAAGTGGCTGAAGAGTTTCCTGCTGAGATTTTAGACAATGACCTTCCATCTGCCCTGGCTGTGTCTATGGAACTTCAGTCTAAACACACTTCTCCTAATTTTCATACAGGACAGGTGTCCCAAGGTAAGTAGAAAAAGCTTTGGAGTAATGCATGTGTCAAACTTCTTTCCTCACTGGGGCTTTTCAAATTGTAAGAATATTGAAAACTTTTAAATTTTCTTCTGAAGAACGTTGTTTTCTACTTCCTGTACTACCTTATATTCTTTTAATTTAATCCGTGACCCTTTTTTAATTCCATTTATATGTAACTGGAGAATTACTCTTTTCTCTCAAAAGAATTTTGCTCATCATATTACACATCCAGTAAAGAAAATTGCACTTTCTCTTAGCTTGGTTTTCAGTTTGCTTTGCTAGAGTGTACAATTTCATATGCCTCATATTGTGTTCAGCAATCTCTGACCCTAATGCCAGTCTTCCCTTCTTCCTTGGCTAGTCAGCAGCAGAAAGTTTATTTGCCTTACTCCGTGGAGACTTTGGTTTTCCTTTCCTTGTTCCCCTGTTTTCAGAGTGCTTTCTTTTCTGTGCATCTAGATGTTTTTTCACTAAAAATATCTGGAACAAGCCTCTCGACATCTCTGCCATTCTGTTTATAGTGATGCTTTCGGGAAGCCAAAAAATTGTCTGTTCTGTTATTTTTAAAATATAGGAAGAAAAGTCAACACTAACCGAAGTGCAATGTTTTATTTTGAAGAATATACCTTCATTGTGGTCTGTTCATTTTACTCATGCTAGTATTATACAGATAGCATGTATGTAAGACATCCTATATACAGTTAGTTTCAGAAATTTTCGCTTTTATACTCTTTCAGAGTAATTACTTATATAAGAAATAAGCCAGGAGTCTTGGTTTTTAATTTGAGTAAATGAGTTTTACTGAGTATTTGATTTTTGTACAGACTAGTCTTTTGGGGATATACCTAAATATTTCTTGCATTCTTAATAGGTAATATTCCTTCTTGATGGAAGTAATGACACTGAGTGAAATGCAGTTAGTAAATGCAGTTACATCTGTATATCTTCCAAAATTGCATGTCAGCTAGTTTGCTGATGTTCTTAATGGATAACATTTGTAATTCATTCATTTTATATTGATTCAAAGTAGCAGTTTGATTCAGAAATTTTAATACTTCTGAGCACTGCCACTTGTTCTGGTGCTGGCTCTCATACAGACTATGAATAATGGGAAGGTATATATTTACTCAACTCTTGAGATCACTAGAACCACTTGTATACTTTTATTAAGACTGTGATTTTCAGAGTTGTATTTGCCTGCTATATAATACACTGGTGAGACTGAACGGCGTTTTAGTGGCCATGTAATTCACTGCAGACAGTCCAGGGCTAAAGTTATCCTTTTTTTTTTTTTTTTTGGTATTATGTGGCTGGTTTTGTTGTTGTTGGGTTTTTTCTACATTTTTATGCTTAAATATCTGAAAAAGGCATATATTTCACACTTTGGGATACTTCTGACTACTATTTTGGCTAAACTGAGGTATGGACTAGGAGGAGTAATTGCCACTGGAGAGTCTTCAATTGTATTCAGGATAGCAACCTCAACAGAAGTTCTCTTTTCACAGTTTCTTAGTTCTGCTGTTCAGGTCTCAGTAAAAATGAAGTCTAATATCATGCCTGTACCATAAGTGGCTACTGATACTTCCATAGTTTTAAGGTCGGTTACCCCTTCTCCAGCATAATTACAATAAAAACTTGTTTATCACTAGTTCGTTAACGACACTTTCTGTTTTCCCTGCACAAGTTTCATCATTAGAGCAGTGCCAGACTGTTGCGTTTTCTACCACAGACATGAGATCAGTAATTAGTAACATACCAGGAGCTAAAATAGATTGAACTAGCAACTCATTACTCTCCCATGGATTACAGTTTACAACTGATTCTACAAGTGTAGCTTCATTTCTCTCTAGTTCACCTCAGAAGGATCCTGAAGAATTGTCAGGTGTCTTTTCAGCATCAGAATAGCAGTGGAGATTCTGAAGTCCGTCAATAATTTCTCATTCCCCTACTAAGATATGTATTTAAAACCGGATATCTTTCTTTTGTTTGTTAGTTAGTCATGAAACTCAAGAGCAAACATCTCTTTCTAGTGAGTATCTGGCTATTACTGCTTCATGAATCAGCCAGAGCCACAAACATCAAATCACAGTCTGCTGATTCTTTCAGTTAAGCCAGATATGTGCAACATGTTCTATGACTGGAATAAAACTGGGTGTCCTGGGTGTCCTCGTGGACAACAGGTTAACCATGAGCCGGCAGTGTGCCCTGGCTGCCAAGAAAGCCAATGGAGTTCGGGGGTGCATCAAGAAGAGTGTGGCCAGCAGGACGAGGGAGGTTCTCCTTCCCCTCTACACTGCCCTGGTGAGGCCTCATCTGGAGTAC
>Ga0181612_166685_pt1 | contig 10087 bp, 8 predicted proteins | sample HoacroProtozoa21_FD_119630 | JGI IMG/M metagenome (GOLD analysis project Ga0181612, IMG submission 119630) | Hoatzin crop microbial communities from Cojedes, Venezuel. Combined Assembly of Gp0051906, Gp0051904, Gp0051908
ACATGCTGAGCATGACGTCATACGGTATGGAACATCCTTTTGGTCAGTTGGGGTCAGCTGTCACAGCTGTGTCCCCTCCCAGTTTCCTGTGCACCCCCAGTCTACTCACTGGTGGGGTGGGGTGAGAAGCAGAAGGGGCCTCGACTGCTCAGCAACAGCTGAAACATCAGTGTATAACCAACATTCTTCCCATACTAAATCCAAAACACAGCACTATACCAGCTACTAGGAAGAAAATTAACTCTATCCCAGCTGAAAACAGGACACACCTTAAGATATGAAGCGATGGCTGAGAGAAAAAAAAAGAAAAATGTGCTCACTGCGGAGAGATCACCCAACTCCTGCTTGAGCATCTGTATGCACGTGTTTCTTGTACCGTCACTGACTCACTTGCTTTCCTCCTGGAAAGACTCCCCCATTTCGTCTCCTCCCTAGTGAAGGAGAACATCTCTCCAGAGCATATTTTCCATTATTTTCATCCCCACCTGGCCCTGCGTAACTGGAACTCGGAGTTCACTGATGGCACAGGAAACATTTTGCAGGCTGTAACTGTTAAAGGGCAGCTTTATAGGCAACACTGGTGAGTAGATCTGGGGTGGATGACTTCATGTCTCTCTGGCTGGCAGGCTGGCAATACTGCAAAGAAAAGAAAGGAGGGGAAAAATCAATGCTATATTGCTGGCTTTTCTGGAGATTGGATTAGAAAGAAGCAAGTACAGAAGCTGATAACTGTCCCTACTCCCTGTGAATAACCTTGACTGCTCAGATATATTTCTTGTAAGGGCATCTCTAATCATTAACTTCTTGCCGGGGGTCATGGGAGGTACACTTGTTAGTCAGCTCCCACGACCAAACCTGAGTTATTATTTGTGATAAAAAAACTGCTGGGACATTGGTAAACTTGGGAAATTCATGAAGGACTGCTTTATTTTAAAACAAGATTTGCACACAAGTTCTCCAGTTGAGTTGAAGATATTGAAGGGCCTCAGCTGAATACATTGTAGGAGGTTTTCAATAGGATTAGCGAAGCCGCTGGATGGCTGAGGAAAAGAATGTAAAAATTAATAATTTGTGGCCATTGAAGGGAAAATTTAAAATATTGAGCATTCCAAAACATTTTGATTCAAAACTGAGCTATTTATTTTACTGTGATGCATTCACATTGCTTAAGGTCACTTTAAACAGAAATGGAGCTTTCAGTTTGAAAAAACAATGATGATGATTTCCATAGATTCAATTTTTTTCAAAAAATACATTTCAAAACAGGTAATTAATTAAGAACTGCCTCTTTCCTGCAAGCAACCTTTATTTTCATGAATCCGCATATTCTGTGGAAATATTTAAAAATCTTCAACTACTTCTAGTCATGAAACATGCAGGATTCAAGCCAATGTTAAATATCCATTTTAAGTTTGTGATTTTCATTGTCTGTGCTCCTCTTATGGAGACCTATGACAGCTTAAAAAAAGACGGTGCCTCTAAGCGCCTCTGTTTTTAAGATGTCTCAGGCTGAAATTCAAAAACGTTCAATAAAGTAGTTCTTTAACATCACAAAGTTCAAGCATTTGGAATCAATTTGCATTTTTGACAATGCAGGTCATTGTGTATTTTGTAAAATGAAACCAAAAATATTTCCTTTATATGAAATAAAATATTGGTTTTGTACTCACAAAAAGTTTTTTAAAAAGTAGCTTTTTTTTGGAAGCTAAAACAGCTTCCAGCAAAACTTCTAGAATAATCACATTAAACATAAGTTAAGGCAACATATAATGTTCATTTTGTAATTTTCCACAATTAATACATTATGACTATCACCTATTTACTTTATCTGGAGAGCTAATAAAAGACAAATGCCATGCATTTTTCCTGACTTTGCATTTCAGTCATTTATCAAGTTGCCTCTAATATTTCAGTTGCCTTTATCAATCACCCGGAAAAATCATTTACTGATAGGACTCCATGGCGTGTAGCAAAGTATATAAGCGTGAGATTTATATTGCTTGGTCTCAATTTGTCGCTTCAAATCATCTGACTTTGAAGTGACTCTTAAATCCTCCTGTCTTTTCAGCGTTATCTGATTTGCAGGCATCCCAGACTTAAGCAACCATGTCCAACCCCAGTCAGTCAGAGCTCATTCACACGTTTAAGGGGATTCCCTTTACCACCAGGTCTTCTCCAGAACTCTTAAAATGCTTGGATACTTTTGATGCTAGAGAAGATGATGTCGTTTTGGTTTCCTATCCCAAATCTGGTAAGTTCTACTTTTAGAAGTTAATTGCAAGAAATCTCAACTGTTTGTTCCATGTTCTCTGCTTAAACTAGTTGGGAAATGTCTGTGTACAAGAAACAGGGAAGGATGTTTGAGTGTGTGCATATATTATTCTGCCACTAAGCGTTCAAATTACAAAAAAATATGGGTCATTTATCTCGACTTTGAATCTTTAATTGAAAATAATCTCAGGTGTTTTCACACTGGAAAGCAAATAAATATTTCTTTGTTGTAAGCAAACTCTGTACTTATAGGATTTTCCTGAGGACTTTCTACACTCAATTATGAGCAAGTCAAGAGTTGCATTAAGTTATTTGTCTGGCTCTTGGCTGTAGATTCATTCGTTTCTTTTTCCCTCTCCGCTCGACTCACTTGCACACAGACGCACACGCCAAAGAGGAAGCTGCCAGTACTTTCCAAATATACAGACTCAAGGTACTACAAGGAAAATAAACTATAAAAATTATTAACCATATCTCAGCTGACAATCAGTTTGTCTAATAAGACTGTTTTGGTACCAATATTAACACTTCTCACAAAGTTACTCTGTACTTCAGCTACAACCCTAATTTTTCCAATATTTATACATTTGGAGCCAATAGGATTATTCAGTTATGTAAAGTTTCTTGAATCTGGGGAATTAAAAATATCACTGGTGTACCAGCAAGCTGTTTCCACATGCAAAATGCATGTTCTACATATTTTCTCAGTAACAAGTCTTCCTTTTTTTCTCGGTTTTTTTTTTTCTTAAAATTACTTTTCTGCAGGCACTCATTGGCTTGCGGGAGTTATAACGAAGCTTTACAATACTCAAGTTACACTAACATCTCCCATTGAATTTGGAGATGTTTCCAGACTGGAGGAGCTGAATAAACTCTCATCAAAGAGAATCATTCCAACACACTTAGACTACAACATGTTACCTCCAAATTTTAAGAATAAAAAATGCAAGGTAAGGCAAAAAGATATAAAAGCAGTAAGATATGTTAAGTGACTACTAGGAATCTATTTTGTCTTGTTGATCCTGAAAAATTTTAAAACGATTTACAGTTTCCAGAAGTGGTTTGATGTGAATTTTGGAGACACAGCTGACCAGCGGTCCAAGGCAGCATAAGGAGAGGCTTGGGCCAGGGACTGGGTTCTGCCCCCACCCCACAGCTCCCACAGGGTGATTTGTATACCAGGCACCACAGAAAATAGAACACCAACATCTTTCAATCAACATCTTTCAATTATTAGGGATGGGGCCCCATTTCCTAGTGACTGGAGCACTGGCTTAGTAAATAGCTATCTTGGGTACTCGCAGGCTGTTCTGGGAGCGAAGGAACCCTGCCCATCCTGTTGGAGCTTTGTGAAGACCCAAAGAGGTACTGAGTAAATAAAGGAGAATTAAAATGTGGGAGGTGGATTCAGATCACAGTTTTGGGTTCCTCCCATGCTAATGTAGGAGGTCCTTAAAAAATCAGTTCTGGGCTTCAGATTTTAGGTTAGAAGTTAAAGATTTCAGGATTACTCAGATCCAGACTTTTCAGGCAGGGTGATTTTGAAAGAAAGCCCGCAATTTATTTTTCGCAGCTGTCCTGTGAATTTTAATGAAGTGGTTTCACATGTTAGATATATGAGATAGTATACTGACTCCTGAGTTAAAATGAACACAACTTCTTTCATAAACATTAACATTACCCAGCTGTAGGAGACATGCCGCTGTCCACATGGCCTAGTTTACTAACCACTCCCTGCCTAAGCAGGGACAAATACATTTCTATTTTAATGGCATAGTCACCAACGGAGGAATCCTAAAGGAAAGGGTTTTGACCCTGCAAACTACCTTTGAAAATGCTACTTTTACACAAAGCTGCTCTAAAATAAAGGAAGTATATTGTCATTAATAACCATATCATCTTCACTTACAGATGATCTACATCAGCAGAAATCCAAAAGATACTGCAGTGTCCATGTATCATTACTACAGAGATAACCCAAACCTTCCCACTATAGACACCTGGACCGCTTTCTTTGATTTGTTCTTAAAAGGAGACGGTATGGATAAATGTTATGTTTTCTCCTTGCAATTTATAATTTCTTATGCAGAGAAGGGGTTAAGAAATGTGAAATGTGTGAAAACTCCTTTTTGAACTCCTTATGCACATGGCTTTAGCTGGGGTTTCTTTCACAATAAATTCTAATGCCAAACTAAACAAGAGCAAATAATAGGATGCTATCTTCATCCCTGCAAGGAGACATTTTTATAAGCGGCTGCAGTACTTCAGCACAACTGCTCTTTGCAGATTGCTGCTCTTTGACATATCTCTTAAAAACATATTCTCACCAACAAGTTGTCAAATTCATTTCTTCCCACAAACACCCTGAAGCCCCTGACAATTTGTTGATTCTGATGTGGATTTGCTGGTGTTAAAACATTTCCAACTTTGTCCTGCAAACCACAGTAACAGACTTCATGTTGAAACTGTGATAGAGTATGTGAACACAGCTCCTCCCCAGCAGATGTAAGGGTTGTCCTCGGCGAGCAGGCCAGTGGGGCAGGGGTTCTGTTGGAAGGTGCTCAGCCAGCTCCACGTGGCTCATCTGTGCCAAAGGGAGGACAGCGGGGCACATGGGGAGACTGTCCCCAGGCTGCACTGGGAGCGATGCTTGCAGGGGTAGTGCCTTCTCCAATCGTGAAGACAGCCGTGGGTGGCCCTTCAAAGGGAGTCCAGGTGCTTTCATAAGGCCCTCTGGCACTCTGCCTGATGTGTTGACTTCGTAGCAGGGTCCAAAGATCAAGGAGTGAGGTTATTATGAGTGGCCATGGTGGCATGGAAACAGACAACACAATCCTGTTCCAGTTACCCACTCCCATTTTTAGTGTTTTATTACTGCTTTGAGGACATGTGTTCCTGCTACAAAACCATAATGATGATAACAGCACAATGATAGATCAGCTTCAAAACTTTGGAAGAAAAGTGCTGTTGCAGTGATCATGGTCTTACATCAGAGCTCCAGGAGTCAGTTTGTCTACTGCCTTCTGTGGGCTTTTGCTTGGATCTTGTGTTCCTAGCTCAGAGCAGCCCTAAGGCACGTGCTGCAGTGGTTTGCAACATCTTGCCTTGTTTAGTATCAACTCTGAACGTACAAGAGTGAAAAAAAGAAAAGAGGACTATATTAAATTTTAAAGGCATCTCCCATTTATCTGTAAATTAGTAGCCATCTTCTATTATCTGTGTGCTTACACATGGCATAAAAGGGTGACTATTTTGGTTACAACAGAAGTTTATGGAAGAAGAGGGAGAGGCTGTCATTTTTGCTCCTAATAGAAATATATGAAGGTTCCGCTGCTTGATTCAGATCCTGTAGTATTCTTGCACAGATAATCTCAGTTCAGAACACGGGTGAGAACACACAGAGACAACTGGGATGCTGTGCCTGGAGTCTCCGAGGCTGTATGCTGTACCCCTGAAGCTAACACAGTGACTCTATGCTGTGGTTGACCACAACTCCACTGTGTTTGACCAGGACAGCAGGGTTTAATTGCACACCATGGAGCACACATGCCTTGCAGTTAGACAGTGCTTTATGCGCAGGAGGCAGCTACAGACTGAAGCATTCGGGAAAATACTTCATTACAACTCAAAGTTTGCAACCAAAATGACGCCCATTACAATATTATACTTCTCTGGGGACAGTTTTAAAGAAAAATCGCAGTTCTGGAGCATGCTTGCTGTGATTGCTCTGTCCAAACCCCTTCTCATCACCCTACAGGAGTCTTTCAACTCATCTGGTAATGCAGTCCATCTTGTCTTTCAACCAGAAGGGTCAGAATTTTGTTTTATAAAAGAAGGATGAAATTTAGCTCCCTCCCATGGTTCAGCAAAAGGACCATTCAGAAAAACACAAGTACTATAAGTCATCTATAAAACCATAAATTATCTGTGTTGTTGGCTGAATGATGTATTTACTTAATAATGTCTTTACATAACTCTTCTTTGAGTTTGAATAATAGTATAAATTCCCTTTTGCTGGGACAAAACAGAGCTAATTGTGTGCTCCATTTAGCAGACTCCTTATTTCACTTCCTAGTGAAGAGATCACATTTCTAGCTGTGACCACAGACATGCAGACATTTGCTGAGATGCTCACATCTTGTTAGCCCAGTACATTTTCCTTCATTACTGGCCTTTCCTTAGATTTGGAGCCTATTCCCACTATAGAATCATTTCTCAGAAACGCATCTGCATCTCTGATACAAAATCTCATTCCAACAAGAATGGTAACCTCTTCAACTCTAAGTTTGAGCCATTCACAAAGAGAATTTAATCCTTTTTCAAGGAACACAGGGTACACACCAAGAAGGGATCATTCCGCTAAACATGTGAGATACAGTCAGCGTTATTTATGAATAAAGTTTATATAAATCTCTTTTACATGGGCTTTCTTATCAGTTGTCTGTGGATCCTGGTTTGATCATTTCCTAAGTTGGGAAGAACATGAAAATGACAGAAACATCCTCTTTTTGTTCTATGAAGACATGAAGAAGGTAAATATGCTCTCTGCTCTTCTTTCAGAATGCATTACTTGTAAATTAACATCATTAAAATATCAAAGAGCAAGTTACAATGAAACAGGAGAAAGAAGGAAAATGTGAATGTATGACTTTGAGCGTATTATATATTTGCACAGAACTTTGTATCAGTGAGCTAATTCTGACTGCACAGGTTATATGACTATCCAACCCTGTGAGAGCCGCATTTCACAGATGCAAGGGTGAGACACATATTACAGGAGTTTCCCCAGGCTGCAGGAAGGCTTCTAAGTTTCTTATTCTTGGTCCTATGGAGAGACCAACCAAGGACATCTGTTGAGGGCCACACATTAACCTGCTCTGCCTGACATTTCAGGTAAAATTTTCAAAACGTGACAGAAGACAACAGAACTACTTGTGGTCAGTGGGACTTGTGCTCCCAGTAAAAAAGAAAATTAGAGGCTGGGAGGGTCAGGAAGAAAGTTTTTACAAAAGGAAATTACTACTCAACTACCAACATCACTTCACGTTCAGAGAATGAATTTTGGGATGAATGAAAAATACTTTCTAGTGTTTCCTTTATAATAGTTCTGTTCCTTTTTTTTGAAAAAAAAAAAAAAAATCCACTACAAGGAATATAAACAAGCCATTTGGGATCCTGAGTCACTTGTTGGATCTCTAGATATCGGACTTCAAATGAAATAAGCTACTTACACAGACGCTGAGTTTCGAGTATTTCTCTATTCCCAGTGAAATAATTCTGAGGGACAGGAGAACACAGTGCCTGAACTAGGAGTAAAATTGGCAATGTAATTGTATTTGATATCAAATACTTCGCATTTACTCATTTCTCATGGGTAAGAGGGGAATCAAATCTACTGTACCTGTCATCTACACAGTCTAATGACATGTTTAGCTTTGCATGAAAGCAAATAAATCAGCTCAGAAATATAAAAGCTTTATTTTTCTTGTACCTCAGGATCTCCCTAAGATTGTAAAGGAAATTATTCTGTTCCTGGGTTTAAACATCAGTGAAAATGATATCCAAGACATCTGCAAGAAGTCCTCGTTCTCAGAAATGAAACATGACACAGAAAAGGAAAACAGTGATCCCAGTCACACAGTTTGTGCACTGACATCCAACAGAAAGCTGATTTTCCGAAAAGGTGAGTGCCCTGGGCCAGGCTCAGCACTGCGGAAGGAGCAGGAATCCAGCCAGAGGCCGCAGTCCCGGTCTTTCCCGGGCTGTAGTGAGGCTTCAGGTCAGCCCTGGGAAGCAGTGACAGGAGCTTTCGGTTTGAAGCCATCTTAAAAATCACTTTCTACGTTGTCTGGTTGCAAATGCACACTTATACTAGAGAAGCACGGAGTTGGAACAACAGTCTGACTAGTATTGCTCGGTGGGAGCTTTTGAGTTAAAAGGAAAGGTTCACAAAGCATTACTCTTTTATCTGTTGGGGTTTTTTTATCTAAAAGTTGACCACCTTGGTCTTTTACAACATGTCCCCTCTGATACCACCAGCCAAGGTCACTTAGTTTACTAGAATGAGTGAGACACATTCCTTTCGAGGGAGACTGATCATACCCTTTATCCTCCGTACTGCCTCTTATCTTATTGAAATCTTCCTGAAAAAGGAATATGTTTACAATGACAACAATGAAAGCATGGATGACTCGGTCACCTGATGGCCTCGTAGGTAGCCTTCAGACGTTGGCCAAGCTGGAATCCGCGGTAGAATCTTCAACAGTGTTTAGCTCAGACGTGACTTTAAAATACCTGCAGAAGCTTTTTCTTGCTCCTGACGTTTCAGAAGCTTCCTCAGATTTGGACAATGTTTAGATGGATTTTGACTTTTTTTACTTAGTTAATTTTTGAACAATAATAGACAGTTTAAAACTAAGAGTTGTTTCAATTAATAAATAGGAAAACAGTACATTTTGCTAACTCAGAATGCTTTTACCAATAAGCTGAAGCAAATGCCAAAATAAAATCTGTCAATAAAAAACAAACAAAAAAATCAGATACGCTTTTCTAAGTCAGTGAACTTTGACAAAGATATCTTGAAAAACTTGAAAAATCCCAACAGTTTCACTTCCCAGTAGTTCCTGTGCAAATCCCGGGGTTTTGACTAGTTTCAGCCAGAAAGATTTATACGTATCCATTATTCTTCCAGCTCTCTTTTCTTGCCCCTGCTGTCCAGAATGCTATTTTAGGCAGCAGTTTGGGGATGCAGGATCTTTAGAGGATGCACATGAGGGTGAACTGTAAGCATTCTCGCATTAAAATATGTCATTTTAAAAAACATTTTCCTGTTTGCTCCAAGTGGATAACAGTTGAAATGCTTTACTGAACACAAGTGTGCATGGTCACCCAGAAGTAGTTAACTGCCCACTTAAGTAGTGGGACACCTCATCTGTAGAAAACTCCAGAGATCAGGAGCGGGTGTGAGGGTGGGATTCATCTATCAGGTCACTCTGGGCTTCATTTTTAGGAGTCTTCTTTAGTCAGTAGAGACATACAGCTGCTTTTGGGGCAACATTCATTTGACAAGTTCTAGATGTTGATTAGGATGAGATTAATTTCAGCTGGGAAGTAACCATTTCCCTCTACTGACTGTGATAAGAACCCAGGCAGAGCCCTTTAACTTGCGTATACCTACGTGCAGCAAGATGCCTCTCTGCTGAGATGACCAAGAGCTCTAATTCCACCTAGGAAATCTGCTGCTCTTCATCTACCAGTTAGTGTTGTTGGCGCTAACCATGTCTGAGGCTGAGAGTTTAACAGCCTTTATGGATGATGATCCAGCTGCTTCCACCAGAGTCTCACCAGACCAGTAAAACAATTACTCACGATCATGACTTACTGCAGAGACTATGATAAATAACATATTAATAATTTGTGCCAACTGCAACGTGAACAAAACTAGGTTGCCTTTAAAGTGTTTTCTGCACCGTGTATTGCTAGCCTCTCTGTTCTTTTTCTGCTCCTGCTCTTCTAGGCACTGTTGGTGATTGGAAGAACCATTTCACCCCAAAGCAGAATCTAAGGTTTGAGGAGATTTTTAATGAGAAAATGAAACTCAGCAAAATGGCGAAAAATCTCACCTATGAATTTTGACTCCATGTGAAGAACAATACCCAGTTACCAACAAACAGATGGAGCAACTGGTGGGAAATTCTGAATGGGGGCCCTCATTCTGTTTATAACCCTTCCAGTAGAAAGGATTGTGTAAACATGAGATTTCGAGGATAGGAAAATTCTGACACAATGCCAGAGCTTAACTCAGTTTTCAGTGGGC
>Ga0181612_179583_pt1 | contig 10087 bp, 13 predicted proteins | sample HoacroProtozoa21_FD_119630 | JGI IMG/M metagenome (GOLD analysis project Ga0181612, IMG submission 119630) | Hoatzin crop microbial communities from Cojedes, Venezuel. Combined Assembly of Gp0051906, Gp0051904, Gp0051908
GGAGCCCACCAGCATCCAGAGGATGCCCGGCCCCCACCCCGGATCTGAACAGTTCAGTCTGCAAAGTTCACAGCCAGCCAGGCCCTGCCTGGCGCACTCCAATCACAGAAGTTGTCAAAGCTAAAAAGAGAAAATAATAAAAACCTGTCAGCAATTAAGGTTGCCCCGAGGCTGTCAGGAGCACGCTGGCTGCTTCTCCAGACTCTTGGTGCTTCTTGGCAGTTGGCTGCTAGGACGAGCGTTTGCCATAACAGCTGGGGACCTGTGACAGCGATCGCATAAATCACAGAGAAGGGATCCGAGATGGCAGCAGATCAAAAGCATCAGTTGACAAAATCTGCAGTGAAATCAGAAACGTTTATTAGTTCAGTTCACCATGGTAATTAATTACCTAGCACTTACCTGATTAACCGGAGCTTTCATCTACCATTCCCAGAGGCCGATCGCGAATGCCAGATTCTGCCCCTCCAGCCGCTGCCTAAAACAGTTCCAGGGCAACGGCTCGCATTGCACTGGGACAGGCAGCAGGACCAGCATCTCCTCTTCTCCTGCTCCCGAAGCAGAGGGCGCGTGTGCAGATCTGTCTCGAACGGCGGCTCGTTGTGATGAGAGGAACCCGAGCAGCAGCGAGGTACAGACCCGGCGCCCACAGCCCCGCTGGGCATCCAGCAGGTCCCACCGCGAGGAGGGGGCACCCGCCCCGTGCAGTGCTGCCTCACGCTGCCCTTCGGACCGAGCCACGGGCAGGGGCTGCGGTGGCTGTCATGGCACTGCCGCCCACTCCCTGGACCCCCCAGCACCCCGAGGCATGCCTGGCGTCCCGCCACAGGCTGCGTGCCCCGCAGAGCATCGTCAGCACCGGGGCATTGCGTGCGAGGATGGGCACCGGGCGCTGCTGTCGCACCTGCAGCTGACACCAGGCCTTCAGGTGTCATGGGCGGCCCCGGTTCCAGCTGGGGTGGGGTTAATGCGCCTCCCGGCAGCTGCTGTATTTTGGATTTAGTTTGAGAAGAAGGTCAGTAACACTGATGTGTTCAGTGGTTGCTGTGAAATCAAGGACTTTTCCAGATTTCCCACATTCAGCTGACAGGCAGCTGTGCTGGGAGGGAGCATGGGCAGACTGCTCGCCACACCAGGCAACAGAAATATTTCATACCATGGACGGCACGCGCAGGTTGAGAATGGGGTTGGCTGGGGCGCAGAAATCCTTTCTCTTTTTTTGCTTTTCTAGGGGTTTGAATCCTCTCTTGTCCAGGTGTTTAAACTTTTCCAGGAGTTCATTTTTTTCCAGGAGTTTTACAAAATTTGCAAAATCCGCCATTTCCAGATTCCGTGATCTCTGCTTGGCTGCCAGTGGGTCATCAGACAGTGAGAAAAAGGTATATAGTTTGTTTTGCATAGTCATTATTATCATTAGTAGTATGATATGATCCCAGCAAGGAGCTTGGAGGTGTAATCCCTCAAGGCTCATTCAGACAACAGAGCAAAGAACTCATTTCTAAGCCTGCAGATTTTTGAGCCGGACCCCAGATCTGTCTCCTTGGGTCCGAAACCCCGGGTCGGATCGAGGGAGCGCTCGCCTCTGCAGGAGCAAAGCACCCAGGCAGCAGCTGTCTTGGGCACCGGCGTCCTCTTCTCCCGCTCGACTTTTTCAGGGCTTCCCACCTCATGGTGGGCTAAGGAATCCCTCAAAGGTCTCCTCACCTGCGCCACCCCGACAGACCCACTCCGGGACTGCTTTCTGCAGCCTTGGAGGCTGTGGCCAGGCTCTAGCACAGAGCCGAAACCCACGCCGAGTATTTTGGAGCAGCTCTTGATGCACGCTCTTCTATTTGAAGAGTAGGCACAGGAAAGAGAAGTGGACTGCAGTCGCCAAATGTAGACCTAGGAGTAAGAGGAGGTGTGGGACATGAGCTCTTGGCCCACCCTTTTACAACATCTGCCAAACAGAGACGGCGACTCAAATGCCTCTGAAGTACAGGGCGTGAGATCAGGGCAGCAAAGGAGAGGTCCTTAGCAGCTCCTCTGCAGCAGGGGCTAAAAGGGGTGGCAGCCTCAGCATGAAGATAGCTCTCATAAATCAATTCTCATACAGCCAGGCGCCGTTTTTATTTTCCTCTCCAACAGCTGATTAAGTCGCTGGTGAAGGGGAGACACGTAATTCACCGTCTGACTCAGGACAAGGAACCGGAGTCTGCTCGCTGTGATGCTTCTGAGCAGCTGGAAGGGAAAGAGGGGGAACGTCTGTTAATATTGGAGGCAACAGAAATAGCCCGGCAATATATCAGAGGGCAGACAGCCTCACGCAGTTAAGGGCAGTGTGTGCTGTGAGATACCGCTATATTTTAAATAACGCACATGGGAAAGTCCCAGATTTCTTCAGACCTTCTTGTGACTGCCATGGACGAGGCTACAGCCTGAGTGACGTCCTTCTCATCTTGGATGATGAATAAATCAATTTATAGATTTGGTGATAACCTGAGACTCAGCTAAATGACAGAATTGCAACGGCTGCCCAAATAAAGGAAGTGCTTTCATAATTTAGCAAAGTGAGAGGTATATGAAAACAAAGAACAGCTACACAGAAAATATACTACATGCATAACTCTTGCCACATTATAACCCTGCGTAGCTGGCTATTTGGGAATTAGAGGACTTAACAGCTCGTATACGAATTGTCCTGAGTTGTGAGTGCTGGAATCAGGCTCTCCTATGGACCGACTGGTAGGCTGTCCACCCTGACATACTGGATTAAATTGACTTTATCTCATTACCTGAGATGAGAAAGGAGCCGGCAGAGCTGTGCCAGGCATTCTGTTCCCTGGCTTTTCAGGCCCGGCACGCAGATTTGGGCACTGGAAACGTGGCGGGAAGCCAGCGCGAGCTGTGATTTTGCTGGGCTGCCGGGACAGCACCCACCTGCTCTGGGGTGACGAGCACTGAGTAACCACGGGTGGCCCTCAGGGTGCCCTCAGTGCCCAGAGTGATGTCCCTTGGCGAGCTGGGCATCTCCTGCGCACCGCCTGCCCCCGTGTCGCACACCCTGGCCCCCGGCCCCCAGCCTGGCACCCCCGGCGTGCTGCTGTCGGGCCCCCTTCCATCGCACAGCGCTGGGCTGGCGGACCTGGGTTGGACCCCGTGGTGCGACGCTCCCGCGCCGGGTGCTGCCTGCAGCCTCCCCGGCACGCGGGCACCGGCGCTGTGCTCCTGCGGGCGAGGGCCACCGAAGGGCCTTCTGTGGGCAAAACCAGCACTGACTTCATGGCACGGCAGCCCAGCGAGGGATCTGTCGCCAGCGGCCCACCTGCCTGCACCCTGCCCTCAGGCCGCTGGTCCTGGGAGCAGCAGCAGCTCCCCGGGCACCTCATGCCCCACTGGCACATCCCCGGCGTGGTGCAGGTGCTGTGGGAGGCAAGGGACAGACCCACGAGCGGAGAAACGAGGCACAGCGCTGGACAGTGCAAACTGCTGCCTCCATCACCGCCTCCGGGACAGTGGCTCTGCACTGCCGTGCGTGTCTGAGCAGCTGGGACGATCTAATAAAGAGCTGGCTGCGTTTCAGGGAGAACTGAAGAGTTTATCAAAGATGCGACCAAAACAAAAAGAAGGAAGAAATTCTCTGTCTGTGCCTGCAGCATGAAGAAACATTTCCACACAAGGTGGCACCTGTCTCCTTCCCTTCCAGCCTCTCTCGGAAGCAGCTAAAAGGCAGCTGAAAACGTTCTCTGAAAACTAACTCCTAGCAAATAAGATGCGTAATTTGTCATTAATTCACTCATTAGTGAACATTTTTTTCCTGAGCACTAATAATCAGGAACAGCAGTAAATTTTTCCGTGCTCAATGCTGGCACCGAGCAGCGAGGAGCCGGCGGGATGGATGAGGCTGACAGCAGCGGAGCCAGCGCCCGGGTGCCGCAGCTCTGGGACAGGCTGCCCGGCACCCAGAGCGTCCCAGCGAGCGGAAGTTAAGTTTCAGTGTTTCTCCTAAAATCAGAGTTGGGTTGGGGTAGGGGTAGACTTCAGAGTGTATCAAAGCACTGTGCTCCAATTTCAACCTTTAAAACTGGCCTTTTCTAATGTAAAAGGAAAAATATTTCAAAGTAATGAAATCCCTGCGTGGCAATCTAGACACAAAGCTCCGAGGATGGCAGCTTGGGGTGACGTTAATGGATAGGGTTTTGTCTGGGTATGTTGCTGACGTGGCAATCCATCCAGTGGGCTGTCTTCGCTGAGAAGAAGCCAACAGGGTGCTGCGGAGCCCCGTCTCCCCTCGCGACGTGGGCGCTGCTGGCTGCCGCCTGCACGCGCTCGCCGCACCTCGCCCCGCGCGGCTTCACCAGCTCCTGGGCTCCCATGGAGCACCCTAAACACCCCAGCTCCGAAGATGTCCCGGCACCCGCTGCTTCAGAGGTGAACCATTAACTCCGGCGGCGACGTCTGCTGCGTGCAGAGAACCTGGGCTTCTGCTGGGCTGCTAGAGGGATGTGTTCTATCTCAGGGCACCGACTCCGATGGGTTCGGTTCTTTCACAACTCCTCTGCGGACCCGGGGTCGGCTCCTGGGCTTGCAGGGGCTGCAGACGGGAGCGCGGGCGCAGGCTTGGGCGGAGGGCGAGTGCCACGCGGCTGCTCTGTGCTCTCCCTTGCTCGCACCCCGACGCCTCAGGCACGGCGTTACTTTTGATTCACCATTTCAGCACACAAAGCTGCGAAAGGTTCATTTCAGATCTCACGAGCACTGGCAGGGTGTTACTGCGTGGGAATTGCATGTATTTCAGCTGAACTGGTGCAGATCTAAACCCGCGTACATGAGGGCTGGCTCTGGGTCTGAGAAGTAACTTCTCTGAATTCCTGTCTCATGAAGTGTAGCTACCGCTAAGTGTCCCATTTCAAAATCTTCAGAAAAATCACACCAGTCCTTACCAAATGCTACTGCTGCTGCCGTAAAGTGAATTTTTGTGTTTCTCAGTTGCAGGAAACAGAACTCTTGTGCTGCAAATGGATTTGAATATAGCATGAAGAAACTCATAGGAGAGTGCTCTTTCTGCGGCTAAAACAGTCTTTTTTCTGGCACATGGCAGCCCGTGGAGGTACTGAGGAGTTTCTGTGGTGGCTTCTGCATGTTTAACTAACGCACACATCTGCAGAGCAGCTGGAGCGATGGCATTGAGTTGAATTGCTGAAATACTTGAATATACAAATATACATACACAGTTTAATTTGTCCAAGACTGCAGGTGAGTGAGGTCTGACCTCACACGATAGCCCCGATGCGGACGGGGACTGGCCCAGGCTATCTCCTCGGGTCCCTTCCAGCCTGGCCACCGAATGGCTCAGCGTCCTCCAGAAACTGCCGTGGGGCCAACATCTGCCTGAGGCAGCAAGATGCTCCAGCACACAGGTCCTCTGGTGACCAGCTCATCCCCGGTGCCGAGCGGCGGCACGTGGCCGTGGCCCCAGCAGTGAAATCACTGCAGCAGCCTCCCCGTGCCGTCCTGGGGGATGGAGATTCAAACCTCTTCTCTCCTGGGGCTGCCAACAGGACAGGCTCCTGGGAAGGGTCTCCCTGCCAGAGGGATTCCCCCATCCTGTGCTGCTCATCCACTCCTGGCAGCGCCGTGCCCGGGCCTTTAAGTCCCGTCACCACCAGCCGTCGCCACAGCTGCGCTTAACCCTGCAGCCCCATAACTCTGGAGGCTGAGCCCCAGCCGCTCCGCACAGCAGCCAGCCGGGACCAGGCGATGCAGGCTGGTCACCCAGATTGTGTGACACCACACTCCCGCCCGTGGCTTCGAGAGCGGGACTGGTGCCCGGGAGGGGACACGAGCCCCTCTGCCCCTCTGCCTCTCCGCTGCTCCGTAAACCTCCGGCTTACGTCTGCGGCACAGCGGGGCCAGCAACAAGGAGCACTGCCGTCCCCAGCCTGGGAAGCTTACAGCCAGCTTCTGACAGGCTGGAACTCCAAAAGAACATAACAAACCGGTGAATAAAGTTACTGGAAGGCCCACTGATGCAGGCATTAAGCACACATACACCCGCAAAGAGACTTTCCTCTGAGCCAAGGGGGCTCTTGATTTGGGAGCTTGCTTGGGCGAGCAGCGGGTGCCTCAAGGCGAGCTCCAGCCCCCTGCCAGCTGTGCCCAGTTGGGGTTTCCAGCCAGCGTTTCCAGCTCGGCTTGTGCCGTCATGCCGGTGGGCCCCGATGCCAGTCGTGCCGGGAGAGCTGCCTGCCGCTCGCCTGCCCAGCTCAAAGACTGCTGGTTCATGCGCTGATGCCAATGCGACTGACGTGAAACAGCAGGATCTAACCAGCTGCCAACCACCGGTACCTCTGTGCGTGCAGGAGAACCCCAAAGCCAGCCAGTATCGACTGGTCCACAGCGCTTTTCGTGGCTGCCGCCCCCCGCTGCGGGTCAGCCCGGTGGGCAGCGTGCCCGTGCCCAGGGGTGGGCACGGCCCCTCAGGCAGGGTTTGGGCAGGAGGGTGCCCGCAGAGCAGCCAGGCTCGCTGCTCGGCCCCGCGGGCAGCTGCGCTCAGGGCTACAGCGTGGGTACGGGGGGGAAAAGGCGACTCGGCCTTGTCCACAATGCCAAGAAACATTCCTGCAATGAAAGCAGCAGTGCTCAGCCCCCCTGGCACAGCACACAGAGGGACGGGCAGATCAGCGGCTCCCTCAACAGCGACAGGCGTGAGGCAGCTGATTTCTGCCTGAAATAAATGGGTTTATGACAGTGTTTCACCTCAGGGGAAAACATGTCCTGACAAGCTGCAGTTACTTGTGTGCCCTGAGGATTTGTGGTGCCTGGTTTCTTCAGAGAGCATTCACTGACTTCTCCCGAAGCCAGGAACAGATTTATACCAATAATAAACAAGGCAAAACACAGAACCAGAGCAAACAGTTGATAAAAACCTACATTTTGCCCACCTTGTTGGCAATTCCGGACCTGCAACACAGGGAAGGGAAGGGGCCGGGGAAGAGGAGGGGGAAAGCTCTGTGCTGTTGGCATCGAGCCTTGTTCCTGTCAGGTTAAAACCCTCCCTGGTGCTTCTTCTGCTCCTTTATGCTGATTGCCAGAAATCATTACTAGAGGAATACACCAGACACCTCTCAGATGGAGAATTCTCACAAGCTCTCTGCTAACGAGCCAGAGCTGCGAATCTAACAGCTGACACGACCGCGCTGGTGTGAGCACGGGCTTGCACGCGCCGCTGCGGCGGAGGTGGGAGAGCCAGCTCCTGCCACGAGCACCATCTGTCCGCTCCCACCCAGCGCCGAGGCCCGCGGCCGCGGGGCCACCTGCCTTCGCCCGTGCTCGTAGAAACCAGGGCTGCGCTCCCGGCTGTTGGGACACCTCGTCTACGGGCAGCGTCAGGCAGCGCGGCGTCGCAGCCGAGGAGCCGAGGGAGAGAAGTCAGAAATGAGCTGGCTGAGAAGGAGCTGCTCAGGCTTGTTCGCAGCAGAGACTGCAGCAGCTCGGCAGGACGCAGCAGGTGGAACGGCGTTCTGCCCTGCAAGGACTGACATGCGGCTGTCTGTGTTAAAATAGCATTTAACATGACGAGCGGTGTTGGATGGGTGCAGGAGCACCGGCTCTCCCCAGCTCTTCTCTTGCTGAGAGCCTGTCTCGATTGCCATATGTTACTCTGCCATATACTGCATCCTGCTTTATTTGTCATCCTTTAGCACGTATGCTCGCAGCTCCACTGCCTGGCACTCGGAAAGTCTGAGTTTAGCTCTGAATCAGTCACAAACAAACACTCGCTAGGAGCAATGGTCTCTGCTTCTCACCATCCTCACTTCAGCAGCCTGCCTCGTGAGAGAAGAAAACAACCAGGCAGTTGGACTAGGTGATCTTCGTGGGTCTCTTTCAACTGAAAATCATCTCTGTTCTGTTCTATTCTAGTCCTGCAGCCTCTACCATGTCAGGCGGGAGGGCAAACCGTGCCTGCAACACACGAGTTGCCCTACAGTCAGCAAGAGAAGCAGAGCTGTGCTTCAGTTTGGGATGCAGAATCATAGAAACCATGTCCCCAAGTGCTACAACCACGCGTCTTTTAAACATCTCCAGGGACAGGGACTCACCCTCTGCCCTGGGCAGCCTGTTCCAGTGCCTGACAACCCTTTCCAGGAAGAAATTTTTCCCAATATCCAATTTGAACATCTCCTGATGCAACTTGAGGCCATTGCCTCTCGTCCTGTTGCTGGTTACCTGGGAGCAGAGACCAACCCCCCCTCACTGCACCCTGCTGTCAGGGAGCTGCAGAGAGCGAGAAGGTCTCCCCTCAGCCTCCTCTGCTCCAGACTGAACAGCCCCAGACACCATCCTGTCTAAAGCCATCCTACAGGAGAACAACCACGGGAAAACGATCACAGAGGAGGAAGGCAAACGTGAGGGCCTTTTTGCGAGGCCAGGCAGCGAGCTGACCTGCGTGGACACAGGCACCAAAACCAGCGCAGCCGCAGCCATCCCTGCCCTTCACCATCGGTTCTGGGAAGCCAAAAGCACAAGTCGCCTGTCTCCCCTGGTGCAACCCTGTTTGCTTAACACAGACACGCTTATTCCTTTTACCTTGGACACCACAGGGACAACCGCCACCAGCAATGTGGCTTGCGCATGAGTTCTCCGCCTACCTTTGCAGGCAGACCTGTGGCTGCGGGGGATTTCTGCCTCTGCTCGCTCAGCAGGGCCGCTCTCCAAATTCTGCCCCTTTGCCAGATGCAGGGTGCAGGGGTCCCTGCCCGGAACAGAGCGCAGCGGGGCAGGGGGCTGCGGCATGCGGGGACGGGGCTTCGCCGACCGCCACGCGAGGACGTCACGAACGGCCGTGGGGTGCGCTGGAATATTATTGTTAGTTCATAAGTAAATATTTAACTTGAGAAGCTGCCTGTGTGCTCCGGAAAATCATTTTATTGCAAGGGGGCTTACAGCCGCGCAGGTGCAGACCTTGCAGGCGTGCCTAGCAATCGGGGGCACAGCAGGCGCGGGGGGAGGCGGGGAGCACTGCGTCGGACAGACCAGGCCAGCAGCCCCTGACCGGGGCCGCGCAGGGTCAGGGCAGTGCCCGGGGATGCTCCTTCCCTCCGGCTGCGCTCCTGCTGCAAGCGGGTCACGCGTGTGCCCACCCATCCCACGGACTCTGCTGGGCTCCACGCACGAGCTGTGCCTTCTCCTTCGGCATCACCACCGACGCGGGCCCCGCGCGCCGAGCCAGCCCCTCACCGACGGCTGGGCCACCGCCCCGGCCCTGGTGCCGACAGCGGGGACGCGGGAGCAGAGCCCGGGAAGGCCCTTCCGTGGGGCAGCCGGGCAGGCTACAGGCATTGCTCCCGAGCAGCGGCACTGCGGTCCTCTCCACCGAGCAGCGTGTGCCCAGGGAAGCGGGCGAGCCCATGGGAAGCCTAAACCGTGATCTCACCTCTACAGCCGCCACTTGCGAGTGGCAAACCTTCCTGTCGTGCTCTCTAAATCAAGTAATGCTAATTGGACAAAACTGTGAAGATCTGCCTGGTGATCACTGCGTTAACTTCAGTGGCCTGAGACATTGAATTTTTGCTGAAAACCACAGCAATTGCACTGAGAGATGCAGGCAGATCCAGGCCCCAAGGAGACTTTTTTCTGTGCACCCCACGGCGCAGCCTGGTGTGCTCTAAAAGGAGAAAGAGACTCCAGATCTCTGTTCCTCAGCAGCGCTGTGGAGCATCAGCAATCAGTCATCTTTGGCAGGCACATCTTAACAGCACCCAGGGAAGGGAGAACTTCATCGTAGCAGAGAAATCATTCCCACTTGACTTTGGTACGACTCCAACACATCTAAAATATCCGTCAGGGCTCTGCTCCCAGCCCTCCTCAGACCCATCCTGACCCTGTCTTGGGCAAGATGCCCAGCTCACACTTTCCTGTACTGCTGGTTTGCAACCCTTATTTGCTTTTCTATAATGTTTTGCAATGTTAAGGGTTTGGACATGTATTTGCCCAGCGAAAGGCTGCCTCAGTTACGGCAGTTACCCTCGCTGCCCCGTTAGAGAAACAGGACCTCGTCACTGCCTGGATGCTGGGCTGCAAGTGGGCCGCACGCAGCATGTCTTTA
>Ga0181612_146062_pt1 | contig 10086 bp, 6 predicted proteins | sample HoacroProtozoa21_FD_119630 | JGI IMG/M metagenome (GOLD analysis project Ga0181612, IMG submission 119630) | Hoatzin crop microbial communities from Cojedes, Venezuel. Combined Assembly of Gp0051906, Gp0051904, Gp0051908
CCCGCCCGCTCGGAAGTCGGCGGGCGAGGAGAAGTGCGTCGCCGACAGACGCCGGCTTCGTCGCGATACGCCCTTCACCCTCGCGCGGCGTGAACTGTTCGTCTGTCGCGGCCAGGCACCGGCTTGCTGTTGCTCTGCTCTTTGCTGGGGTGAACATCGCTTGCACCGGCTTCACGGGCAGAAGGAATTTTCCTCCCCTCGGATTTCTGTCCTTGCGATGGGGGCGGGGGGTGTCTTTAAAATGAAAAAGCCCTAAACAGCCCCAGCCCAAAGTTGGGAAGCAAGAGGGGTAAAACAGATTCTAAGCTTAAAAAAAACCAAATCCTAACCCCCACACCCCCAGCCGACAAAACCGAAAGGCAGGAGTATTCCTTCCCGGGTAAGTGTGACAGAAACACGTAAAGGCATCAGGGTTTTCCATTCCGACTTTCCAAAAGCCAATTAAAAGGATTTTACCTCGAGGATAAAATAATAATTAGGTAGACATTGGTAACAGAGTAGATTATTTAGGCTTGGCCTAGAGTTCCCTTTATTAGAAGTAATTTCCATTGTTCATTAAGGTTTTACACAATATTAATTTTGCTTACTTTCTGTAGAATTTTCCCAGGGTTGGTTTGTTTTTTTTAGCAGTTTTGATATGCGGTGACCATTTCCTACACTTCTTAATGTAAAGGAAAGTTGAAATTGTTTTTTATTTGTTAAATCCAAACCTCAAACGTAACACAAAAGCGTTCTATCAGAAACACTAAATAAAGAGAAGTACTAATCTGTGACACATCAAAGTGGCGAATATTCAAGTCAGTCAACAAAAGTCAACCAGAAGCACAGCCTGGCATTTCAGCATCCATCCATCAATACCTACGCTGCAGCACAATAGCAACTGCAGTATTTTAACAGAAAGAACTGGACTGGATCCAGGACTGTGGCTCAGACACCGAGGGCTGAGGGCAAAAGCCTAGAACTCAATACTGAGACAAGTAACTCCAGAACAGAAACGCTTTACACCGCTAGAGCAGGTGGGCAGTTGCTCAGTGTGGCTTAACAGTAGTTACTCTTTTATTCTGAGCATCATCCTCTGATGGAGCAACGGAGCATTTTAAAGCAGCAGGAAGAAAATCACCAGCTGCGTTGCCGTTTACTACTAAAAGAACATTATAAAGCAATACCTTCATTACGGACATTGGCGACTACAAACTTAACATCCACCCGCACGCTTGCAGCGTCTCTGCAAATTTCAAGCCATGACAACCTTTCAAACGTCTGGTGAGGCAGGACAATGAAATGCAGCAGCCTGTTTTTCAGAGATTCCGACAGCTGCGCTTCGGTTTTCCTACAGAAAAGAGCATAATCGAGGTAGCACAAGGAAACACAGTTGTCTTTCCAGATGGGTGCCAAGTTATAGAATAGGTAGATGCACAGCTCAGGCACTTCTTTCTGAGTGGAAACTTCAGCAGCTTCGGAGCAGTAGGGAGTCCTCGGGTAGTACTGTAAGTGTGATCACCTACCATTCCCATGATAATAACCAGCATTCAGTATCTCTGAATAAAAATAGTCTTGTCATCCAAGAGGCTTCTGGAAAGAAAGATTTAAGAGATTAAGAACCAGATGCCAGTGACATCAAAAGATGTCCAGACAGTGTTTTGTTGATTGTTTTGTATAACAAGAAAGCCTTACAAAAAAAAACAACCAAACAAAACCACCCACATCACTATTGGTTGATAAAGCTCTAAAAATAACAAAACCGCAGTTGAAAAACAAGCACAGACAGAAATACAGTGTGTAGTAAACTCAGGGTGCAATTTATCAGAAAGTGGCAAGCGGGCTAATACTGGAGAGAGTGTGTTGAAATGCAAACCAGAACACTAGTAGAAAATAGAGGTGTCTGTCAGAGGCACATAGGTGTCTGCACAGCTTTTCACCCGCCATGGAAGCATCTCAGAAAAAGTTACTTCGTTTTACACTGAGTAGCTTCATCCTCTTAAAAACAGAAGGTGAAATTTTTAGAGGATGTCTTTGAGGGAGAGCAACTGGTATTGTTGAGGGAATATGCACAAGCTTTTGGGCATGTAAGTCGCCCTCAGATCTGAAACAGAAACAGCAAATCTCAGACTCTGTCTCTCTGTCTGTCCTTAGACTGTTACGGCTCCAGTCCCATCACGACTCTTACCACCACAGGGTGAAGCAGTCTAGTTAGGCTGATCAGAAAATCTTCTGGGCATGTCTTCTGGTTATATCTGTGGGGATAATTTTTAACTTCCCCTGCCTAAACCAGCCATACCATAAAGAGACCAGGCCTTGGTTTTTGCCCCCCAAGGAAAAAGCACATTGCTGTAATGATTCCAGCCAGTCAGTGGAGCTTTCTTTGGACCAGCTGTCCTGAACTGTGTTGTCTGAAGGTAGGAAGTCAAACAAAAAAACACCCATGTTAATTATCAGAGACCCCTCTACCTCAGACCCGTAGGGCCCTGTAGCGTGACTAGGGTTGCCTGCCAGTCAGAATGTGTTTAGCAATGTTACTCTATTAATGTACAGTAACAGTCTTTTAAGATATGGATTCTGATCCCGTTAAAGTTACTGAGAACCTCCCTACCCCAGCTGATTTCAGTGGAAGTAAGACAAAGCTCACTTACACAGATTTCTCAGTCAGCGACTCACTGCACGCATTAATAAAAGGCTACCCACCGCCAGGAAGCCACCACCGTACAAAACTGAAAGGCAATCCTCTCTGGAGCTGACCAGATGTCTTTTCCCTCTTCCCTCCAGATAAGAACCCCCCCACACCCAACATGTTCCCAAAGCTGAAGAATCTGCCACGTTTCTGAAATACCTTGCCCTGCATCTTGCATTTTCTACGGTGATGCCTTAAGTAATGCCTTAATGCTTTTATACCCCGTGCAACCTGAAATACTGACTTGGAAGGAAAGCCCACATTCTTGCAGTGTCTAACTCTTGGTTACAGGTAGATCTCCAGCATCCTTCTCCAGGAATATATGAGCTATCGTTTTTTTCAGATGTTAAAATACTTTGTGCTAGATGTCACTCTGCTACCCAGCTGGCTTCGTCCTATATTTGAGAGAGGATTTCATCTGTCTTCATTCAAGACGGAACAAGTTTATGGGTTCTTGGACTGCACACCTCCCTGGTAATGCAAACCAGACAGATGAGAGGCAGCGTTTCTAAGAATGCAATGTGTATTACCTGAACAGTCACATCTGAAAGGCACTGTTGTCTCCACCTCCCCTGTACCGACAGACCACAGGTTAGTTTTGTGCTTTGTTTGTCCGTTAAGGAATTACAGCTTCCTCCTTTCCTCACAAAACTCACTAGCAGTTTTGTCCTGTGATGAGAGCAGATTCTTCCCTTCTCGGAGGAGAGTTTGAGAAGCTGGAGAGCAGGATGGAGTTTCAGGGCTAAAGATGGAGCTACTCCCATCTTCAAAATGCATGTGGTACCTTTATTATTATCTGTTAGTAATCTTTATTATTACCTTTATTATTAACTATTTGTTATTATTGTCCTCAGTAGAAGAACATCCGGGCAAGCTTTAGGAAGCTCCCCTCTAGCGCAGACCCTTGTAAGAAACATTTTTGCCAGCATGGTACGTAGCTGGTCTGCAAGCACACTAAACTGTGCTGCTGATGTCAGTTTGCTGGCAAGACTAGATGAACATGCTTATGTCTCTTAAAACCAAGAACAATGCTGTACATTTGAATGACTTCACAACACTGATGAAAGTTTCTGTTGTAGACCTGGCTTGATTTAAAGGTGGCAGACTACAGGATCGTGGTTACGTTAAACAAGATACATGAAAGGACAAGCATACATTTGGCTCAACTAAATTCATAAGGAGAAGCAATCAGAAGAAGCAATATATAACATATTTCTAGATCAAAGTAGGACTACAAGCAAAATCTGTGGTTGATGCAAGAACACTGCAATATTAATTGCCGAGCTCTTAGTTTAAAGACTTGGAGGAGATAGGCATAGAAGCAATTTTTTAAGCTTTGCTTTGAAGGGTACAATTCCTAGAGGTGATGGATGCTCACACCTCTGCCCACTGAGATCAACAGCTGCAGTGGATCCAACGCGGTGGTCCAGCACTGTCCAGGACAATGTCGCTGGCTTCAGAGGAAACATCAGTAATCCCTGCAACAGGTAGATGTGGTCAAGTCTGCCAAAAGACCAATGTCTGCTTGTGACATCTGTTAGCTACAGCTTGGCTTTTGGCCTGCAATGGAAATGGCTCCACTTGGGGAACACCCCCCCGAAAATTAAATACAAGAAAAATTCCAGTGCATCCCGTCACCACGGCTACAACCAGAGCAGCCAACACAAATTCCTGGGCAAAGCAGACACTAAAATACTTGCCAAGTTCCACTGAAGTTCAGCTCTCTTTTTTTCCCCCCATGTGCACTTCCTTTGCAGTTTTCCCCATTGCTAGTTAAGGAGACTTTTTATGAAGTGAAATTATTGGAGTAAAACTCAACAAATAGAAGGACCAAGGCAGCTGCAAGGCAAGCTGTTCCACCCATGCAAATTCTCCTTGTATTGAGTTAGTTGCCTTTGTTAAAAGAACTTTTAAATGAACAAGTATTTTCCCCAGCAATGGCAGTGCACCCTTAAGCGGCACCGAAATTCAGATCTCTTTTTCGACTAACCTTAGGGCATCATCTGAAGTGTGACTCAGAGCACACAGAGGCTGGAAAGAAGAGGAACTACTGGCTTTTCATAGGGTTGCTCATCCTAATTCTATTCTCAGACACCAGGGATTACTCATGCTCTTCAGAACATATTGCTGGCATCCTGCTATGCTGCTCATTAGGCACAAGGGTCTCGGAATAAAAACTAGTAGCCAGGAAGGCAGGATGCAGTAGCTGTTGGCTAGCAGAAGCAGCACACCATCAGATCAGTACAAACTGCATATACTTTACAAAACATAAGCATGCTTGATCCATTCACCCTGCAGCACTTTCTCAGCTAAAATCCAAGCAAGCTGCTTTTAGGAGCAAATTGATTTGTCTCCAAGAATTGGAGTGGCTTATATGTTACTCTGGGGGAAAAAAATCCAGCTGAGTAGGGAGAAACACACATACTTGAAAAAGAAAAAAACATATTTGCAGACAAAGTGAACAGAATCATAGAAGAAATTATTGGGGGCAGGTGTGTGGAAGGAACAAGGAAAATATCTACACCCACCCAAAAAAAGAAAAAGGGAACTGGGAAAATAGTTACTTAGCTTGTCGCCATTCTACATTTTGAACTAAAATATAAAGACAATATAATCTCCTGTGTTTAGGGATTTTAAAAGTGCATTAATATGACTGGCTTTTCTGAAGCAGTCTCTAATTTTTTCTGATTATATAAGTAAATTCCTGGTATTTTCAGTAAAGTGTTTCTTTCAAAACCATTGTCACTTCTGGGGTAGATCCATCTCACCAACTCTAACATTCTATCCAGCTGGTCTCCACCTGGTCAAATGTCAATACACAATTAGTCAACAGAAAGGAATACACATTTACATGAGACAATTCGTGTGCCCTATTTTGGACATCAAAAGTGCAATGAGATGAATCATGCCCTAAAAGTGCCCTTCGACTGAAAAGCTCCTGGATGTCTAGCTGTGCTACAGACACCTATATTGTACATGGGGAAAGCCAGGTAAAACAAATCCCAACACAGGTTTCTAAATCTCTTCTTGTTTTGAAGGAAATGCTGCCAAATCTGATATTTTCTGAACTCAAATGTTCAGCATTATATCCTGTTTTCTTGTCACCTACCTTACAAAATACCTTGCAGTCAAAAATGGGAGCTGCATTCCTCATTGTTATTTGAGCATGTTGATTTCAGTAGAGGTTCTTTTAGGTCAATAATATGTCCTCCCTTTTCCTCTCTTTTTTCTACACAAAAAAAATCCAACTAGGTACAAATGCAAACATTTTCCTTTATAAAATATTTCCCATTTCAAGTTTTAGCCCTATCTCAAAATTCAACATGTTCATACAAGATTTTAGTTCATTATGATTGCCAGAAAATCCTTTTTTGTTTTTTTTACATTTTTTTTCCTTTTATCCTAAAACTGAAGATATCCTCTTCACCTGGAACTTGTTCAGAAGACCATTTTAAGTCAACAGATGCTGGGCAAATCCTTTGTTATTTTTTAGTAGTTAAATAAGTTCTATGCAGTTTTTCATTCTAGTTTATATGTATAACTGCTAAATGTTCAATTTACACACATATTTGATTTAACTGTATGCTTAAAGTCCTTAGGACTTACATGTGTTGAAGATTTCCTCAAATCAACAGCAAGTCAACATAGTCTTAATTGGACAGTCACATACCTCTCATGTTTTTATGCTTTTTCTATGTCTCATTCCTCTAATGTTTGCACTACGAGAAAAAAGTCCACTGAAGCCAATAGAAGGACGGGTGTAAAAAACAGATCCAAGGTTGAAAACCAGTTTTTTTGTGCCCAAAGGACAACTGCACTACTGAAAATCATCAGACTGAACAGGAGAGGCAGCAGTTCGTACTTACAAGCAGTACTCTTCCCGCTGTCTACACTGCAGTGACCTTAGGCTTGGGAAGTGCTATGAGGTGCTTAACTGAAAAGCACTGTGGGATTATAAGAGCAGTTTAGAAACACATCTAAAAGAAAAGCATTTTCCAGAGCTAATTAAATACTAAGTTTTTTCTCTTTTACCATCCCTTCTCAATTAGAAGGTGTGACTTTAGGGACTCTTTCTATTTAAAGGAAGCCTAGGTGATATTACAGGAGAGGGAACAGAGATAATAAATCACATAGCAGCTGTTGAAATAATATTATTGAACCTGTAAAGACATTTTTCCAAATCACTTCACACATTCATCTCTCCACCAGCATTGCATCTGTATAATGAGTTACTGCTTACCTTTTCCCTCTGGTGCGGCTCCCCATTCTTACGAACTGTCTGCATTGGAGTTACAATTCCAACTGCGCTACGAGGTCTCTGTGAATGAGAACACAACTCAGCTCCAGCAAAGAGAATCTATAATCCCTGTTGGCTATGGAAAACGTGGCTTACATAATGAAGCATATCTTGACCTAAGGAAAAGGTTTGCATTTACCACTAGTTTAATTGTATTAAGAAGAATTAGCACAATTAGAAAGGTTACCCAATTTTAGTAATTTAAGAAGTCTTCCTTCAGCAGTCTAGAAGGCAAAAAGTGATATTTATGTCACCTTTCTTCTGAACAGTGAGTTAACAACTTCTTACAGAGCAACAGCAGCAGCCACAGCACATTTTCTTGATGCATTCTGATATGGTTTCATATCTGGTGTATGAAACATAAGCCATAATTCTATCAAAGTTTATCTCTTCCTTGAGATGGGCTAGGATAACATGTCTATATTGACTTTACAACATCTGTTAAAGGCTGATGAAGAATGAACAGCATTAAGCTGTCTGTCTGACCATGCACAGGAAGAAGAATGGCCATTTGCTACATATGAGTCATTGTGAAAAAAAAAAACACAGAAATGCTTTCTGGAGGCTCCACGCTGCCTCATTACTTTATTGTAGTCAGTATTTAAGTAAAACCAGTAGAAAATGCATATATGTAGTTTGGACTGCAGAATTTTACAACTTTGATGACTTTCAAACCTGCATTAATTTCCTTTTAACTGGTCTTGAAATCAAATAATGCTACAAATATATCCTGAAAGACACATTGTTTTTCCCCAGAAAACCACTTAGCTCACCCTGAGAATAAAGTTTTCTGTCTATGCAACTGCAAGCTATCCTTTCCAATGACACAAAAACGACTTCAAATCACCTTATAAACAACAGCTACTGCTACAGTATCCATCTGAGTGAACTTCAGACTTGGACTACTGAAAAGCAAACTGATCTACTTCGACGGCCAGAGAGCCACCCTTTCCGTAAATCATGCAATACGATTGAGCATAATGATTTGGCATAACCAGGGACAGCGAGCTTTTCTTGGAGGAGATCAACCACTGGTGGACTGAGAGATTGCTGTGTTGTCAGAAGGTCCATTCAAGGAAGTGCATGTCTCCACATGGTGCTAGCTGTTCGGTCTCACCAAGACTGGAGATTTCTGTTGCCTTTGTGTGTGTCATTTACCAGATCAACTTTCTGTATGGCCATGCTGTAACTAAGTGTGGTGGGTTAGCCTTGGCCAGCTGCTAGACTGCAACCCAGCTGCTCTCTTACTCCCCCTCCTCAACAGGACGGGGAGTCGAAAACAAGATGGAAAAGCTCATGAGTTAAGCACAGCAAAATCACTTACCAACACCATCACAGGCAAACCAGACTCTACTTGGGGAAGATCAATTTAATTTATTTCCAAATAGAAATAGAAACAAAGACAGAACTAAAAAAATCTCACCTTCCCAACAGATCTCCTTCTTTCCAGGCTCAGCCTCACTCCTTCACTCCTAACTCTTCTACCTCCTTCTGCCCCGAACGGCACGGGGGGATGGGGAATGGGGATTGTGGTCAGTCCGTAACAGTTCCTCTCTGCCCCTCATTCCTCCTCACACGGCTCCCCTGCTCCAGCGTGGGATCCTCCATGGACTGTAGCGTGGATATCTGCTCTAACACGGTCCTTCATGGGCTGCAGGGGAACAACCTGCTTCACCATGGTCTTCTCCATGGGCTGCAGGGGAATCTCTGTTCCGGTGCTTGGAGCACCTCTTCCTCCCTCTCCTTCTTCACTGACCTGGGCATCTGCAGGGCTGTTTCTTTCATTTTTTTCTCACTCCCCTCTCTCACAAGTGCTACACAGTATGTTTTACCCTTTCTCAAATACATTTCTACAGAGGTGCCACCAGCTTCGCTGATGGGCTCAGCTTTGGACAGTGGTGGGTCTGGCTTGGAGCCAGCTGTGTCTGGCATGGGGGCAGCCCCTGGTGTCTTCTCACAGAGACCACCCCTGCAGCCCTCCCGCTACTAAAACCTGGCCACGTAAGCCCAATACACTGAGGAAGTAGATATGATCATCCTTTCAGTGTTTGGACTATAAACCTTCCCTCCTCCCCTTTCCCGCATTACCAGCAGTTTGTTTGTGAAGTAAAAAATTAAACAGACCTAGTTCAAACCGCAGCCTGCCAGCCCACCATGTAACTGATGGGATTAAGGGGGAAAAAAAATACATCTGTGATTCATTCTAAGGAGAATATAAACCATGACCAGAAAGCACTTTAGGGAAGTGGATTTTCGCAGTGTGTACACAGCTTGGGATACACATTAACACAACTTTTACTGAAATGAGATTTGAGGCTTTACAGAACCAAACCAGCAGCAATCTGTGCCACTGGCGTAAATCCCACACAAGGCTGAGGAACCACACCATCCCTTCTTCCAGAACGGCTCAGCAAATAGCAACCAGCGCCTCTGGTCTCCTTCAGGCTAGCTGCTTCCCTGAAGAGCTTCTCCCTTGGAAGGCCAACCACAAGTTTCTTCTAGTGTTGAAGGCAGAAAGTCCTCTCTTAGGTGTACGAGCTGTTCTTGTAAAACTCACAGATACTCAAGTGCGGGCAGCCACTGCTGTCTTTCTGAGAGCTGCTGGCCTCATGGGCTTCAGTCCTCGGTGGGGAGGGAACATACTGTGGCATGCTAGGGGATCACCTTTCCTCTTCTGGTAGCAAGCGTGAGTAAAACAAGTGAAGGCTTGTAACGGCCCTTCACTGCACTTTCAGGGACAGTCAGAGAAGCTCCCTTACAAGAGGGTCTCCTCTCCGTTCCATAGGGAAGATTTCCCTAAAGTACCTCGAACTTTGTTGCTTCAGTTTGATGTTACATTTGGTAGTTTCAGACTCGCCATAAAGTAGAGGGCTGAGGGAAGAAAGTAAAACAAAATTGTTTCTTACATAAGGAAATCCAGTGGCAGGCCCTGCCTTTAGCTTAACCTTTGCAGTTGTGCTTTTCATGACTTTATTTATAAATTTATGTTAATTTTTGTAACTATCTCTGTCTGTCACAATGCTAGCAGCAGGTGCCAAATTCGTGTAGACTAAAGCAAGCACCAAGTAACTTTGCATTTATAGAATCATAGAATCATTTAGGGCAGAAAAAAAAAATTAAA
>Ga0181612_153041_pt1 | contig 10086 bp, 6 predicted proteins | sample HoacroProtozoa21_FD_119630 | JGI IMG/M metagenome (GOLD analysis project Ga0181612, IMG submission 119630) | Hoatzin crop microbial communities from Cojedes, Venezuel. Combined Assembly of Gp0051906, Gp0051904, Gp0051908
TCCCAATTATTTTCTAAACTGATTCTCTCCAAAGTCAAAAGAAAGCTCTCTCTCTGCAGAGATTTTGCTGAAGAAGAAAAGCACAGTACTTGGAATTTAGTTTTGCTTTTGTTTTCTCGGAGATTGTGTGATTAGTTTTTTTTAAAAGTGGTCCAGTACAGCAGAAATTGGTTGAATTCAGTACCATGGGAAATGGAAAAGTCAAGTTTGCAAGGGTTAACTCGCATTTTTCCTAACATCTTTCCTTCATGGATTTACCTGTTTACGATTATATGCTCAACAGACCCATGACTTCGTCACTTCTCAGAGTCATCTTTGCAGATAAAGTACCTTTTCAATTCAGCCTCTCCATGATGCAGAAAGAATAAGTCTTGAAAACTGGCATAAACCAAGCAGTGAGAAGTTTGGATTCCCAAGTCCCCTCGGACACTTCTGTCCGCAGGCAGCGTGTGGTACCCGCAGTTCCTCCCCCTCCCATGACAGCCTGCGGAGCCCCCGGACACGCCTCCGGGAATATTGCCTTGGCGTTTAGACTTTTTGTTTCTGTTTCTCTGAGTATGCAACTCCTATTGCACAACCTGTGTTGATTTTCATTGGGAAGGACATGATCGGTCCTCCTAGCACAGGGCTGTTACTCCAAGCACATCAGTCAAAGACAGAAATAACCATCCCGTAACAGATTCCCAGCCATTAGCAGCTGGGCACAAGAATTAATAATTATGGAGCAATGCAGTCCCTCAGAGGTGTTGCATATGTTTCCAGGAGAAAGTTGAATGATTTCAAACTGGAAACAGTGCTGTATTCTCTTGCAAAAAAACACTTGTGATTTTGGACCCAGCTTTTACCCATGGCTGGTCAAATATCCATATACACATATACATCCACGCTTGCAGCTCCAAACAGCTCTAATTATGCACTGGAGGAACAATTTGTAACTACCAGGTAGAGCTAGTGGGTGAAGAGAGCGCACATACTAGGGGTTGGCCAGCAGGTATACTTGATGACCATGAATACAGGTATTATACATGCATGCACCATAAATATATATACACACACTAGTTTACTCCTACACTAAGAACCACTTCAAAACAAGTCCCGTTGTAAAATGTTTAGAAGATGACCAAGACAACCCAAATTCAAATGAATTGAAATTTAAGGATGGTAGAACAGCACGAAAGGGCGTGTGCCAACATTTTCTTCTGAATTCATGATGCTTTGTAGCGTGGTGTCCCAGGGTGGTAGGGACTAGTGGAGAGGGACCTTTGTTGTCACACACGTGACCAAGAGGAGATATATCATCAAGTGCATTGGACAGCAAGACTGCCCACTGTCAACGAGAGCATCTTATTCATCCTAACACATGCTCTGTGCACACTTCATGCTACCCATGGTCCCAAGAGCACAGCTCATCCCCATATGAGACTTCTGGAGGAGGCTGAGGATCTCAGCCATGCCTGGTGCTGGCAGTACAGTGCACGCCTGTGCCAGGATCCTGGCAGCTTCAGACCAAGGCTGCCCTCCATGGCTGCCAGCACAGCTCGATGGTATGAAAAATGAACCTCAGCTACGACCGTCCATTTTGGTGCATGAATGGAAATTTGGAAATCTCGCAGATGACAAGGCTGTGGTTTGCATCCCTACTCTGTCCTACCCAGTGCTCTGTGGAGACATTAAAAACTTGTACGTGCCACATCCTAGCCTGGAAACCACGACTGCTTCGTTTTCTAGCTCTGACAGTCTTGACCTCTCCCAGCCTTTTGTGCGCTCCCGAGACTCATACTTTTCTCGAGATCACAGTGGGCTTGTGTTTTTCATCCTCATGTGATTAATAAATTATGCTCTACAGATATTTAAGCAGCTCATGTTTATTTTTCCATCAATAGAAAGAGAATGTTTATTTGATCTGGGAGCCCTATGTTCCATTGTGTGAATTTAAAGTGCAAAACAAAACCTCTAGATATTAGGCTATTTATGAGCCTCTGCTAAAAATAGCTCAGCCCATTCTCATCAGTGAATTTGCCATTTTGCCCTTAGCAGTATCCCAGTAAAGCAGTGTGTGAAAGAGGAATTGAAGTCAATGGCTACCGGTAAATACTTAGACACCTTGACATTACCCTCAGCGCTGCTCTGACAAGGCACTGCGAATGCTGTGGGACCTCCCATGCACCAAGCAAGGCTCTACCACAGACTCTCTAAAGAAACCTGAACAACTTTTTATTCAAGTTATAATAACATACAGCTTTAGGTCTTGGATTGTTATTCTCTCAGGCTGTGGCCTCTAACCCCAGCTACTGCTGAGTTTGGTGTGAATACCTCTTAGCGTAGTCTTCGTTTCTGGGCCATGTCTTCTGAACAAAAATCGCTTACTACATGGTTTCTTCCCTTCATAAAACTATGCAGTGCATCATGGAAAGTACATTCTGCCCTGGAAGCTCAGGGATGCGTGGCACTGGACTATGACTCCCATAAATCCCTACAAAAGCATTTCTAAAGAATATCAGTTTTTTGACAAAAAAATCCATATTGTCTATAGGGGGAAAAAAAACCCCAAACAACTCCCTTCCAGCAGAAAAAAACCCCCTTTGTTTTGCTGAAATACCATTACAAAATGGCTTTGCTGGAAATACATCCAGCAACTGTAGCGGTAACAGCAATGCTTCCAGGGGCCCTGGGAAAGGACAGCGCTGGAATAGCTGATGAGCTGGTCTGCTGCCAGCGGGAGGGAGCCGCAGGCAAAAGGCCCCTTTGCCATGCGGGGAAACTCCCATGTGCGGGTCCTGCTCTCCTCTAGGCTCAGGGAAGCAGCCCTGCAAAGGGGCCGTTTGTCCGGACTCTCCGTGAGCTGGAGCAAGGAGCCCCAGCATTCCTCCTCTTCCTCCCGCCTCAGCAGGGGCTGTGAGCACATGTGCGAGGCAACCCCTCTGCACTGGGGCGGCTGGGGAGCGTGGTTCCCACCTCTATATAAAGCCTTTGATTTCCTGTGATGCCGAGCGTGTGGGTGTCAGTGAAATGGATGTTTTCTGTCAGGGATGACAGTACTGGGGTGAGCGTCTGCTTCCCGCAGCGCCGGGAAGGCAGGCACGAGCCGCGGGTGATGCAGCTGCCTCCGCTGCCATGCCGATAGGAGCATCCCTTGGGAGGGGATTTGCTTTCCGCTGTCCTTTCGCTGCTCTAATCCTCTGTTTCCACCAGAGAATCTGAAAGCTGTGTTCACAGCTCAACAAAATAACTAAACTCACACCGTGTCCTGCAAGGCTCGCTGGCAGGGGCAGAGCGATAGCTGTGTACGCAGCCCACAGCTCCTCGGCCCCGCAGGAGCACAGTGTAAATAGCAATGTCTCCCCAGCACCCACCTGGGCCCACCCCATATCCCCATAGCATTTCTCTAGATAAAGAGCAAAAGAAAACTGGTATTTACATGGCAAGGAAGGTCTCTAAGGTTACGGCTTAGGGGATAAATCTTGAAAAGCAATTAAAAGAGTCTGTTGGCAGAACGAGGAGAACCAAGAGCAGGGAGAACAAACCTCAGTTGTATTGCAAAACGGGTTGAAATTCAACAGGGAGGTCCTAGAAAAAAATAAATCAGTTTGCTCAGGTACCTAGCTGGGGGAAATGAGCCACCATTTCCTCAAGCAGAGATGTTCATCCATGATTAACGTGTCTGAGGGGACCGTTAACTGCTTCCACCCTGCTACCTCCAAAAATCTACCTCCACCAACATCAGCTCCATTCGCCTGTTCAATGCCGACTGCACCGATGGGAGGGTTTCCTTCCCATGGAGGCTGGGGCAGGATCCGCTCCAGCCCCATCACATTGTGGCATAGCAAGTCAGACCCAGTGTGGGGAGGGGCATACGGGCCAGGGCTGCCCAGATCATCCCCCTGTGAGCGACCCAAGCTCACGGACTGCCTCCATCCCTAATTTCCGGAATACGTCAGAAATGTATAATCAAGGAGCCGTCCTCTTCTGGTGGAAGTCTGCTTCTGTCAACAGAGAGACGGGAGTATTTAGCAGACTTCTTTTTCCACACTGCTAATTTTAGCCCCTTATATAACGTTTCTTTTCAATACAACCCAGTTTCTGTAGCCCACTGAAGGAACGGCACTTCTCATTTGTTTTACACCAGTGCCTAAAATATTCCCCAGAGCCCAAGGGCTGGCTCTGTGCACCCCACTGTACACGGGGCCAGCTCTGCCCACAGCAGTCTGAGGTTTAAGCAGAGCACCATGCAGTGGGGCACAGAGGCAAAATGGCCAATGTCCCAATGCAGTGGCAGAAGGAATAAAACCCAGTTCCGCTCTATGGGACCACAGGACCCCAACCCCAGGTACCCCCACGCACACACCAGCAGAAAAGAGGATTGCTGGTGTGACACCTGCCCAGCTTCCTCACGCTGATGCCTGAACCTCCTGCTGAGCCCTAAAACTCCACGTGCAGACGCTTCAGCTTTCAGCCCTTACTGCAAATTCTTACAGCCCCTTTCCTGCTCTGCCTCCGGCTGTCATCTTTGACGGGGAGCGGTTCTTACCTTCCTAAGTAAACCTCAAAGTTTGATTGCGAAGCTCCAGAGCGCATCAAAAATACATCAAAATAGCTCAAACTCCCTTTGACAGACCACATAAAGTTTGCAATTAGCATTTCAAAGCTACAATCAAGCATGGAAGGAAAAAGCAAACAAGGCGGCAGCAGACACCCAAACCTGTCAATTATCCAGTGGATTTTTTTTGCACAAGGCTGAGACAACTGCAGAAGTAACTGCCTGAGGCCAAGTTCCTCCCTGCCATGGCACTAGTGAACTCAGTAGCTTTACACGTGACGAGTTTTGACTTTTCTACATGGTTTTTCATGTAAAAAGGTTGGTTATCCAGCATCACACCGCTGGGCAGCCTCGGAGAGCGCTGGGGTAACACAGCTGCCAGGTCAGTGGTGATGTGGCCAGTTAACTGGTTCATAAGTAAGGAGTTTTCACTACTACTACTAAGGAGAGGAAAAAAGGAGCTGTCTGCAAGCACAGAGAACTCTACAGAGATGCCACTGAAATGACATGTGTAAAAAACAGTGTCAGCAGTGGGAGCAGAGGAAAGTGCGGAGATCCCCTGTAAGAAAGGGCTCTTCCCACGCTACGGGTGTGGATCCATCCCGTGGCCCAACCGGCTCTCCTGGTGGGGAAGTCGCTCAGTTCCCTTTCCCTTCAGCTCCTCGGTAATGCAGACAAGTGTAGTTATTTACACATCACCTTGATGGCTTTGCCCTTTCTTCTGTATCAAGTCAGGGCTCTGAGCTCAGTATCCACCATGGATAACGTGTTACATATTGCTGTTACTAGCTATAATAAAACACACAAAGACAGTGACCCCCAGCTAATCAGTTACTGGTGGCCAGTGCAGCCTGGCTGGCTTGAGGGGAGCTGGGCATAGGATGACAACAGAGCTCCTCCCGCTTAGGCACCACAGCTCTCTCTAAGAGGGGTTTGAATGGGGTGATGACATTAGCTCAAGAAGGATGAGCCATCTCACAGGGATACAGGGAGCAAACTGGGCAGAAGCAGCACTGAGGGAGCCGAGGCTCTTCCACCGCATATCCAGCAAGGCAGGGACCCCCGAGCAGCAGCAGAGCTGGTGGACAAGGCAGACCCTGCAAGTGGGGTCTCCTCGCCCGCTCCCCCTGCCCTTCTTGGCCATACCAGGGCTATTTGGGGTGCAGAGTGTAACAACGGCTCAGGCTGGCCTCTACTTCTACAGCTGCGTGCCCAGTGAGCTGCTGCATAGCTGCCTGCAATCCCTCTCTCTAAGGCTCTCCCTAAGGCAATGGAAATATTAATTATAAGTGTATTATGCCAATGTTTGTGAATTTATCAGCAAGGTCCATTAGTGTGGATGTTGAAAACCATAAAATATTTGTAAGGTAAGAATCTACAGAAAGGGAAAATTAAACCCAGAGAGAGAGAGCTGCCCTGCTGATGCGCAGCCATCCTTCCGACTTTCCAGGTGGTTTGGGGGCTGTCACGCTCAGGACCGGTTCCTAGGTGCTGCACAGCAAAAATACGCTGCCACAGCCTGAGGTATGCATCACATCTGCCCATGTGAGCCTTTTGCTACTCCAAAAGTACCATCTCTCACCAGTTTTTCCTACTCCATCACCCTGGGGGAGATCTGTGCTGCAATATTTATATTAAAGCCTGAGTGAAGATGAGGGGCTGGGGAAAGGTTTGCCCAGGCTTTGGGGGCTAGGTCCCCTCAAATTTTAAAACCCAGCCCTCCCTGGTTCCCTGTCCATGCCCGTACTGCTGTGCTTTCCGCAGATTTCTTCCCCAGCCGCATCTGTCCGTATCATCACCTCTGGCCAGGCTGGGTCTGTCTGTCCCAGTAACGCCAGCCCCGAGGCAGCAGCTGTCCTGCACGCACGCCAGCCTGGCTGCACAGCTCTCCCCAGAACTCTTCATCTGTCAAAGCCTAGGCTCTACCTTCACAACCTCAGCAGCTACCTGAGCTCAGTTAAAGATAGAAAATGTGAGTTACATAACATATAGTGAGAAGCAGTGTCCGAGGGGCTTCTCTCAGGGAGTGTTAAATCTGAAATATAAGGGTCTAGCCTATTCTGAAACCCTGCCATCCTTCCCTCCTGCTCCCGTGCTTAGATAGCAAGGATTTGGGATGGAGTAAACATCTGCAGGGCAACTTTCCTCAAAACATCTGCTCCTGGTCAACGTCAGAAATATCCCTTGGCCTCTGGTACGGCAGCCTATGTATTCCTTAAAATCTACATCTTTATTGCTTTAAGTCAAAAGAACTGAAATCTCAGTGGCTTCTTTCATTGCTCTTGTAAAACCAGAGGAAAACGTATCCTTAATGACAGTCCTTCACAGGGAAAACCACCCCTGTGTGAGGCATGCTCACATTTTATTATTCTTGGAGGCTGCCAGGCTGCTCTGGGGCTCCTTCACCCCAGGCCTCCCATCCCCTCCCACGGGGAAGGGCAACATCAGGGGTCAGCACAGTTGGTGATCGGGCATCCCAGACTTTGAGGAGAGAGGAGCAAAATATGAGGAGAAGTTACAGCCAGGACAGAAATCTCAACTTGCAGCAAGAAAAAGGAACAACTCTTTCCTTGCAGCCTGAACAGCACAAAGGATTTTGTTCAGATGTTTCTCACCTTACTTTGATCCACCTCAACCTTGAACACAATCCAGCTGTATTTATGTCCCAAAAATAATTTCCCCCAAAACCTGCAAGCAGCTCAGCACAAGGCAGTAGGGAAAGCTTCCCCCTTATTATGACTCACAACTGGAAGAGGGGAAGGAACCTCTATGTAAATTTGCATTACCTGCATTTTATATAGCAACAAAGGAAAGAAACATACTGTAATAGAAAATTTATATACCAGTAGTGATACTTGAGCAAGCAGGTCTCAAAGGATCCCCGAAAGCCAGAGGGAAAGGATTAAATAGAAAGGAAGATGGGGTTCTAGGAGCATGTATTGTGGGAAATACAGCACAATTTTAGCAACACCCTTTTGAACAGCGCCATGAGGGTGGTACTGAAAGGAGGTGGGACTAGGCAGGGGCTAATGTGGTCAAGTGAGAGCATCTAATGTGTGAGCAGGGAGGGAACAGCCCTGCCTGGCACAAACCCCTTGCTGTGGGGATGGGAAAGTGGCCTGGGCCTGGCCAGACTGAAATAAAGGAGATGCACGTGTGGGAGGATGGAGAAGAAAGTCAAGGGAAAATGAATGAGAGGGCATGGACAGAGGAGTTGTCAGTGCAAAGACAAGGGAGACACTGTAACTGCCATCACACGCTATCACATAATTTGACCCTTTAAACCCCCCTGGGTTTTGGGTAACTGGCACTTAAATCTTCTACTTGTGTCAGGCCAACGAAGCTGTTTCTGCAGAGACAGCATTTCTCTTCTAAGGGCAATCACCCCTCGCTGCCATCAGCGGCGACACAGTCAGTCAGGTGGCAGAGGGGATGGAAAACAGCGTTGGGCTGAACAGTCTCACCCCTCATTGCCAAGTGGATTGCCTTCACAGTGAGGAGTCCCCAGCGGTCATGGGTGGCAGGGGCACCCACTCACCATGTGCCCCAGGACCATTGGTCCAGGTTACGCTGGACGTTGCAGCCGTCATCACAGAAACTTCTGCTGGGCAGCCCAGTGTTGGTGAGCAGCAGAGCCAGGAGCGGCGGAGGAGCTGCGGCGGTTTGTTTCTCGGCTGAGGTTCTTATTGTGACAAGTGAATCTTTGGGAATGAATCTAACAAAGACAGCGTCGTAAACTTAACAGAAAAATTATATCCCTCTGGATAGGTGTTATATTTGGAGAATAAACTGAGGAACAAGGTATTCCTCAGTTTAATCCATCTCCTGTGTTTGCCTGGGGCAAAAAAAATACAAACCTGACAAGCCTTGTTTTCTCTTTTCTGTGTAACCTGCCTTCATGAAAGTTGAGACTAAGGCAGCCCTTGTTAACTTTGCTCGCTTAGACATTGTCAGAAGTACAGACTATCTGCAGATTTTTTATTCTCTGCCTCTTCAAAGAGCTCTCTTGGAAGGGATGAATGATCCAGACTTATGCCAGCAAGCTGGGAGTGCCCCAAGTGCCCCCTCATCTGAGGGGCACTTACCATGCAGTAACCAATGCACTTGATTTGCAGATCCTGAATTTTTTAATGAGGATAATACAAGGTCAACCCCAACTCTGTCCTTCAGCAACAGTATCAGAGAGTTAAGGTCCTCCTTCCAACTTTGAATGGACTTCTGGGACTCACTGAGTCTGCTGACACCTTCCTCATCTGCATGTACCTCTGTCAACTAAAGGCACCATCTATGCCTTAAAGGAAAAGGCTGATGAAATCTAAAATGCACGTGAGAAAGCCTGAGATGCTGTGAAAGTCTATAGACAGTCCTTTCAAAACCAAAACTCCACCCTTGCAAGGACACTGCTTAACAAGGGTGTCCTATTCAGAATTATGCTCATTTCTAACTAAAACATCCAAAACCAATGCAGACCAAAGAGAACCCTTTTGCCAAAATGCCCATTTCAGCTGTTTTCTAACACAGGTTCATCTTGAGTTCATTAGTGTCTTCTGGTCAGCGCCCCCAGGGAACCAAATCTGCTCTCCCTTGAGGAACCAGGTCTAACTCCACCTGCACTGGTAGGAGACCAAACCCCCCTGCCTTCAGTTTTGAGTGACCATTGTCATGTTCTCCCTTTCCCACTGACAAGGAGCTACGAAATCCAAGGCTTTGCATGTCAGGATCCCACAAGTTCCCAGCGGGAAAACAGCCCGTTGACTGGCAGAGACCGAAGAACAGGATTGCAGGGCAGTAGAACAGAAAGAAGCCAATTTCACAGCAAGTGTTTCCGATTTCATGGTTGTAGCCACACTATTTGGGGGAGGGGGGTGTGGGAGGTGCCTGCGTGCTGTGTCAGACATCCCTTGCATTTCCCTTGGCTGAGGGACACCAATGCAACCCCAGACATAAAGCTTCAGTGCTGTGGGAGCTTTCCAGGAGCTGACTTTCACCCTCATGTCTCCTTTAGACTCTCAGTTAATATTTACAAAGCTTGATATTTGCGAAGCACAGTACAAGGGGAGGAATATTAAGCAGAAAGTCCAGAGGGGGGTCCAGGAGAGCAGAGCTTACGCCAGGCCAGGCACTAGCCACCTCACCGGCTGCAATGGGGCACCCAATATAACACAGATGATGAGAATCAGAGGCAAAGTTTTAGCCCTGGGCATTTAATTCAGGCTCCCTGTGCAAGTGTGTCTGCAGAGATAAAGGGCATCCAGAAGTCCCTACACACAGCGGCTGAACTGCCAAAACAGTTATACACTGCCACATTCTTAGTACTGAAATACTTGGAAATCAAGCCAAGAAACTGGACTTTCGGGAAAGATCAAAGGATAAGTACATTTCACTGACATATTTCCTTTTTGGTTTTTGGGTTGTTTTTTGGGGTTTTTTTTTTTTTTTTTTTAAAACCCGATCAAGATTGCAGGGGGGGAAATATGTTTTAAAGAGGCCAAAAAAGGCTGCGCCCCCCAGAGACCCCTCCTGGGGGCGGTTTACACCTCTCTTAAAGA
>Ga0181612_169923_pt1 | contig 10086 bp, 6 predicted proteins | sample HoacroProtozoa21_FD_119630 | JGI IMG/M metagenome (GOLD analysis project Ga0181612, IMG submission 119630) | Hoatzin crop microbial communities from Cojedes, Venezuel. Combined Assembly of Gp0051906, Gp0051904, Gp0051908
AAGAAAAGAGGAAGGAGAGAAGAAAGAATGGGATTTTCAAAAAGGAAGAAAGGGGGGGGTGGGGGGGGGGTGAGCGGGGGGGGGGGGGGGGGGAGGGGAGCTTTGGCAGGGCACGGGATGCTTGAAGATGTGTAGACTCTCTGCAAATGCTGTGGTGCTTGATCCTGGGGATGTCAGCAGCAGAAGACAGCATTGCACGGTGACGGGGATGTAGGACAGGAACCTGCAGGCAGCCAAGTTCCCAAATGAGTTTTTCTTTTTGTGTCAGCAGGTGAAAACACCATTTTCTTTAAAGGTCTATAAAAGAAGGGCAAGTACTACGTAGATACAGATGCAAATCAGTGTAAGCAAGCTCCTTCTAGGCGTGCCCACATGCTGCAAAATGATGTTAGCTGCACACGTCTGTGCAGCAGTGTCCTCATTCACCCAAAGGTCGCCAGCAAGCACAGAGATATGGGAGAAAGCCCAAGCTGAGTACACCTGCTCGCCATATCCCTGCCTTGTGCCCCGCCCAGGAGGTCATGAAGTCTCTTGCCTCTGTTTCCAGACTGAGCTTCTGAACCTCAGGGGCTTATAAAGTGTGTTCAACAGTGCTTTGCATCTGAATAACGCCTAATCATTATCTGTAGAGATATTCAGAACAACTGAGTATCTACAAGCAACCTCTGCAACAGTTGTTACCATCTAGCAGAGAAGTTACAGACATACCAGGCCATCTGCGACGGAGGCTTTGGTCATCCCTGCGCCACAAAACCCCCATAACCTCAGACAATTCACTTCACTGTGGTTATTCACACAAAAACTGGGCCTGTATCCTATTCCTCATTGCCAAGGAGGCAGAGTAGTGGGGAGTTCAGGAGGAGGAATAATTTAAGGTTAACAGATGAACCACTCTGTGCTCTTTCAGTGCCACTACTTCCCAGTCTTGAACTGACACATTTTATCCCCGCAGTCGGCTGGGTGACAAAATGGCTCAGGCAGCCCTGCAGGTCCTTGGCCCCCCTCTCCTGCTCCCATCTAGCAGCTCCTGCCCCCAGCACCACATGGCTCCCTGCCAGTGATGGCCGAGCATCTCTGCATGCTGCGGGTTCACAACGGTAACCGAACACGGCTCCTCAGAATAGACACGCTCCCCCCACTGCTCCCACCCCCCTGCGTCTTCGGTAACCCTACCCCACCGGGGCAGGGGCTGGAGGCAGGAGACCAGGCGGGCCAGCAGAACAGGAGACGCTCAAGACTCCAGGGATTAACTCCATCCACCAGGCGCAACTGCTGCCCGAGTCCTTCTCCCCACCCCATCCCCGAATTGTCCTAACAGGTGGAGAAGGAGGGGGTGGCCACCACCCTCGCAAGAATCCCTGCACGCATGCCTAAGGGCTGGATATAACCAGGTACAGCCAGAGGCATCCTGGCAGAGGGATGAAGATGTCGAGCCAAATAAAGACATGGAATTCGGCACTCAAGTGAGGATAAAAATACACGGACTTCACCCCTGCCCTGAGCAGAAGGAATGGCTGAGAGAGCTCGCCGCCTAACCCAACAAATTTTGTTCTGCCCTTCCGAAAAGGTTTCACAGAATCATTGAATCATAGGTTGGAAAAGACCTCTAAGATCATTGAGTCCAACCATCCACCCAACACTACCATTCCTACTAAACCATATACTGAAGTGCCACATCTAGTGTAGAGGGCGAGCAGTGAAAAAAATTGGACTTTTTACCAAGGTTCAGGTCAAGGGATACTCTCAACAGCAAGAAACCCACCTGCTCGCTTGCTATAGCTTGGGGGTTGGTGTCACTAGGGATGGACATACGAGTCGCCCCTCTCCTTCCCCCATTCCGGTCTCCGCAGGCATAACCCTGAAATGCTCCTAAGCCAGACTCGCATGAGTCAGCAGGACAGGCTGCGCTGGAGCTCCTCCTTCCAAAAATTTCAGCTTCTGCTTGATGAATTAAACATGTCTGAGCGCTCGTTTCAGCAGCATGCTCTCCACTAGGCTGCTTTCGAGGCTTTTTTTATGTCCCACCTTCAGAAAACTAGACAGCAACTGGGAAAGCCTGGATGTGCAGTTTGTGAACGTGGAAGTTACAGGGAAACGCTGATTGCAGAGGAAAGGCAGCTGCGTGCAGAGGTGTGCTGGGGGGGGGGCAAATGCTTCAGTTCCTGATAACAGAGGGGTTTTTCTATATTTCGTCCTTAAGAAACTGTGAAAAACTCCTGAGCTGAACAGCTGAGTGGTGCAGCTGCACATCTTAAAGACATCTGTGAATCAGGAGGCAGGGAGAAGAGAGGTGTGGAGGATGTTCCGGATGATAATGGATGTCTAAGTGATCATGGGCTTGAAGCATAATTAATGTTAATGGATAGCATTTATATATAATGCAAAGAACATGTTCTGAAAGACAGATACAAAAATAGATTTTTTTTTTTTAAGACATGAAGTTTTAAACTCTGAGGACTAGACATCAGAGCTACTATGCAGCTATTTTATGCATTTTATCTACAGAAAAACCTTGTTCTTTAGAAGCTTGTGGGGACTGGGAAATGTGTGGCCTAATTTTTTTCACATCCTGACAAACGAGGGATGCTGCACTTACCTGGCAGTGTCATGAGGCTGCTATGGCTAAAATCTTTAATTTTTTTATGCATTGAAATCCAGCAACAAAAAATGATCAGAGCCAGAATAAGAAGAATAACAATGCAGAGGAGTTCTGTAGAGGGTACGAATTGTTAGGGAGGAGGTAGTAACCAACAGCTGTGAGGAGGGGACCAGTAGAATGAGCTTGCGTAGCTGCAAGTACTCATCGGTCCGTGCCCTTCTGGCAGTGCTGGTTGTGCCGCTTTCCCTAAGCGCGATCCCCTGAGGATTCAGACTGCGGAAGGATCAAGGGAGAGGAGCCTTCCCTCCGGCTCAGGTGGCAGCTGGGGATGCCCTTGGGGCTGGAAATCTCTGATGCAGCACTAGCCGTGATGCATTACAGCGGTCGTTAGACTGGAAACACATTTTTCCCATGCGCAGTGATGTTAGAACTCTCTGGCGTGATGGTGTGGTAGCTGCCGTACCACCGCCCTTGCTGGCCAGGTCTCGCCAGATATTTATAGGTATGGAATAATTCTTCTCTGGTAAGCAGACATGGAGAGAACGATCTGTGTGTCTGTGTCATGAAATACTTTCAGCCAGACTGCACAAATACTTATTACTTCCCTTGATTTGTATTCCTTAGGTATAAACTTATTAATGCTCACTGCATATTTTCCATCGTATATTTCCTGGCTACCAGCTTTCCAGAAGTATTTACCATCTGTATGCCAGACTATTTTCCTCCTATGGCAAACATTTCATTGCATTAAATTTTGCTGTTTAATGTGTAGAGCTAATGATTTTTGTAAAAGAAAAATGGGCATAAAGCTTTATGAGAATATTATGAGGAAAAGGCGCTTTTTTGTTGTTGTATTGAATTCTTCGGAAGTTAAATTTCCTATAATTTTACAAAAAACGAACTCAGGTGCTGATCGTCTGTACCCTTGCTCAAGGGACAGCGTGCTAGCAAGCCAGGGTTCCTATTTATTTATGGAAGGAATAGGGCTGAAGAGATTTTGTTTTTTAAAAATTGAAAAACGGGTACTGAGCACTGGTCTCTCATGCACACAATGTGCCCGAAAGAGCTTTTATCACTATGCTATTGCATTGCAGACCCCGGGATTGCGTTTCTTCCTCCCTGCCTCAGACAGCCCCACTGGGGAAAAGGCACGCACTACGAGGCACAGAGCCTTCCAAACACAGAGGAAGATCACGCTGGATCGGTGAGCTGCTATTAATATGTATGGAAATTAGTGTGTGAGTCAAATAATTAAAGGCTAAAGCAGTCCAGGAAAAGCAGGGGATACAAACAACAATGAAGATCTTTATTTCTGGTGGCTGAATCAGACTCCTCAGAACTTCCGCCTTTCTCTTGATGGTTCCCATCGGGTTTCTGACCATTAACATTTTACAGTCCCCTTCTGCAATGACCCTAAAGACCAAAGCTTGAGATGGGATTAATAATAGTTCAGATTTAGCACCAGCTGCATTAGATGACTTCAGTTTTGCAGAGCAAATGCTAATGAAGTCCTTGGACCTGGCAACATTAATGGCATACCTTCCTTGATGTGAGCAGGACTAGAATTACCTTCAGCATTAGAGTGGGTGATTGATCCCTAAAGGCTGGAGCATGGAAAGCTGTTGGGTAGCTGTCAAGGAAAATGCCGAAAGCCACAAGCTTCGCAGCAGTCCTACATCTTGGAGTCCCCCAAGGAGCAAAAATCTCTTGCACTGCATCTAAGAGTAGCTTGCTCCAACCGTGCTCCTGAAACAGGGCTGTGATGAAAAAGTATGAGCGAAACCTCACTTCCAGAGGGTGGTATTAGCCCAAATGTGTTCCTCTTTCTCTCTTTTTCTTTTCTCCCAGACACAGCCTGTCCTTACTCCTGGCATGTCTCTTTGGTTCTGTGTCAGCGAGGCTCCGGCAACAATCCCAAAATCCGGAGGAAGAGCTATAAATCAGCAATACTTTCCAGGGCACTCTCCGACACACCCCGAGCGAGTGACGTGGCCGTGTACCAACCCCAGGCATCGAAACGGCCGTGGGACACGGGGACCTCTGCTCTGCAGAAGCCGGACGGAGCACACAGCAGCACGGCGAGCCGGGGGGATGCGATGGGGCCCGCACAGCCCCCGCAGGTTGGCAAGGCTCTGCTCTACGCTTTCTCCTCCGCGTATGGGGTGTTACCGAAGGGGAAGCTTGTGTCCCAGTTTCTGCCTCTCGGTTTCTTTTCAGTGCGTGTCTGCTTGCAGGAAAGGGGCAGATATTTCTGTTTTACCTCTCTGAAACGTCAGTGATGCTCCTTGTACAGCGACCATTTTCTTTTCTTCTGCTTCTATACTATGCCATAGTGCTGGGACACATTAGCACTAAAATGTCTTGCCTTCTTTCCTGCCTCCCTGTAAGAAACTCGCCTCTGTTTATCACCGCTATTTTTGCTAACCCTGACACTTTCTTTCTCTCCTACCTTTATAGTGATGCTCAGAGCTCGGGGGACCTTTATGGTCCATCACGTCGCAGCAGGGAGACCTGCACAAACTCCCTAGCAGAGGCTGCCCCTTTGCAGTGGGGGCATTTAACTAAAATACCAAGTTGCACATAATTTCTGGGTCTGTTTCTTAGCGTTGCTGGTGCCCACTGACACTAACTACTCCTGGTACTTGCCTCCTTTTGTAGCATTTCTCATTACCATGTCTCAGAGAGGCTTAAAAGGAGGGTCACTATCTTTAAGCCTCTACCACAGCCACAGAAATGGAGCTAAGAGAAGAATGAAAATTAGGAGAGAAATGGGCCTTAAGAGTCTTGCGCCCTGCCCATTAGGAAGCACTTCCATCTGTTTCACGGGGAATCGGCCATAGATATTGAACCAGATGAGCTGTTCAGATTTCCTTTGTCAGTGCTGGCATACTTACAGCACTTTGCTGGCACGTTGCTTGGGAATTACAGGCAGATCTTCTCCAACATAGTGGGAACAGGCGCATCACATGCTACATACTCCTGTCTAGAGGTTGTTGGCAAACCACAACTTGTAGTCAATCAAAGCAGGATTTTATAACCGCTTCTACCCCCACCCCATTCTCACATCCCTTATTTTCATCCTTGCTCTTCAAAGCAGGATGATTCACATGTTACAGTAACCTACATTTGGCTTGGCACTGCTTATGGGCTATATATAGATGACAGAGTCACCCTGTTCTTCCTCGTGGATTGATTTTGCTTTTCTGCAGACGTGGAGCAGTGCTGGGTGCCCCGTGGGCTCAGAGAGGAGTTGGGAGGTTGAAGGAGACGTCCAGCATCATGTTTTTTATCTGGGTCTTCTCCAGGGTTAAGGTGGCTGCTAAGATCGACTGGGTGCCTTTGGTGGCTGTAGAAGCAGTCCGCATTTTAGAAAACCCCAAGTGCTCTCCTTCCAGCAGCCATCTCTCTCCGAGATGTTTCAAATTAAGAGCATAAAAATAAAGACAAATGAAATCACAGTCATTCTGCGGTAGATAGCAGGCAGTCTGTTCCCACCGGAGGATGCTGGTGGCTTGCGTGTTTCTGTGGGCGTAATGGCTCTGCTGTTATCTTTTGCACCTCTAGAACCAGACTATCCACAAAAGTGCGTCTTTTTTCTTTTTTTTTCCTTTTTTAAAGCAAATTGGCTCATTTCCTCTTTTCATCTGAAACTGCAGGAGCCTCCATTGTTTCAGCCACCGTCCGTTGGGAATTACTGCCCTGTGCGCCCCGAGCCTCATGCCCGCGTAGAAAATGACCCACTGACAGCACGGCAGAGGCACAGAGCCCAGCTGGTCTCCCCCTTCTCCCCCAGAAACAGACTCGCTGCCCGATGCTCAGCATCCGGGGAGATGGCAGCTGTGCTGCTAAAACAGCTTTATTGACGCCCGGTGCGATTAGCCAAGGGCCTGCCTGGCTCCCGGACATCGCTTATCCCCAGCCTCTCCCGCAGATCCTCATCAAGGCTCCGTGGCCGCGGGGACCGAGGCGAGGAGCGCAGGTGCTCCCCGGCCCCTCCGCCTGCTCGGCGATCGATACGGCATTGCAGGGAGGGTCTTGACGAGAAAGCTATCGGTAAAAGCAATGTTTCACTAATGGCAAGCACGGTATCCGCCGAGATCTTCAAGGGGAATTCAACCTCTGGCTTTTAGCTGGGTGATATTAATTTCAGATATGGGGAAAAGACAGGATGAGATATGTATGTACGGACGGTATCTATTGGATTTTTCTTCTTTCTGGCAAGATCTTTAAAGCAGTCAGACACAAGGGCAGGTGTAAAATGGCATTGTTGTAGATGAGGATCAGACCCAGCGGAGTCTGAACCACTGAGTGCTTGTGTGTTGCCTGAAGGCAGCTCTGGTTTAGCTCCCTTACACCAGTCACCAAACGGGGAACGTTGCACCCCGTCCAGCAGCCCCTCCATCTCAGTGCCAGCCCCTGCTCACCCCACAGGCTCTGGTGGCCCCGCTCACCAGTGGATGCAGCTGACGTACCAGACCTGGTGTCAGGGAAGGCATCCTCCCACCAGCCCCGTGATGCGCTGCTCGCGTTTGGACGTGCAGGGTCAATGGAGAGGCAGGAAAGGATGTAAAGTTTACTCACAGCTTGCTCGCCTTCTGCTTTCTCTGCAGGCACCTGTCGAAAGATGGATGGCTCAGTCTTTTGAACACCAAGCTCTGGTTAAGGAGACTGAAGCTTCATTCTCTATTCTGCTCAACATGTTCTTTGGAATAAACTAAATTCTCTGCCTGTAACATGTGGGTAACAGTAATTCTCTCCTGAGAGAGTTACCAGGGGGAGAAACGCATTAGACAGTGTTGGACCCTGGATGCCCTGGAATCCTACTTGCTGTTGTAATGAGCTCCCTACACAGCCCATCCAAGGTTTACAGTAGATCTCATTCCTGCAGGTTATCACCATTTGAAATATTACAGCATGTGTCAGGCCAAAACTTGCTTTCCTGGCTCAGTGTTTTATTGCTTTCTTGAGCAGACTCTACCCCCTCCCATTAATCAGAGTTGTCTTAGTCATCCACAGCGTGCTGACCACAACGAAAAACCTGGCTGTGGGAAGGCTCCAGGGCTGGCACTGGGTCACAGAAACTTTGTCTGCCTGTAAGCACACAGGGGCACAAATCCATGACTGGTAAGTTCGAGGAGAGGGTGAAGCAGGATGAGATTGAATTCAAGGCAACAGAGTGTTTCTGTCTCCCTTCTGCAGCCCAGCACGCATCGGACCGTCTGCATCTCCTTTTCCACCAGGTGCTGAGCACCACTTGGGGGTTTTCCGTCTTCAAACTTCATGGTATTTTTCATCAGGCAAGATTTGCCTTGGCTGTACTGCTGGGGCCTCATCTTTCACGAAGTAACTGATAACCAGAGGGTCTGAGAAAGCCGTTCTTCCCACCTCTGACTCTTGGGTCCCCCCTGCCCAGCGCTGCTGAGGCAGTGCCTTGCTGCGATGCGCTCTCTGGCCCCTTGGGAGGGAAGGAAGAATGCTCACACTATAACAGCAGCTGTGCAGAAGCAAGAGGTCAGTGCTTTTAGCCGTTGCTAACACCCCCTGGGCACTGGAACAGCCAAGGGGAAGGGAGCAACCAATTCTGCAAACTTTTTGATTGACTGCACGGTTTTGTGTGCAAATCTCGACGCTGTTCACTGACAATATTGATCTTGATGTCTGGAGCAGATGGGCACAGCAGGTAAGGTTTTACGATGAATGCGGGAGACAGACCAGTGACCTGATACCAGGGAATGACTGTCACCTCGGAACGTCCCTCGTATTTAGGGTCAGATTTCCCTGAAAGCATAAATTTGCCGGGTTCCTCTGAAGGCAGATCTGGCAGAGGGAGCAGATGCTTAGCTGGTGCAAATCAGCTTTGGTTTGCAAATCTATTACAGTTTCAAAGACTGCCCGGTCTTCTGTCAGGGGAAGATCAAGCCCACATGGGCCAATTTGTGTGAGCTGCCAGCCTCGGTGAGTTTTCAGTTTTGGATCAGGCTCTGCGCCCACAAACTCCTCCAGGAGAGCAGCAGCCAAGCTGCTACTTATGAGCTGCAGCCCAGGCGTCACTGCCCAGCCTGGTGGCAGGTCCCCAGAAGAGCCGGCGGCCACAGACAGCGACGTTCATCATCCATCAGACCTCACCCAGGAACAAACTTCCCTCGGCTCCCTGCTGCCTTCCTGGCGTGGGCTGTCACGAAAGCAAAAGCCTCCCGCACAGGAAAACATTTCTGTTAGGAAAGGTCTCGCCTGCTCTTCAGGCACGCTGCCCTTTGCGAGCGCGGCTGCTGAGTTGATGTATGATTCTCATTCCCCCTCCTGCCCCGACATGTCGCTGGCGGGGAGTTTTCTTTACTGTGCATCACTCAGTGAGAAAGTGGGGCTTGGACGCGCATCAGCTCTCATTAATCAAAATCGTTCCGTCCCCTCTGGGCTGGAGCCTGGTAGCTGATTGCCATTTTCCTTTTTTTTGGTGCGATCTCCAGACACAGAGCCTGATGGGAGCCCTGGGCTCCACAGGGACCCCCCGAGCTCGGGGCAGAGCCCGGTGAGGCGATGTCTGCTCGGGGCTGCGTCAGCGTGCCCTGCGACGGGAGACGCGGCCGTGACGCCGCCAAGGACGTTGCAGAAGGAGCAGAGGCATCTGCCAGGAACACGGCAGCAGGGGAGAAAGGGGGTGTTTCCTCTTTAATGTGCTGTTTCTTGGTTGTGGAGCAGATTTTTCCTTGCAAACGGACAAAACCAAGCAAATAAATAAATAAATGCAGCTTTCCTTTTCTGGAAGATTAAATACTTTCGTGTAATTGTGCATTAACCTTTGGTCCTGCAGTAGGCTGCTGCCGCTCTGCACCCCTGATGCTTTTAAGCCAGGATTGCAATTAGCCAAAGTGGCTCTTGACAGCCTTCCGGGCAACCCCGTACCGGGGGCCAAGTTCCCGAGGGATACGGCTCACCGCGCTCCCGGCTCGCCGGAGGCGCCTGGCCCGGAGGAGGCTGGACAAGGAGGGGGCACCTTCTCCGCAGGCTGGGGCTAAGTGGAGGCTTCGGAGCGTAGAGGGGGTTCAAGGTGGCTTTCAGGCTGAAAAGCTTCCTGCTCAGATGCATTTCGTTGCTGAACTCCCACAAATGAGATTACGAGAGTGCGGGGACCCTCCCCTGGGTCTTGATGCACAGCAGGGATATTTATAGAGAAAGCTTTTTAATAGCCTGATTTCAAAAATCTCATTTAAAACAAGCCCATCCCCAGATAATTAAATAACCCAGCTAAGACTAAGAATATTGATCAGGCACTGGAGCCTCTTCCCACCCTGGCTTCAGCAGGAGGCAGAAACCACGCGCCCGCATCGCCTGAATTTGGGAATGACCCCCGACTGCCCCGGGGAACCGGTGCTGGGTCCCTCCTTTGCTGGGTGCGCGGGTGCCGCACGGCGATAGGAACCATCACTGCGGGGGGATGGCGTGACCTGGGAACGCAGCTGCCCGCTCCTGTCCTCCACGGCCCGGAG